>Ga0214473_10001785_pt1 | contig 27580 bp, 15 predicted proteins | sample RVTome_7_FD_203509 | JGI IMG/M metagenome (GOLD analysis project Ga0214473, IMG submission 203509) | Soil microbial communities from uranium-contaminated site in the Upper Colorado River Basin, Wyoming, United States - RVT98D197 | ecosystem: Environmental > Terrestrial > Soil > Contaminated >...
AAGGCCGCACTCCAGCCATGGCCCTGGGCCTGGCCGACCATGTGTGGAGTGTTGTGGAATATGCGTGTCACCCGGTCCACGTCAGTGATCTCCAGCGTGACCTTTGGGCCGAGGAACGCAATGCCGCGCAAGAATCGGCCTTGGACTGCCGTTTCCGCAAGAAAGTCTTACCAATATCATGAGGTACGACCCTGCCTGTTTGCTTCCATTCTTTTAATGGTATCCGCTCCAAAGGCCTTCCAAAAAACAATCCTTTCTGACCGCCGCCGGGAGAACAAAGTAGCATCAATCTACTATGAGGATCTTCTCTGGACTCTCCAAAGCCATCACGCTCAACCTATAGGATTATAGGGCGAATCGCGGGACAATGCAAATGCGAATCTCGGCAGTCCCGTCCTTGGCAGAAATAGCCCGGTCCAGCCTATCGTTTGCTCCGGCTGAGCCGGTCGGCCAGGAGGGTGAAGTCGTAGAGGAGGGGCTCGGCTTGGGGGGTGTGGAGCAGGCCGAACCAGGCGTACGCGACGTGGCCGCCGGATCGCGGGCGGGCGTAGACGGCGGCGTCGCCGAAACTGTCACCGGCGCGGTTGCGCAGTTGGAGCAGCGGGGTGTATTCGGCGTGGTCCGCTGCCTGGAACGGGCGCCAGCGGAGGTCGCCGGAGGCGGGGAATGGGAATCGCGCGGGGACGTGCGGCAGCTTGTTGTCACGCTGGACAAACCACAGGTCCACGCCCTCGGGCGGGCGCTCCCAGCCGTGACGAAGGGTCAGGCCGAAGCGATGGCTCTGGTTTACGGCTTGCCCGTTTTCGTCGCGGTAGAACGGCCAGGGCAAGGAGGGCAGGGCGGCGAGACACCCGCCGGCTTTGAGATAGCCGATCAGGGCGGCATCGACGTCGCCGGTCTCGCGCACGGTGCGGCGGTAGCCCTCGCCGGAACAGTAGAGCAGGATGGGATAGTTGGCGGGCGTCAGGTCGGTACCGACGACCTGCTCCCAGGTCAGAGACAGCGGCTCGACGCCGATATCGAGCAGCCACCAGAACGCCATCGACTCGGCGCCCGGCAGCACGGCGATTCGCGTCTTCTTCAGGCGGTCTCGCAAGCGATCCTTTTCCTCCTGGGTGATTCCGCCTTGGGACGTGACGGCGTGCGGACTGCGCGGCGTGGCCTTGAAGCGCTCGGCAAACTCGGTTGTCAGGTCGAGGTACTTCTGCCCGAACTGGGCCGAGGGCTCGATCTCGCTACCCTCGTGCCACTCGTTGAAGCTGGTGATGAGAACCCAGTGCGGGTCGGCCTCGATGGCGTGGCGCCACTGGACGCGGTACAGGTCGCCATCGAAGCGGTCCACGGCCAGGCCGGGCTTGCGGATCTTCGTATCGTCGTAGCCGGGGATCACGGTGAGCGTGCTGATCTTGCCCACCCCGTCGGCCAACTGGACCCAGGACTCGTACGTCGCCGGGGCCCATTTCTCCAGGGCGTCGAGGGATAGGCCGTCGAGCGAGCCGGCGGTGTTGTACGTGTGGACGCCGTCGAAGACGCGGGCCGAGCCGTAGCTGAACTGGTCGCCGAGGATCGTCGCGCCGGCCTTGTAGCCGGCCTTGATGAGCTTGCCCGCCTCCAGCCAACCAGTCAGGCCCAGCTCGCCGACCGCCCGGCCGTAGATAAACACGACCGGCTTGCCATCGACCTTGAGATAGGCCTCGTGGCTGCCGTACTTTTCGAGGACCTTGATGATGTCCTGTGCGGCAGTCTGGGCGGTCTGCGGGTTCGGCACGGTCTCATAGTAGATACACGCCTGCAAGCCGTTCTGTTTGCAGCCATCGAGAATCAAAGGCATGGCGCGGTCCGTGTAGTGGCCGTGGCCCCACCAGCTCACGATGAGCGTATCGATGTGCGCGGCCTTGGCCCAGCGGCAATGCTGGTCGATGACCGCGGGGTCACGTGAGTCGTACGCCCCGAGCGCCGGGTAATGCGTGCTCTCGGAGATGTCCTTGTTCTGCACGTCGATCCGGCCCCAATGCACTGTCCTGCCCGCCCCGCCCGGCCCGCTTGCAACCCCGTACCACGGGTAATAGAACGCCATGACCCGGTGTTCGGGCGGTGCCTGTGTTCCGACGGACTGGTTGCCGGGGTCCTGAGCGAGTGCCGCGGTCGCAGAAGCAGGCACGCAAACAAATACGACGAGAGCGACGAACCACGCATTCACTTTTCTACACATCGAGGTCACCTCCGATCAACAGTCACCATACTTGGTCGCATGCTTACGCAAGCATAAGCATGGCGACCGGCTACCCGCGAAATCAGGGCTGGAATCCTCCCACTCTACCGTCCTCAATCCACTTTTGTGGAACGAGGTCCTTCCGGCCGATCTGAATCAGGCACGAGGCGGCATGCAGGTGGACGGTCTCCTCGTCATCACTGAAACCCTTCACGAGATAGGGTATCAGTGCGTCGAGCTTCTCCGACTGCCCGTTTCTGTGAAATTCCCGTGCCGAAATTCCGATCTGGGCAATCGCCGCGCCGCGCACCGCAGAGTCCCGATCCGACATGGAGCGAACAAACACAGGAACAAACTCCAGCAGCGTGTCGGTTTTCTGCGCAAGCCGCTGCACGATCGCCAACGCGTATTGACGAGCGATGGGGGCCTGCTCCATGCCTGCGGCATCGATCAAGTACGGAATCGCCGGGGCGCCGAGCGCCTCGAGTTGGCGGGCCGCAGCCGCGTCAACACTCGGGATCACCACCTCTGTATCAGCAGACTCATAACGCCGTGAGAGATCTCTTACGAGATGCGCGATCTTCCGGCGTGTCTCTTCATCAATTGGGACCTGTGTCTTCTCTTTGAGCTTCTGGACAGCCGCCTCAACCTCCGGGTCGAGGTCCGTCGAGAAAACGGACCGTTCTTGTGACTCCCGCCTTGCACAAGAAGCCATGAGCGGCACGGCCGCGAGTAATACACAGCACACCATGGTTCTTGTGGACATCGCCCCTGCTTCCATCGGCATCACAGACATCAATACTCGAAGACCACGAGCGTGCGCGGCGTCACGGTCAGTTCGAACTGACCGAGTTTGTCGGAGAGGACTCCCGCCGATCCGTTGACCGGCAGCACCAACGCTTGTTTCAATGCCGGCACAGGCGCCGCCGGAAACCCCAGGGAGACCCGGATTGTCTCATCATTGAAGCTCTCGATGGCAAGGCAATGATCGCCGATCAGGTACAGGGCCACTTTGTTCGGGGCGTCGAAGCGGACGCCCAGCGGAGCCAGCAGCTTGTCGCGAATCGGCTTGAGCTGCTCGCGCGTCAGATCGAGGAGGCTGCTGGGCTTTCCGTTGACTTTCAGGACGAGCAGGTTCTCGTCACTGGTCATAGAGGCAGGCAATTTCTTGGCCAGGCCGTCGGTGATGAGCACCGGCGTCTTGGCGGCGAGCATAGCCTTGAGCTTGTCCGCAACCTGCGGGTCTTTCATCGCGTGCACGGGCAGGAAGGCCGCCTTCGCATCTGTGCGAATCTCCGCCGTGGGCACCAGCGGCAGGCCGAGCATGCCGACGAAGTCATAGACGTACTGCTCGTCGAAGGCGTCGCTGTTGGGCGGCTTGGGGGCAGCGATGCCCTTGAGCGGCTTGCCTCGCACGAGACCGGCGAGTTGGAACAGGCCGGGAATCTCCGTGCGGAGCTTCTCGACGTTCGCCGGGCCGGTGTCGCGCAGCAGCGAGCCGTAGCAGAACAACAGCATCTCCTTCGCGTCGGCCAGCACCGTCTGGCGGGCCTGCTCGACGTACGTGTCCTCATGCGTGCCGAACGGGTCGAACCACCCCCCGCCGCACTTGGCCCCGCCGATCTCGCCCAGCCACCGCATGATATAGTACGCTTCATATTGACATTTCTTCCCCCAGCGCTCGTTGTCGGGGTCGCGCGTCTCCGTGCCGACCCAGATTCGGTCGAACTCCGCCGTCTCCCGCACGACCTCATACCCGCGATTGTGGAAATCTTCGTACCATTGTGGATATTTGAGTATCATTTTAACCTGTTTATTCACGACGCGGGCGGGGGCGAGGATGCGCTCGCGACTGACTTTCATCATCAGGTCACAGTGATAGTCGACCCAGCTTTTATCGCCACGGGCCTTCTGGCACTCGCTGCACTTGCAGTCGGTGAACCAGAAATCGTCGATCATGATCTCATCGAACATGGACGCCGCATACTCGAAGATTTCCTGGACCCGCTTCTGCGTCGGCTCATCGGTGTAGCAGCCGATGCCTTGCCAGCCGGTGGAGGCCTTGCCGACCTTGGTGGGCGTGATGCAGCCGGAGGTCTCGAAGCCGGCCTCCGCGAAGCGCGCCTTGGCGTGCGTAAGGGCCTGCTTGTCCGCCGTGTATCCATCGCGGAAGGACTCGATGAATACGTGTGTCACGCCGGTCTTTTTGCACCAGTCGATAGCCTCATCGATGCCCTGGTCGCTGGAGAGCCGGTCGCGGACATCCTGCGCCGTGAGCAGCGTCGAGACCCTCAGAGTATCGTTGTTCTGCCTGGCGAGGTCCCACAATGCCTGGGCCCGCACGCCGGACGCGGCAAGAAAGAGAACTACGACTGCGGCTACGCACTTGGTAAGACTTGTGTGTTTCATCATTGCTGGCTCGCTTTCTCTATTTATTGACCTTTGAGTGGATAAATGAAATTGCTCACAGCGTGAGCTTGGCATGTTGGAGGAACGAGCGCAGCAGGGATTGTCGAGTCTGGGTCTGCTGGAGCGATTGGTGCACGGCCTGTTCGAGGTCGCTGACGTTCGAGTTCTTCGGGGGGTCCTGGTGTTCTCATGCATGGTGATATCGGCTACTCATGGCCATTTCATTTAACTATTCAAAAGATCGATGGGACGTTCGTTGATTAGTCTGGTGATCTTCTCTCTCAGTCGGCGGCAGGCCTCGGCGGGATCGGCGGCCTTTGCCACGGCGGCGCAGACGGCCACTCTCTCGGCCCCCGCCCGGATGACCTGCTCGACGTTGTCCGGCGTGATCCCGCCGATAGCGACGTGACTGATGCCGGTGCCCGCGAGCCGCTCCAGGCCCTGGCGCATGTACTCCAGGCCGGCCAGCTCGATGTCCGGCTTGGTCGGCGTCGCAAACACCGGGCCCAGGCTCACGTAGCTCGGAAGCGACGGACAGGCCGCATCGAGTTCCCTGGCCGAATGCGTGCTCTTGCCGATGATCAGCGGGACCAATTGAAGCCGCCGCGCCTGCTCGACGGGCAGGTCATTCTGGCCCAGGTGTACGCCATCGGCCCCCGCCGCCGCCGCGATATCCGCCCGGTCGTTGATGACGCTCAGCGCCCCCATCTCCCGGCAGATCTCCACGAACTCGACCGCCACCGCAAAAAGGCGGTCGTCGGGAATGTCCTTCGCCCGCAACTGGACGCAGTCGGCCCCGCCCGTGGCGCACTTGCTCGCCAGGGCCAGGATGTCCGCCGGCAGGTTGCTCGTGATGATCACATACAGCCGCACGCGATTGAACTTCTCGACCGGCTCGCTGAACAGCACGATATCCTTCTCCAGCGTGTACGCCTCGTACCGCAGCCTCTCGACCGCCTCCGCAACACTCCTGTCCTCGACCTGCGCCACCTCCGCGAGCACGCGCAGCGCCTCGGTGAGCCGCTTGGCCCCGGCCGTGAAGCAGTCCTTCAGCGTCCCCCGCTCAAGCTGCCCCTCGACCCTCGCCCCAACGCCAACATCGCCAACCGTGTCCCGGCCCGCGATCAGCCTTCCCGCGTCGAGCCGTCCAACCGCGGCACACAGCTCATGCCGCAGCCGCTTCGCCCGCTCGCTCAGCGCCCCTGAATTGAGCACAAACCGGCAGTACTCCTCCACGACCCGCAGCGCCTCGCGGGCCCGATTGAAATTCGCATCAACTATCCTATACCCGGCTCTCTCCATACCCCGCCAATTATAAGCCCGCCCCCACCCCACGGACAGCGAAAACCCGCACCCTGACCCGACCCCGTGTGCCCCCGAAAAAGTAGAATGTCCCTTTCTCGTCCCTACTCGTATGGACCCAGGAAACGCTCGCCATTGAAGTGGATAAGATGGGTGGGAGACTCAGCAATCCAAACCTCGGTTTCCCACGATATCTCGTCCAAGTATTTGAGCATCGTCCGGCGATTCATGAACGCAGTCACGTAGACGATCCCAGCTTTCGAGTTAGCAAACAACACACTCAACTCCAATCTGCGCTTGGGGTTGACTGGCCCGTGGCTTGTTACGGCTTCGATTAGCACAAGCCAGTTCTTCGATGTGTAGTGGACGACCACATCGGGCATCTTGCCATGTTCTTCGATCTCCACGCCAAGAGCTCTGAGGCTGCCAGAATCAAAGTACGCCCATTTCTGTTCTGTATCACCCACATATATGATGCGTCCTCCGGGTGTGAACAAAGGGCAGAAATCGTCCAGGATTCTCTTGATGAGTACGTTCTGGCCGCCGGGTGACAGTTGAATGCTGGCGCCGTTCTGAAGCATCACAGGAATCCGCGTGGCTTCCCTCTCACGCGCGTACAGCCGTTTAAGAGTATCGGCGGACGCCAGATACTCTGACAGACGCGCAGACCACTCAAGCGTCCCGAATGTGCGGAGCAACTTTAATGCAGAAGGCTCAATCTGGTAGACGGCTTTTGGACTGTTCGTTGGTCTCGATGGCTTGTCCGGATTCGGAACGACCAGACCGGCCTGCACGAACTGATGAACGGAAAGCCGGCGGATGGTTTCGCGGGTATTGGGAGCGTATCGCCGGCCGTAGTGATCGGCAATGAAATCCATCATTGGGGTGATACCCATCAATGGGGCACGCGCATCTGCCCAAGGCTCGTTTGGTTTCAGACCCAACAGTGACACAAGAGTCAAAGCAGACCGTTCGTTCAGTTGCTGTCGGGGAAATCCCAATACCCGCAGGACTTCAAGCGCTTCTCCAATCCTCTTCCTAACCGCGGCAGTCGTACGTTTAGCCATTCTTGTTACGCACCTTCTCCACGGCGGCATCTATTCTCTGCTGGTCCGGCAGAGTGCTTTTCATTTCACGGCCAAGCCGCGACATCTGCTCCCTGGAAGGATAGCGCATCTTGCGCAGGTCCGCGGCATTTACCTGTGTGTGGCCGCTGAACAAGCGAAAATACTGGTCGAGCAAAGACGAATTCAGGAAGACTGCCAATCCACGTGCCAAATCCGGCGGTAATCCACGTCCTCTGCAATGGAAGTAGTTCAGATGATTCTCGAATCCAACCTGCAGCGAGTCAATGCGCGTTGGATCATAAACCACACCTACGATCCTCCGGCGTTCCTCTTTCGAGGTGAATCGCTTTGTGAGGACATAGTATCCGCTAGGAACAAGCAAGTCCGCCGTCCGGTTTGAAGAGGCGATTGCGTTTGGTTTCCTTGCTCCCTTGAGTGGCCAACGCACCAATCCATCGTCAAAGTGGCATGGATAAATGAGTGGCACGGTCCCTGGCTCAGGGTCTTTTCGGAGGAACTCGCGGGCGCGAAAATCAACCACGCGCCCCGTTGAGACCCCAATTCCCAGCTCGTCAAGGGTCGCACTAAACTGGGCCATACGCTCCATTACTTGCCGAGCGTCATCCCTCTCAATCAAGTGGATGAAGGCGTCGGGGTCAGTCGGGACAACCACGTCCTGGAATGAAACCTCTCTCACCTGCATATCGCTGAAACCGAGCCCTCTGGAAACGGATATCTTGACGGTCCCTGTCTGATGCTCGTTTCGAATGGCATGGAAGATTACATTCTCCTGCAAGACCGAATCGTCAGCAAACGCCTCCTTTCTCGATTCAAAGGTGTGGATGTGTCGAAGATCGACAAGGCTCAGAAGAGCTTTGCGAAAGCGTCTGAAGTAGGGTCCATTACAGAAGCTGCGTGGCGTGATTGCCACGATCTCACCGCCGGGTCGTGTGAGACAAACGGCTAACCAAACGAACGCGGCATAGAGATTTGATGTTTCGATCCCTGCCGAGCTCAATACCTTGCGTATCTGCGTCTCGCCATTGATCTTCTTGTAGGGCGGATTGAGGATCACGTGCGTGAAGTCATCCTGCGATGTGGCAAAAAGATCGTTGTTGAGTTGAGCCACGGCCATAGAAATGAAGTCTTCACAACGCACCGTTCCCTGGTAAGCGACGCCTGCCTCAGCACACACCTGCCGGCATAATTCGATCGTCTTCTCCAGGTGGGGCACGATATTTTGGTCAATCTCATAAGCTACGATCTCGATGGACTCCGGACGGTCGGGCTTGGAGATCAACTGCTCAGTGAGGGCCGCAAAGAGTGATCCGCTGCCCGCACCAGGATCCAGAATGCGCACGGCGGCAACATTCCGTTCGAATAGCGAAGCCATGAACCTCGCAATCGGAGCCGGTGTCAGGAACTGGCCAATCGCTGAGCGATCTTCTCGTGAGGTGGCCCTGCTGAATGCCATTCGCGCCCTGTCTATGCACGACAAAACACTTGTTTCGGTGTGCAAAGTAGACTCGCACACATGGGCCGCTCCATTGCCGTTTATGTTGTTATCCCTAACCATTGGTCAACATAGTAACGAGCCGCCAATGCGCAAGCAACCCCCTGGGCGTCCACTGAATTGACCGGGCTCTGAGTAGCCACCTCTTTGACCCACTCGTTCTTCGGGTAAGACGCGCGTTCGCCTTGCTTGGATTCCTCGGGACTCATGGTGCTCTCCATGTTGAAGATCCGTTTTCACGTTCCCTCCTTGGCATCCGTGGCCCAGCTGGCGGGAAATGATTTTGGCTGCGGCTGGTCTGGGGGCGGGGTGGGGGGCTGGCCCGGCGAGATCGGTCGCGGGAAATTCACGCGGGCGGACTCGCCGAAGAACTCGGCGGCCGCGTCGTCGCGGGCCATGGCGGCCTCGATCTTGTCGGCAAAGATCTTTTGGTACAGGACCTCACCCTTGCTCTGCACCAGGGCCCTCCACTTTCTTCCGCAGGGGTAGACGCCGATGAAGCCGGAGGCGGTGACGCCGAGCTTTCTGTAGCGCTGGTTCTCGTCTGCCCTGCAAATCTGGAGGTTGCATCGGCGGTTGTCCAGGCCGTTGTGGTTGATGTGGTGGACGACCATGCCGGGCGGGGGCTGCATGATGTCGCGATGCATGGGGATGATGCGGTAGCCTTCTTTGCGTGCGGCGTAGAACTTGCCATCACGGCCGTCCGTGACGAACCACTTGTACTTGCTCAGCCGCTCGTAGTCGGCCTTGTCAACGATGGCGAACTTGCCCTTGGTCAGGGGGATGTAAGCGATGTCGGGACTGGAGGGCTCCGGGGGTGTCGCCCGGCCCCGGGTCTCCTTCTTCCATCGGAAGTTGCGGCAGGGGCCGGTGCGGGGGATCTCCCGCATCGTGCCCAGTGAATCGGGGTGGTTGGCGCAGGTCGGGCGGATCGCCCAGCTCAGGCCGACACTCCTCATCCACTGGTTCCGGTCCCATACGGCGTAGACGCAGTCGTAGCAGGTGACTGCAGTGTCATTGGGGTCCGCAGGGGTTTTCTGACAGCCGCACGGTGCTTCCATCCTGAACGTTCGAGGCCTTGCCATTTTCTCGCCCTTTCATGAATCCATTGTCAATCGCTATCTCTGCTGTATGTTGCCTATATTATACACTTGTGATGTTCATTTGTCCATAAGCAAATGCTGTCGGCTCGCGTTTCGCACGTAAGTCCTTGTCCCGCAAGGGCCCTGGAATTATTAGAAATTGTGATACAGGGATAAGTGGGGCCAGGGCCGGGTGGATAGGAACAGGGCTGGTGCTGGATCGAGCGGTAGGGTCGTGCGGGGACGCACGACCTACGGAAGAGCAAGGCCCTTGGCGTAGGACGAGCGTCCGTGCTCGCCTATCTTGTTATGAGAGCCCACGAGAATCAGACGCACATAGACGGCATGTCGCGTCTGGGGTGGATAGGAACAGGGCCGACGGGTTTGGAGCCGTCGGCCCTTTCGATTGGTCAATTGCCGCTGGAAGTGCGAAAGTAGCACGGGCATCTTGCCCGTGTCCCATAGGCGTCTCGCCCATGGGAAGGCAATCCTATACAGGGCCAGGATGGCCCTGCGACTCATGGGCAAGATGCCCATGCTACGATCAATGCCCTCTCAAAGCTGCGAGTAGGGGGCGGGTTTGAGGACCAGGTTGGTGATGCCCTTCTGGCGGAGGATCGCCTTGTCCATGTACTCAGGCATCGCGCGGAGCTTCTGCCAGTCGGGGTCCGCGCCGAACTTCTTCCAATTGGCCTGCTGCTCCTCCATATCTTTGAAGGCGAGCATGTAGGTCAGATTGGGCATCTTGGCGCCGGCGAGGGTCTGGCCGAAGAAGACCGGGTGCAGGCCGACCCTACGGAAGATGTCCAGTTCGCCCGTGTTGAACATTTCGATCTTCTTGAGTCCGTTTCTCTCGCTGGGGCTCTCGTAGGTGCGCAGTTGGAAGATCCGGCCCTCATCGGTGACAGGCGTCTCGAGCTGCGGCATGCCCTCGAACGCCAACATGAGCTGAGTCTCCAGGTTCTTATACGCGGGCTTGTCCGCCGGGGCGTCCACGAACTCGGCGCCCGCCTGCAGGAACTCCTGGTCCTCGGATAATTTCTGCGTGAGCGTAGCGAAGGAGATGAGTGACTTGTGCGGCAGCAGGACGTAGATCGGGCTCAGGTCCTTCTCCGGGTAGAACACGCCCACCGGCTTGATACCGAGCCGGTTCAGAGCCGGGATCGCCGCCTCGCTGAGGAATTTGTCGAAGCCCGCCTTCTGCTCCGCCGTCTCGATTTCGTACCGCCGCAGCTCATAGAACGCGCGTCCACCAAAGTTGACCAGGCGGGCGCGATACGCCGCCTCGGACTCGCCCGGCATCCGTGCCGGTTGATCTTGAGCCATTGCCGCCCCGCCGGCTAGTGATGCCAATCCCGCCGCACACGATGTTGTCAAGAATTCTCGTCGTTGCATGTTTGCTCTCCTGAGAAAGGTCTCCCTGTGTCGCCCCCCTGCCTCGGGGGTACCTGGTTCTCCGCCGGAAACGGCCCGGCCACGTCCCCCCTATATAGCCTGATCCGCCCTTCCGCCGCAAGCGGCAAAATCCGCCGGGTAGAGCCCGCCGCCGACTGGATCGACGCAGGCGGAAGCGGTCCCGGCCCTGTACATTGGTTTTGTTTCGATGGATCGCTTATCCCCTCTCAGCCGGCAGGCGGACGTACCGGCGTCCGAAGCATCCGCACGACCTTGATCGGGGGCGAGATGCCTTCGACGCGGCTGCGGCATCAGTGCGTTATGGTTCTCGCGCCGCCTGGAGCCGTCGCAGCTCGGCAGTCGCGTTGAACAGGCTGCTTTCGATCTGCTGCTCACAGATCAACAGCCGGTCGAGGATCCTATCACCGGAGAAGTCCTTGATGACCATCCGGCCGACAGCCAGATTCGGGTCGGTGTCCGGATCGTCCCCCATCAGGTCCACACCCTCGGCCAGCAGCGAGTGGACGAGCTTCGCCAGAGGGTTTGAGGTCTCTTCCGCGAGCAGGTGATCGAAGACCGCATTCTGGACGTATGCCGCGCGTTGGAGCCGCCAGAACAGGCTGGCGATCCGTTCGGCAAGGGCGGTTTCCGCCGGCCCGACCGGGGCCAGCTCCTCGAGCAACTCCCGTCGGTGCCGCTCAAACTCCTGCGGGTCTTCGCCCTCGACGACGCCGGGGCAGGCCAGGAGGTCCTTGAGGGTATCCCACAACACGTTGCCCTCCGGCGTACCCGGCCCCGCCGGCTCCTCGTCATCGCGACGATTCACATCCGATTGTTCTTCACCAGCCATAACCAGGCCCTCCGACATTTACAATTTACCCTTTGCGATTTACGATTCGTTATTCAGTTGTGCCATGATCATCCTGTGCCACCATTGGCCGTCAAGGGAATTCTGCCGATGCGGAGACCTTTCTGGGCCGCCGCCGGACATGATAACCTCTTGTGACACAGGGAGTTACCGCCGGCAACGGTTCAGCGGCAACTGACTGCTTCCTTTTAGACGGGATTCACACGGATTCTCGTTGGCAGCAATCGAGACTCGGTATAGTAGAACTACGTATTCTGCACGGAAACACGCTCCGATGCGGCGATTTCTCTTGACAGCAGGCCTTGTCGCGTTCCACAATACCCTCGCATTGATCTTGATCCTCAGGTAGTGCAGCAGGCACGTGAGGCAAGGGAACAAGTCCAGATTCAGCGCCGCGCAAAACGTGGAGGCCGCCCGCACAGAGATACGAGTTGGATCCTCCTAATTGACCGCGCCACTTGTCCCTGCGGCGCAAGACGGACTTGAGGTATCGCGACGGCGGATCGCAAGGGGCTGCCGGGAGCGTTCGCGACACAGCGGATTGGCTGTGATCTGAAGGAGGTGATGTGCCCATGGACTGACGATCGCGAGTCTCGCAACGGAGACCACGTGAGATGTGGGGGAACATCACCAAGGGAAAAGGAGAGATTCAGGATGAAGAGGAACAATGGATCGAATGGGTCTGCAATTGGCGTATTGATGTCTTTCCTCCTCGCGGCCCAAACGATGGCAACGGCAAAGACATACAACAGTACGGACGTGCCCAAGCCCATTCCGGACCCGGGCAGCGTCAGTTCCAAGATACTGATTTCCGACTCCTACCTGATCAAAGACGTAGATGTGAAACTCACGATCCGACACCCCGTGAACTGTGACGTCACCGCCTATCTCATTCACGGCGTCACCAGCGTCAAGTTGTTCTCTTACGTATGCGGACCCACAGACGATTTCGTGGACACCATTCTGGACGACGAGGCGCAGACATCCATCCGGACCTCCAGTCCGCCATGCACGGGGCGGTACCAGCCACTGGCGGCATTGTCCCAGTTCGACCATGACGACGTTGCCGGCGAGTGGGAACTCGTCGTGACAGACACCCTGGCCGGCGATGCCGGAAAGGTGGAGTCGTGGTCGTTGACCATCACCGAGTGCGTGCCTCCGGCCCCGCCGAAAGATCCCTCGCCTGCGGACGGCGCCACGAACGTGTCGAGGCATCCGACGTTGAAGTGGAACGCCCCGGCAGTGGCGGACACGGTATGGGACGTTTACTTTGGACCATCCCCCGACAACATGATTCTCGTGGCGACGGGCCTGACCACCAAGGAGTACCGCGTCGTCGATACGCTGGAGATGGCGAGCTGGTACTACTGGAAGGTGACGGGCCGGAACCCCTGCGGGGAGACCCCGGGTATTTGTGAACCGGGCTCGTGGCGATTTGCGACGGCGGGAACCCCCATCGTTGTATGCCGCGACATCGAGGTGCCTGCCGATAGGAATTGCCAGGCCGTGGTCACGGTTGCGGACCTCGACGTGGGTTCACATGATGCCATGGGCGGACCTGTGACTCTGACCATGGAGCCGTCCGGTCCTTTCCCTATCGGGGAGACCCCCGTGAAGATCATAGCGACCACAGGCGGCGGCGCAACGGCGTCCGCATTCGCGAAGGTGAAAGTCCTGTGGACAGCCTACTGCTATAAGCAAAGCGCCGTTTGCATCCTGGAGTCCGTCCTGGTTCGAACGACCTGCGACAACACCGCCCTGGCCCAGGCCATTGATTATCTGAAGATGAGCATGGGCGACGAATTCGACACGGAAGAGAACCGCGTATTCTGGGCGGGCTCGGACCGCGTGGCAAAACGACAGGGAGGATTCAATGGGGCCATGGTCTTCAATTTCGAGTTGAAAGCCGGCACCCTGCTCTTGACCTTCGCCACAGGTTGCGGATCTGCTTTCGCAACCGACATTGAGCAGGCATGGATCTTGATCGCGGATGCCGAGCAGAAGCTGGCCGACATGGCAATTGCAGATGCAATCTTCCAGAATGCCCCGGCCGACAAGATCGCGGCGGCAAAGAAGGCCAGGAACGAGGGCAACGTAGCCAAGGCCAAGGGAGGCGTCGAGATTCCCGCCGTAGCCTTGAGGAAGTACTTTGACGCGTGGCAAATAGCCATCGACGCTCTCGGCCCGTCCACAGACTACAACCGCGATGGAGTCCTGGATGTCGATGACCTCGTGATGTTCTCCGAAGACCTGCTCAATGAGATGTAGAGAGCTATTTCACCTCCAGGTTGAAGCTTTGGGAGTGGCTGTTGAATTCGGGGGCGTACATGCACTGGATGCTCGCGATGCCGGTCTGGTATTCGCCTTTGTGCTGAATTCGCGTGCTGTATTCGAAGACGTAGGTGCCCTTGGGCAGGTAGTCCATGAAGAAGTGCGAGGCGGTGTCGCGCGTGGACTCGTAGTAGGCCAGGCCGTCCTGGTAGCGGTAGCGGCTCAGGACGCTCACCGGCTCCGTGCCGCTGCCGCGCTGGTCCTTCATGTGCACGTACTCCATGTCGCGATCCACGCGCAGCTCGATCCGCACGACCAGCTCGTCGCCCACGGCCAGCGGGCCCTCGACGGGGAACAGGATCTGGCCGGTCGCGGTGGTTTTCTTGACGTAGAGGGTCTTGTGAAGCTGCAACGGCGTGCCTTCATAGGGCGTGACCTTGCTCATGTCTTCGAGGTACTGCCAGTGCACGCCGCCCCAACTGACGCCCTGGTCGATCTTCTTGACCGTGATCCGGCCCATCTCCGGGGTGATCTCGTCGCGGACGAAACGCTCCTCGTAGAAGCCGGTGCCCGCCTCGATCTGCTCGGGCTCGATCCATTCGCCTGCCAGCGCGACCTGCACGATGGCATCGGACGCCAGCAAATCCATCCCGCGAAGCAGCAGGCTGTACACGGCGTCGGCGGTGGCCTTCGTCGTCTTCCAGTCCCGCGTCTGCTTCTGCTTGAGCAGCCAGACGCGGCAATCCTCCACCGCCTGCGCGTCGCCCATGACCTCGTCGAACGCCTCGATCATCATCGCCTGCGTCTCGATGGGCGCGCGATACCACCACCAGCTTCGCTCCGTGTCCCGCCAGTACATGCCAAGCTCTTCACTCGTGACGCTGAATTCCTTGATCGACTTCATGATCTCGGCGGGCGTCTGCTGGTCGCCGAAGCGTTTGAGGCCGATGGCCAGGTGGGCCTGGGACTGCCGCCACAGGGTCAGCCAGTACTGGCGCGCCTGGCCGAGCCAGTAGTCGCGGGCCTCCTGGTGTTCGGCGGCGATGGGTTGATCGGCCAGGAAGAAGCTGCGGCCGTACAGGTAGAAGGCGACGGTTGGGTTCAGGTGGTTCTGGTCCTTGTCGCCGTGCGCGAGGATCCAACGGTACTGCTCGTCCATCCATTTGTCCAGGGCGCCAAGGGCGTTGACGGCACAACTGACATCGAGTCCCTGAACACCGAGGTGTCGCAGGCGGCCGAAGCCCGTGACAATGTAGAGCGTGATGTACTCGCTGCCCTGGCAACCCGGGAACCACGGCCACAAGCCATCGGCGTACTGCCTCTGCTTGAGCTCGAACAGGGCGCGGGCGGTCTCATCGCTGAGCCGGTTCTGGTCGAACAGGATGCCGACGTTCTTGCGGGCCTGGGACTCGGCCATGGCTTCCACGACCCACGGGGTCTCCTCCAGGGCGATGCCCTTGAGGTCCTCGTTCTTCTCCAGCGGGCTGTCGAGGGTCGGTGTGGCCTTCCACTGATCGAAGATTCGCCGGATTTTGGGATCGGAGTTGGCGATGTACGCGGCCAGCGAGTTGGCGTACAGCCGGTTGAAAATCTGATCGCTGGACTCATAGGGGTATTCCATCAGATAGGGTAACGCCATCACCGCGTACCACGCGGGCTGTGACACCATCTGGACGGTGAGGCTCTGATGGACCAGCGTATCCGACTGGCCGGAGTTGAGCAGCTTGGTGAACTCGAAGTCCTTCGTCTGCGGGCCGCGAATGGGCAGAGGCAGCGACTCGATCACGAGAATCCTGCGGCTGAGCACCGGCAAGTAGCCTTGCTCGCCATCGCTGAGCCGCGTGGTCGCGCCGACGGCCCTGTAGATGAGCATCTCGCAGCCGTCGGGCACGGCCAGCCGCCATGAGCACGTGCGCGACTCCCCGCTGGGCACGTCGAAGTCCTGCTCGGGCGAGGTATTGCCCAGGGCCTCATCGCGGACTTCCAGCGTGCGGGCGTCCGACAGCGTGAGCATGACCTTGCCCGTCTGGCGGGCGGCGGAGCGGTTCGTGACCTTCACCGTGAACTCGATGACGTCGCCTTCGCGGACAAATCGCGGCGGGTTCGGCTCGACCATCAGGTCCTTGGCCGTCACGGTCGTGTCCGTCAGGTAGCCGCTGCGCATCTGCTTGTCATGCGCAAAGCCGAGGAATTTCCATTGCGTCAGCGCCTCCGGCATCGTGAACTCCATCCGGACCACGCCCTCCGCGTCGGACAACAGGTGCGGGAAGAAGAACGCCGTCTCATCGAGGTTCGTCCTCGCCGAAACCTGGCTGAGGTCCGGCCCGGGCTCAGCCCCGCTCTGACCATTCGCCGATGTGTCCTCCGTGGGAGGCGCAGCGCCCGGCGCCGGCGACGTGTAGCTGGTGTCATCCCCGCCCCCGCGCCTCTTCACGGTCCCACTACCGAAGCTGTCGCCCATCCAAGGCATGATCTCGTCCGGATAGCGGCGGTATGAAATCGCCACGCTCTTGTAAGATCCATACCACCAACTGATCGCGTTGAACGAGAGAAGGCTGTTCTCGAAACGGCTGCTCAGCCGACTGCTCTCGCTGCGGAAGCCGCCGAAGCTGTGTATCCAGTCGTGTTTGAGGTACTGGTCCAATGATGCGTCATACAAGGCGGCCACCATCTCGGCGACGGCCTTCCTCGCGTCCGGGCCGGTGATGACCGCGGTCCACGTCTCCTTCTGTCCCGGCTCCAGCAGCGAGCGGAAACGCTCCCACGCGATGGTCAGTTGCTTGTTGGTCCAGGGCACAGCGACGATCCGCTCGTTCAGATAGGCCCGGTTCTCCCGCACATAGGTGACGCGCAGGGTAAATCCGCCTCGCATGTCCTCCGTCACGTCTTGCGTGATCAGCTCCTGGGTTCGGTTCGGGTCCGTCCACCAGGCGCGCAGCACCTGGCCCCGGCATTCCAACTCCACGTAAGCGCTGCCGGTGTCGTAGCCGGTGCCCCACAGGGCCGTGAAGGACTCGCCCGGCTCGACGGACCAACTCGGGGCGGCGAAGCAATTGGCGATGCGCACGTTGAAATGGCCAGCCTGTGGGTCCACCACCTGGATCGTCTGCTGCGCGGTGACCGGCTTGCCAAAGCGATCCTGCGTCGAAAGCATCGCGCGGTAGATGCCGGCCGCAAGGGAAACTGGGATCATGACCTGACCTTGCGCGCCGGTCTTGAACGCCTGCTCGCTGATCATGTCCGCCAGCTCCCAGGTTTCCGAATTGTTGGAAGCGTCAATCTCGTCCTGGGTAGGCCTGCTGTAGTAGTCCGGCGGAAAGGCGGCACGGATGACTCTGTCCGGCTGCTTCAGAGCGTACACGCGGACCACGCCTTCCGCCGGCTCGGGCACATCGTCCACGGACTGAGTCTGCACGGTCAGCTCTACGGGTTTGCCGGGAGTCTGCCAGGCGTCCACCTGGATGGCGGCTTGCAGAGCGGTGTAGCCCGCGCGCACCGTGCGGTCCGCCGAGCGCGTCTCGCCTGTGGTGTCGGTGACATCCGCATGGACCTGGAACTCGAAGATCGGCTCATCCTCCTCTGGCACGGACAGGTCCGGCTTAGCGACGAAGCGGACCTCGAACGATCCGTCAGACTGTGTCGCCGCCTCGCCATAAGCGATGGCCTGCGACGAAGAGGTCGGCCAGCGGACCCACCAGCGCCAGGCGGGGAATCGCACCTGGCGCACGACGCGCCAGACGACTTTGGCCCCGCCGACGGAGGCGCCGGTGTACGCGGTGGCCTTACCCGGCACGACCACTTCCGTATTGAGCTTGGGCGCCTCGGCAGGCGGATCGAACTGGACCTGGAACTTGGGGCGCTTGTATTCCTCCACGTTGAAACCTGTATAGCCCGCAGGACCATAGACCGTGGTCAGGGACATTCGGCCCATGAGGCGGTCCCTCGGGGCCGTGAAACTGCCGCTGAACGCGCCGTAGTCGTTGGACAGGCGCTGCTGTTTGGCGATTTCCTGGCCGTTCACGTCGCGGAAGGACACGGTCACCTGCCTGCCCGCCAGCGTCCGGTAGTCATCCTGGGCCTTGTCCACGTGGATGCAGATGCCCTTGTAATGAATGGTCTGGCCCGGCCGGTACAACGACCGGTCCGTGAAGAACACGGTCTGCTCCGATGGCCCTGAGGGGGTGTACGCGGGGTAGGTCACGTAGAAGTCCTGAGTCGCCAGCTTCTGGTCCCCGGATTCGGCGACGATCAGGAAGCTTTCGGATCTGTCGGCGTTCGGGAGAAAGCGGAACAGGCCGTTGGTGTCGGACTGCATCTGATCGGTCGGATGGTAAAGCCCATCGTTGGCGTATCTCCAGCGGGTGACCGTGGCGTTCGCGACGGGTCGACCGCTCCTGGCGTCGAGCACGAATCCCTCAATGGAGCCGCTCTGAGTGACCCTTCGCACCACCATCGCCAGATCGCTGACCCAGACGGACGTGACAGCAGCGTAGTTATCCGTCTGCCTGAAGAATGGGTCGTGACTGGCGATGAGGAAGTAGAAGGCGCTGGCCAGGCCTTTGGGGGCGGGCACCCTCTGCGTTCGCGACTGATAGTCGCTTGTCGCAGGCAGCTCCGCATTCCACTCCAGCACAGGCTCCGCCATGGGCAAGGCCTTTCGCTGCTGGTCATTCAAATGCCACCAGTCCGCCCGGGTGAAATCGTCGGACTTGACCGCCCGGAAGTAGACCCGCGTCACGTTGCGGTAGGTGACCACGATGTCCGGCAGAGGATCGTTCCAGACTCGCTCCGTCTGGATCGCGATGGACTTGCCCTCGATCTGCTGGATCAGGTTGTAGCACTGGACGCCGCCGATGCTCGCGGGGTAGGCGTCCCAGCCCTCGCTGGCCAGCTCGCGCGCCCGGACATAATCCTCTTGTGCGTACACGACGCTGGCCCATGCGTAGATCGCGCGGGCGCTGAGTTCGTGGTCCTTCCACTGGTCCACGAATCGCTCCAGGGCCGCCTCATATAGATCGTCCTTCTCCGGCCCGAGGGCCTGGTTGTAGCCGAACTGAAGCCGATACAGGTCGGCGTCGAGAAACGCGGTCTTGTCCGTGTCGTTCTGGTGGAAGGCCAGCAGGGCCTGGTAGAGCCGGACTGCCTTGAGCTTGGTGGATTGCGTGTCCGAGGTCTGCGGCTGCCACGCGAGGAACTCGTCCACGGGGGCGAAGATGCCGCTGTCGGTCATGATCTCGAAGGTGTCCTGCGGCAAGGCCCCGGCCTGCTCGCCGGAGCTGTAGAACGACAGGGCATCGTGCGCCAGGAAGTCGTAGAGCGTCGGGCGATACGTGTCCGGCATCGTGCCTTTTTCCAGCAGGTCATCCCAGTCGCCGATGGGCGTGGCCTTCAGCGTCGCATCGGCGGCCAGCGCCAGCGTGAAGTGCTTGTCGATCTCCGCGAGGATGCGGGCCAGGTCCCAGGTCGTGAAATCCTCGCCCGGCGGCTCGGCCGTCGCCGTCCGCTGCACGAATCGCCAACTGTTCTGTTGGAAATAAAGCCAGTACCAGTGGCCGAGCACCGCCTCCATCACCGGCTTCATGGCTTCCGGCGCCTTGTCAATCTCCGCCTGGAGGCGGACGATCATCTCCTCCGCTTTGCCCCCCTGGATGCGCCCCTCCTGGACGATCTTGAGGCAGATGGCCTTGGTCGCCTCGGCGTACGCCTGGTCCTGCAGGGCCCCGGGAATGATCTGCTCCAGCAGCTCGATAGCCGTCTTGGGCAGCCCCTTGTCGATCGCACTGTCCACCTGACTCCACAGAGCGTCCCGCGGCCCGGCCAGAGACACATTGACAAGAACCCCAACGATGGCTACCAGGATGCATATCCGTTTCATACCGAAACCTCCTGAATCACTTCTTACCCATTATATCGTAGATTTATCGGCCCATCTTGATGATAAAACCATTGTGCAAAATCACTGCCCCGACCCACATTCGATCTCTTCCCACCAGAGCCGGGGATAGGCGCCGGCACACTGCACCCAGGTGTCAACGAAGTCCCATCCGGCATCGCGCAGCTTCTGGCCGTTCTGGAGGGACTGGGTGTCCAGACCTGTAATGCCTGCTTTCTGCGCCGCGGACACATACTGCATATTGCGGCTGTCCGGAAAGATGGTCTTGTCCCAGAAGCAGCTCGATATTTGCACGGGCACATCGAGACCGTGGACGAATGCGCCCTCCTTGGATGCACTCTGTATCAAGGCTGCGCAGTAGCAATCGCTGATCCGGCTCTGTCCGTATACCTCGTCTGCGAACCCGCCGATGTCCTCGCCCGTGATGGAGCCCTCGAAATAGCAGGACTCGATGACCGCATCGCGACCTACGTAGATGAATCCGCCCAGGAAATTGCCTGCCACCTTGCCCCGCGCGAAACAGGCCTCTATGCTGCCCCCGAGGCTCTCGGCGACAAAGCCGCCGCCGTTGAATCTCGTGTCGACGTCTGCGACGGCTCCACAGCGGTACAGCCGGCCGCCGTCGTTGTAGCCTACCAACCCGCCGACCGTGTCCAGGCCTACGACATGAGCCGTCGAAGTGCAACCGGTGATGGCGCCCTGCTTGTTGGTTCCGACGAGGCCTCCTATAAGTCGCGAGGTTATCCTTGGCGCCACGTCCGGCGTCATGTCCCTGAGGCCACGTACCTCCGCGGAGGACGAACACAGCAGAAGTGTTCCTTCGTTGAGGGCTACCAGGCCGCCTGCGCGCTCGAACCGGTTCCCCTGTCCCACCACCCCACCCAGGGTGACGGCGGCTCCGGAGTCGCAGGCCAGCAAAGTGCCCTCGCCGGCGTTGTATCCGACGAGCCCGCCTGCAATTTGGTCTGCGGCAACCGTGGATTGGGACACCGTGCAGAAGAGGATTTCTCCGGCGTTGTGCCCCGCCAACGCTCCCACGTACTCGGCCGCCTTGACCTCGGCGCTCTCCAGGTGCAGGCTGCTCACCAAGCCGGACAGCGTGCCTCCGGTATCGGTGGAGCGTCGGATGGATCGGAACAGGCCGACGTAGCCGGCGGCGGTGTCAACGTGCTTGAGATTCTTGAGCGTGTGGTAGTTGCCATCGAACGAGCCGGTAAAGGGCGTCGCCAGCGTCCCTATCGGCGACAGGCTCGCTTGGACAGCCTGCAAATCGATGTCTCTCGTCAGGCGAAAATGCCTGCCGAAATCCTGCGGATGGCGACTGAGGGTCACCAAGTGTTCGCCCTGGCCGATCAGGTACGGATCGGAGTATGTGCCGCTGCCCCCGCCGTAGGCACGTGCCGGATCGACCATCAGCGGCCCCGCGCGGTCCTCCCAGGCCAGACGCGGGTAGTCGGCGCCCGTCTTCAGCGTCCACTGCCGGCCGTACTCCCAGCCCGGGTAAGTCCTGGAGTCCATCATGGCCGACGTAGTCTGAGACTGGCCGAAGATACTCGTGTTGACGCCGGTGCTCTGGCGGTCCCAAATGCTGCCCCAGCTCACCATGCCCTTGGCCGCGCCGGCCAAACCGCCCACTGCTGCGTGGCCTTGCACCCTTCCCTTCGCGTAGCAGGCAAACACCTCGCCACGATCCACCGAACCCACCAATCCCCCGACGCTGCTGTCTCCGTTGACCTGGGCCTCGCAGTAGCAGAAGGCAATCAGCGGCGGTGATGGGCTGCCGTATGATCTGTACAGTTCGCCCGCCAGACCGCCAACATGGGACGTCTCTCCCACGACCTGACCGGCACTGTAGCAGGACCTGACAATTCCTTCCTGCGTGCCGACCAATCCGCCGACTCTATCGTGCCCGCTGACACGACCGTCAAACGCGCTCTCTACCACCTCTCCGCTCATCAGCTCGCCGACAGCGCCGCCCACCATGGTGGTGCCCTGGACCTGGCCCGTGACGAAGCACACCTCGATGCGGCCGCCCTCAAGGCAGGCGGCCAGAGCTCCCACGATCTCACGGCCGGCGACCTGAGCCTCCCGCATTGTCAGGTTCTTCACCCAACCGGTCCGATTCGGGTCCTCCTGTGACACACCCACACAGCCGAACAGCCCCGCGTACGTGACAGAAAGGTCACAGCCAAAACCGGAAAGGACATGGCCCCGGCCATCCAGAGACCCGCAGAACGGCACTCCCCGGGTCCCGATCGGCAGCAGCGCACCCGAATCGAGACCGGCGAGATTGACATCCTGGCTCAGCACGAAATGCTTGTCCAACAGGCTGGCATCCCAGGCCAGCGAGGCGAACTCGGCGGCGGTTTGTATCTGGTACGGGTCTTCAGCCGTGCCGCTGCCCTCGGGAAACTGCGTGGGCGAATCCAGAAGCGTGGAGCCCCAGCATGGCTCCCACCACAAGCGAGGCATATCGCCCTCGGGCAACACCCATTCACGCTCGTGCCCCCATCCCCTGAACGTCGCCACCTGCTGCATCTGCGCGGTAGTGCGGCCAAACCCACCGCCGCTGGTGCTGACGCCGCTCTTATCGACGTCCCAGTAGCTCAAGTACGCCCCACGACTCCACCTCACCAAACCGCCGGCGTAGGACCCACGCACCGGTCCAGCGGCATAGCAGAACATGATTGTCCCGCTGTCGGTGCAGACGAGTCCGCCGACATATTGCTGAGCCTCCACGGTGCAGCGCGAGTAACAGGAGCGGATGGTTCCGCCATTTCTACCCACCAAGCCCCCCACCATGCGTTTGCCCTTGACGCTTCCAAGCGACAAGCATGCCCGAATTGTTCCGGCCGTATTGTCGCCCACCAACCCGCCGAGCATGGTGCCTTGCGGGCAGACGATGGACGCGCGGGCGAAGCTGTCAGTCACAGTCCCCTGCCCGAGTTTGCCGACCAAACCTCCGCCGTAGAAGATTTCCCCCTGCCCCGTCTCGATGCGGCAGTCTGAAGAGCATTCCTGGACCTCCCCCTGGGCCACCTGTCCGATCAAGCCTCCGACATTCTGAATCGCGACAAGGAATCCCTCGGAGTCTCCATAGGCAACCGTGCCGCCCTCTTGCCGCCCCACCAGCAGACCGACGCTGGAGGACCCATGCACCAAGCCCTGAGCCCAGCATCCGAGAATCATGCCGGCGCTGGACCCGGCCAGCAGCCCGACATCGTCGCGCGCCGCGTAAACAGCGCCGTCCTCCACTCCCAGCGACACAATGGTCCCCTTGGCGCCCACCCGTCCAATCAGGCCGATGGAATTACTCTGGCCCGCCTTGATGCGCAGATGGCGAATCACATGGCCCCGGCCGTCCAGCCAGCCCTCAAAGGCAAGCGAGGACGACGCCGGAGCGATCACCGCCTGCGCGAGAGTACCCAGGGGGCCATAATGGCTGTCGAAATCAATGTCGTTGTTCAACACGAAGCATTGATTGAGAAGCTGCGGATTCGATCCGATGTCCAGGAGTTGCTTGGCGCTGGTAATCTGGAAAGGATTGCCGATCGTGCCGTCCCCGCCGGCGAACTCCACGGCCGATGCCGCCGTGCAGAGTCCCAGGATCACAACGATCAAAGCGGTGCTCACGCCTGCATGCCTGTTCGACAGTGCCATTTCCGTGCCCTCCAAATTTCGAATGAATTCACGCGAACGGTCACTCGCCACACTCGATGCCATCCCATCGCAGCCGGGGATAGTCCCTGCCCTCGCAGACCATCCATGTGTTCCCAAAGTCCCAGGCGGCAGCGAGGAAGGGCGCGGCGGTCTGCATCTGGGCCGTAGTCAGACCCGTTGCGGTGCCCGGGTCGGCCGGCCGGTTGCCAAAAGCTTCCGCCATGCCGGAGACGTCGATATCCCAGAAGCATTTCGAGATGCCGATGGGCTGCGTACTCACGGATTCATCCCAGGGTTCAAGCCAGGGTCCGAAGGAGCCGGCAAAGCCGCCCGCAGAGGGAAACGGCACGGCCGGATTGGATGCCGTTACGGATGCGGCGGCGTAACAGCGCGCAATGTCCAGTAAACCATAAACACCCACGAACCCGCCCACACTCTGCTCGCCGGTCACATCGCCGCGGCAGTAGCTATCGCTGATCGTCGCAAGGATCGTTTCGCCCACGAAACCACCCACTCGTCCCTGGGCCGTGACTGTGCCGAGGGCATGGGACATGGCGACCGTCGAGCCTATTGCGTGGCCGAGGCAACCACCCGCGATGGATCGCCCGCGCACGTCACACCGGGCTGCGCAGCGGCTGATGACGTCCGATTGCGAAGAGCCGACCAATCCGCCGGTATGCAACTGGCCCGTCACGCTGCCGCCCGTGCGGCAATCTTGCAGGTTCAGTCCATCTCCTCTCCACGTGGAGCCCACCAGTCCTCCGATGGCAAACTCGCCGCTCACCTGTGCATCGACGCGACAACCCGACATCGTGCCTCCAAGCGAGCGCCCGGCCAGTCCGCCGACCATCGACAGGCCGGTAACCTGCCCGCTCATAGAACAATCGACCACGGTGCCGTGCCCCAAGCCGATCAGAGCCCCGACGTATTCCCCGCCGGCGACAGTCACGTCGCGCAGATGCAGGTCCCTGACTGTGCCCCTCGGCGCGGGTGCGGGGCCGCTGTATCCACTTGTGCCGTACGACCAATGAGGCCAGCCTTCATCGTCAAACCCGTAGCGGAACTCCTCGTGGCGTGGGAACACGTCGGGAGTTCCAACGACGCCGAAGACTCCGACGCCCCTTCTGCCGGGCCGCTCGATCCTCAGGTTCGACAGCCGGTGCGATCGGCCGTCGAACCGGCCGCTGAAAGCGCGGTACTCACAGCCGATAGACAGAATCTCGTTGCAGTCGACCCCGTCGAAATCGATGTCGGCTATGAGAGCGAAGTGCTTGTCAAAATCATCGGGGTGGTATCCGATGGCCATGAATTGCTCGACCGTCCGGATCTCGAAGGGATCTCCGCTCGTGCCGCTTCCGCCTTCATAGCGGAATTCCCCGATGAGCGTGCCGGGGGCTCGCTCCCACGCGAGCCGCGGATAGTCCCGATCATCGTCGAGCGTCCACAGGCCGCTGTGCGTCCAGGGCTCATAGGTTTGGCGGGACATCATCTCTGCCGTAGTCCTGCCCTCGCCGGCGGCACTGACGCCCATGCTGCTGGTTTCCATATCCCAGTAGCTGCGCAGCGTCGTGCCCGCTTGGCTCAGGCCGATCAGGCCGCCCGGCCAGCCGCCTCCCACGACACTTCCCGACGAGAAACTGCGCAACACTATGCCCTCGCTGCGCCCGATGAGGCCGCCCAGCACACCGTCGCCGTCCACATCGACGATCGCATAACAGGCGCTGACAAGGCCGACGTTCTCCCCGATCAGGCCGCCGATGCGATCATCGGTTCTGCTGTCAAACGCCCTGTCCGTCATGCCCGCAGGCCACCCGATGCGTCTGGGCCCACTGATGATGCCCCTGGCATAGCAAGCGGTGATCGTGCCGGCCTCATTGAGGGCTGCCACAGCACCGGCGGTGAACACAGGTCCACCGTCCGACAACCGACGTATCTCGACACCGTCGATCCCCAGATTCCTGATGTGGCCGGATGGGGCAACATGGCCGAACAGACCAGCTCCCTTCTCGCTTTGCGTGTGAATCACGAGATTGCGGATGATATGATCGGCGCCATCGAATGCGCCTTCAAAGCGGCCGGAGATTCCTCCATGTCCGACACTCGGCCGCGCAATCGGGCTTCGCGAGAAGACCTGCCCGCCGGGCAGATTCGGGTCCAGGTCGATGTCCGCGACGAGGACATAATGCTTGTCCAGAAGCTTCGTGTTCGACCCGATGGCGATAAGCTGCTCCGCCGTGGCGATTTGGTACGGATCGTTCGGCTCACCCGTCCCGCCGGCGAACTCGACGCTCCACGCCGCCCCGCAATACCCGAGGATCAGAATGACGGCGACAGCGGAGCACACTGGCTGGTAACTCTTCGATGACGCCATGTTCGTTCCCTCCAAATATGGGAAAATAGTATGAAAACGCACAAAGGCACACCGCATGCCTTTATTTCCGTGATGCGGTGATATGTGTCCGGCTCATGCACGCCCGGCGCCGGCGGCGCAATCAAAACCGGGCCTTGAAAGGCCTGCTCCTGACGCGTACATGAACTCCAGCGGAGGCGGGACCGGTATGATAAGATGCGTTGAAATATGATGGCGGATAGATCGTTATGATAGCGTTCTCATGGTCCGCCCACGCCGGCAATATTATACCACCACCGCGCCCGATTGCAACAAGAAAATCACAAGGAAAACTCTCAAATCCGCAATCTCCAATCTGAGATCTGCAATCTCTAATCTGCCATTTGAAATCTCCCTTCACTCCCCGCACCGCACCGCCTCCCACCGCAGCCGGGGATAGTCCCTCCCCTCACAAATCATCCAGACATTCTCGAAGTCCCAGCCAGCATCGAGGAATACCTTGACCATCTGCATCTCGGCGGTAGCCTTGCCCATACCGCCGGCGCTGGCGGTCTGCCCGCTGGTCTCAATATCCCAGAAAGAGGCCGTAATGTGAGCCCCGTCATGCCAATCGTTTGCCACCAGGCCGCCAAACGTCACGCTCCCGGTCACGGCGGTAGCGGAGTAGCAGTTCGCGATGGCGCCGGCCGCATTGTCGCCCACCAGACCACCGATACGCCAATCACTGGAGACAGTGCCGGTCGCGTAGCTGTTCATGATGGTGCTGATGTGCCCCCGGGGTCGCTGTGCCCGTTTCGGCCAACCAGACCGCCGGAGGACCTGCCGGTAACAACGCATGCCGCGTAGCACTCGGCAACGGTGCCATTGTTGGACCCAGCCAATCCACCAGCCAAACTACTTCTTGCGGTAACGACTGCGGCGGCGGAGCAGTGCGTGATCAGGCCATTGTTATCACCCACCAGGCCGCCGGTATTGTAGGTGCCGGTAACGGTCCAGGTTGAAGAACAGCCATCGATGGTCCCAGACAGATTCGTCCCCACGAGTCCACCGACGCCGGTGCCGCCCGAAACGGTGTTACTTACCCCATGACAATTCACAATGCTCCCCTCGTAGAGCCATGCTACCAGCACCCCAGCGCCCCTGTGTTCGGCGGCACTCACGCTGCAACGCGCCAAATGAAGATTTCTGACTTCGGCATTGGGATCGGCAACATACCCAATAAGCCCTCTGTCAACTTCGGCACCGGCACGGAGGACGAGATTCGAGATGTTGTGCCCATTGCCGTCGAGCACGCCTGTAAAGGGAATCTTATACACTCCAATGATGTTGAAGGGCACCTCAGCGTAAGCGGATAGATCGACGTCCGCCATGAGCCTGAAACATCGGCTCCACTCGCACGGAAACAAGCCGATCCTATTGAGTTCTTCCGCCGTGCAGATCAGGAAGGGGTCATCTGCGGTGCCGCTTCCGGCCAGCAGATCGACTAGCCCGACTTCGCGGATTCGGGGTTGATTTGGATTTTTTTCGGGCTGAAATCCCATATTTCGGGGGCGTGAGG
>Ga0214473_10001786_pt1 | contig 27566 bp, 46 predicted proteins | sample RVTome_7_FD_203509 | JGI IMG/M metagenome (GOLD analysis project Ga0214473, IMG submission 203509) | Soil microbial communities from uranium-contaminated site in the Upper Colorado River Basin, Wyoming, United States - RVT98D197 | ecosystem: Environmental > Terrestrial > Soil > Contaminated >...
CGCCACTGATGTCAGCGGACTCAAGGTCAACAACGGCGAACTTCTTGCCGTCAGTCTTCCGGAACAACGCTCTGCCGGCCGAGCCTTCCCCACCGTTCTTGCCTTGCACAGGAGCAAGCAACTGTTCGGTGTATGCAAGAACTGATCCAAGCAGGTGTTGCAACGCCTCGATGCGAATGGGGACCTTGAGGTCAAGCAACTGCAGCATAGGTGCAAACGCCATGCGGATACCCACGCCGGTGTTGGTGCCCGTTATGTTGCCAAATGCTGCATCGTTAAGGAATGAGAGATGGTGAATCGCTTGGATGTAACGGTCGAGCAACCGCTCCACGGCATCGGGCACAGGCTGCCAATCCATTGGACCCAACTTCTCCTCCAACCCAATGGGAATGACAGCGCCAGTCTCAAACGCAATGGCGGTCACATCCTGCTGAGGCTCATCCGACGCATACACCAGCGGTTTCTTGATGTGCAACCTAATCTCGGTTGCACTGTCACTCAACGTCTCGTTGTAACGACGGTTGAGCGACTTGATGGCGTCAATGTCACTGCACGTGCCCTGCCACGTTGGGTCAGCCTCACCTGCAAAGATGTTACTGATGATCCAGAACGGTGGGCGACCCCACAAGTGCTTGCTGTGCTCCAGCAGCACAGCAGCTGTCTTTCCGCTCTCAATGCGGTCACCGAATCCATGTGGCCCGCCACGCTTCTCCGTGGTCGCTACGCGCACGGTCAACGCAATGAGGTAGTAGTCATCGTGGTCCCAGTAGTGCAACAGCGTGCAAGTGGGTTCGACCTGGTTGGCATCCAGCGACTCCAAGCCGCCTGTTGCTTCCAACTGCTTGCCGTAGCGCTGGCGGATCTCCTCGATAAGGCGGTTGCGATCCGGTCGAATGACGTACCAAAGATCCTCATTGGGGTCATCGTAACCAGTGAACACAGGGAAGAAGTCTTCGGGAGGAACATTGCGGAAGCGGAAAGAGGAACGCGAGCCACCTGGCAAAAACGAGTACTCGTGCACGAGGCGGTTGTCCTTGCCTTCACCCATCATGCGCACTTCGGGCGCGGTGTCGTGCTTCGTAAACACAGCCTGAATCACACCGAAGCCCACCTTACATGCATTGTGCTCTGCACGGCGGTACGCTTTCATCAACTGCGGGAGCATCGACAACAGATAGGCCTCACGACGCTGAGCGGACAACCGTGCATCTGGAGCGGCGGGCTCTGGCACCTGCAGCCTGAAGCCTTTGGATAGCACAGCGGCGTACTTCAGGACCACAACGCGTGAATAGTTCACCGTGATGGTCTCTTCGGTGCCACCCTCGCCCCCAGCATTGGAGTCTGTAGCGATCTCACCACCCTCGCTGTCTAGGGCCCACTGCTTGCCATCGAAGAAGTCCTGGAGCGTGAGGATGTTGCCGTTACGGGCGGAATACCGTGTTTTTAACTCGATGTATAGACTTTCTAACTCTTCTGCGGTCCGCTGCATTTTCCACTCTCTTCTGAACCACAGTCAGGAAGTGAGGTCCGTTCGGACCAGAACGCGCTTCGTGTTGCCCAACGTGACCATTGCGCCACTCACGCGCCGTAGTGGCCTGCCGCTGTGCATAGTGTGGCAACGGAAGTTTGTGACCTCGCACAGCACCGTACCGAGCGATGAGGAGGTACCACAGCGCCTTGAGTGCATCACACGGGAGACGCGCGTCCGGCACCTCGGATGGGAGGAAGTCACTGCCAACATCGGTCTCTTTGCGTCTGTAACGTGGAAACTCGTATCTGAGACCGTAACCTTGTCCACGACCCTCCCAGTCTGCAATTTGCAGGTGTGGTGTGTGAATGAACAACGCATCCATGTCCACCGCTCCTGCACTCACGTCACCAACCGCTGGACGCTCGAAGTACAAGAAACTGTGCAGGCGACGAATGCCTTGTAACTGCGGTATCTTGTCTGACTTCAACACAACGCCAGCACGTGACAGCCATCGACGCTTGCTGTCTGGCGCCTCGTGGTCGATGGCGCCCCCGCGTACATCGCGCCACCACGGCCGAGACATGCACACATCGATAATCTGCTCATCAATGAGACCTCGTTCCCACACCTCGTCAATAACGTTGCAGTAATCAATGCGGTCGTCCGGATCAGGGTCGGAATCAGACCAGAACTGACATGCCACTACAGCGTATGGATGACCACCGTCGGACGGGTCGACACCTAGATAGACCGGCACCCCAGGTTTATAACCACATTGGTTCGCAGAACCAACGTGAATGGATTCGAGATAGTCTCGGAAGACAAGATTGACGGGCGGAGTAGGGACTCCACCGCAGCGCTCCTCAAAGAGACCAGGGACTCGGGAGTATACGCGCTCAAGTCGCTTGATTTCTGGATCATCGCGTCCGCCAGGATAGACGGCTAGATTAGACCACGAAGGAACCGAGAAACTGCGCCCACGAAACTCAAGATTGTTGCCCTGGAACTCACGAAACAACTCAGGAAACCAGCCGGTAGAGCCTTCAAATGTGCCCGAGCATACGAGCCATCCTCTGGTCTCACCCAGGCGACCGAAACACTTGAGAAATAGTGCATACGGCACGGTCGCAGCCTCAACAACGAGAATACCGTCCGGAGCGTCGGAGCGGACTTTGGAAATATCAAATCCGGACTTGGTTTCAATGATCTGTCCTGTCTTCAGTCGCATCCGCCACTGGTTGCGCATGGGCATTGACACTTCACGCTTGTCCACAGCGCCCAACTGCACAAACCACTGCAACGCGTACTCGAACTCTTTGTGTGTGCCTTCGTAGTCCTCGGCAATGATCCAGAAAAGGCGGCCCCACGGTGCACGCGTAACCAACTCCATTGCGGAGTAGTCCGACTTGCCACCGCGCTCACCGCCCGCTACGAGTTTGACTCTTGCTCGGCTTCTGAGTGGAGCGGCTTGGGCTGCACCGGGGCGTCGTCCAATGGTTCTGAGTATGTGGTCCTGCTGCTCCCAGGTTGGTCCGCCAACGATTCGGTCGGTCCAGGGCCAATCTCCATTGGCGTCTGGTCCTCCCCAGGCTGCTTCACCACGCCACTTGTGGCTGAAACCTTGGTCAACTGATTGAGTAACATCACCCATGCGTCATCACTCGGAAGTCGGTTCTTCTGTAAGGGCTCAAGAATGCGGTCAATCGTCTCTATGGTGTCAACGTACTGACGTGACCAGTTGGGCGACATCAACGCCTTGTCCTCCAACTGCTCCGCGTGCTCCTCCAACCGTGCCAAGCGTTCTGCCCGCCTACCCAGCCCTCGGTCAAGGATCTCTGCATCTCGCAGGCGACGCGCCTCGACTATGTGCTCGTAGAAGTCCGTGTACACACGAACAACCCAGCCATAGTCGACCTCGATGGGCCCACCAGCCTCGACCGGGCGACTTGCACAGCGCGCGAGAATGCCGGGCACGGTGTAACCTGACACCATGAGGCCAAGGATGAAGTGTTGCTCCGGTGTAAGATTATTGATGTCAATATCGAGATCGCGTTCTGCGACCACTGGCCAACCACGCCGGGTTGTCACGCTACATCCATCCTTGGCTCGTGAGCACCATCCACGCTGCAATGACAAGAACCACCACGATGGCTATCTCCGCAACACATCCGAGAAACTCACCAAGACCACAACGGCCTTGGCCCTCGCGCATGGCCTCACACGTGGGTGTGCCATCGGGGCCGTGATGGGGTGAGTACGCAGGCATCAGTACCTCCGCTGCAACGAGTACGACTTGCCCACCAGCGGCAAGCCCACCAACTTGCTGTGAACCAACGGCGATGTGATCCACTGCAGAATCAAGCCCAACACTGCAGCAGCCACGCGTGCGATCTCGTCAATGGCGTTCTGCTCGATGGGTGCCTTGAAGAGGCCAAGAAACACAAACACGGTGAAGAACACCGTGTTCAAGCCCAGCGCCCACTTGTCCGAGGCACCATCCTTTACAACGTGCAGAGCCTTGAGGACGTTGACGAGGACGGTCACAAACGCTGCAACACCAGCGAGCGCAGCGTATTTGGAGAGAAGTGTGAAGAGATCCATGGCTCGAGTTCCTCCACTAACCGCGGGGTTTGCACAGGGCGGCGACTCTAGGAGCCGCCAGAAAGCCGACTACGTGGTGCGTGGTGCGTGGTGCGCTCGTTCGTGGGTTGCGTGTTGTGGTACGCCAATGCTTGCACGCAGGATACAGCAATCCGTGGCGTGCGTCAAGTGTGGATGTCGCCATGGTTGGGTCGATCTTTGCGTGGTTGAGTGCTGGTTGTCGGGCGATCGTTCTGTGAATGTTGAGATTTGTTCGTGGTTGTGGTTGTCGTATATGTTTCAGTAGAGAGGTGCATATATGGTTATTGCAAAGGTAATAAATAGACATGTATAGGTTTGAAGCAGTTATATGCGACTCTCGTATGTCCTGATTTACATATATGACAACCACAACTAGTAAATGAATGTGATGGTGTTTTATGGGACATTTTCAACGTTTCAGCGGGTATCTTTCAACGTTCCCACATTCTTATCAACGTTTAGGCGGTGATGAACGGCGTATTAGAGATCGAACTACGTCGTATTAGAGGTCACGCGGTGTCATATTAGAGATCGAACCACGACGTTGACATTGCACCTTGACAATGTTGAGACGTTATCGTATGATATGCAAAGAAAGCAAGAAGAAAGCGAAAAGGAGGCAAAATGCCGCGACAGGTTGGAGTGCAACTGCCAGTTGAAACACAGGAAGCAATCGTGAAGGCCTACGTTGAGACCAAGACACCAGTGATGGCTATTGCTTTTGACAATGGTACCTCGGTTGCTACGGTCTACAAGGTGCTGTATATGTGGGGCGTTGAGATAAACCGTGACCGCAGCGGGTTCACACGGAACCCCATAGCGGAGCAGATGGTCATTGCGCTCTATCAAAAGGGCGCTCAGATCATTGACATAGAGACTGCGACTTCTCTGTCGCCTGCCACGATATATGGTGTGCTGCGGAAGCACGGCGTGGAGTTGCGACGCATGAAGTCTGCCCAACGTCTTGAAGTATTGAAGCAGGCACGGCGCCGGCGCACGGTGTATGAAATTGCTGAGGAGACTGGTTTGGATATTGCAAAGGTCCGTGCGGTCATCAAGGCTGGCGGTCTGGAGTTGTACGTTGCAGATCCAGCGAGTCTTGTAAGCAACCTTGCGGCGGTTACGGTGGTTGCAACAGTTGCAACAGTTGACGTGGAGGACGTGGATGGCAAGGAAACTCTACCCTGATGTTTCGGATGGTCAGCCAATTGTTATCAACTGGAGACAGCAGTACTATAAGATGGCGTGTTGTGACTGCAACTTGGTTCACAAGGTCTACTTCGACGTGAAAGGCAGCAGGTTGACCATGCGTGTTTATCGCAGTAACCGCTCCACTAATGCATTGCGGCACCACCGTGGAGTACCCATTGCGGAGCAGACGAAGCAGACGAAGCAGACGACATGAACGTTGATGAGTTGGAGAACCGCAATCAACAGATACTTGCGCTCTTCGATAATGGCATGTCCATTGTTGATTTGGCGTTCGAGTTTGCTTTACCGCTGCCTCGCGTGATCTCGTTGCTGCGAGACCGCGGGCGGTTAACCGTTGCGAGGAACAAGTCAGGACTGTGGAATGACATCACTGATGCTGCCGGGCGGTCGCGCCTTAGTGGTTGAGAGCACTGGCGATGCAGACGCTGGGGTGATACTTGATCTATTCGATGTATTGGCGCGCGCCGGTGCACCCGCGTTTGCACTCATGGACGAGTTCGACTTGAAGGCTGAAGAGTGCTGGTCGTTGCTTGAACTTCGCGGTGTTGAGTTGAAGTTCGATAAACAATGGGTTCGCAAAGAGTTTGCATTATTGCAGTCCTTTGCAAGCATGTCAACAGAAAGCATGCTTCGTAGACAGTTTGATACCAATGCACGCTGGATGCGCAGAGTGTTGCGTGAATCTGGCGTCAGTGAAGAACGTACCTCGCTTACCTCGTACCATTCCCCGACTGGAAAGTAGAAGTGGCCACTGGTTTTGTGGTTTCCATGGAGACACTTACGGAGACACATGTATATCTACATATATATCATATATGTATATGTATCTTATCTGTATTTCTCCCGAACGCTGAATTATGTAATGTGTAAACGCATGTGTGCGCACACACGCAACGTGCAACGTGTGTTGTGCATGATGTCGTGCGATGTGTGCACGTCACGCGCAACGCGCGATGTCGCAACGATGCATGACGTGTGACGTGTGTATTGCATGATTAATTTTGTGCATCCATGCAACACGCACTGCTTGATCCCCCCTCGTTGCAACATCACACAACATGACGAATGTCATACGAAACACATGACATTCGTCACATGACACACACGTACGATGTGATATGATGTGTGCATAACGAAACACATCACGCAACACACGACGTAAACGTGTGAAAATCAAAACGTGATGTACAAACGACAACAAACACAACATGTCAAACAACACGACGAAACGCGATGTTACATCACACGACAACATGACAACATTCAACGTCAAATGTCGCAACGTTGCGCACGCGCAACGCATCATCGAATTGTTGCACACGAACGATGTTGAAACGTTCGTGTATCGTGCACAATACGATGCCGAACGTGCGAACATCGTCAACACGTACAAACGCATGTTGCACGACATCGCAATCGCGCAAATCAAATCGCGCAACGATGATGACAACAACGTCGTTGACGCGATGAAACGTGACGTGATCGCGTATGCACGCGACAACAACATCACGATGTAACACGCGCACATACAATTGAATACGACAACGTAAACACACATCGACAACACGATGTGTGTTTTGTGTTGTCACACGCATCACGCGCATCACGCACACGCACACGCACACATTGCGCGTGCACGCGCATCAACGCGACATAACGCATGTTCACAAATTCACAATCGAACAAATGATTCAGGACGAATGTCATATAAAACACATGACGTTTATCACGTTCAATTATGCGTCATTCGTTATACAATACGTGCATGAACGCGCACGTTTCATCGAACGACAACGACACGCGCACGCGCAAACGCAAACGTGTTAACGTTGCATTCATGCAACGCATCGCACATGATGACGCGCAACACAACGCATCACGCGATGACACGTTGCGTGCAACGTTCACATGCAAATGTGATGTGTGTTCACACACGTATGACGCGAATTATGTGCGCGTGTTTGCACACGTGCGCGCAGTTGACAAACGTCAACATGCAATGTGTGAACGTTGTTTACGCATTGCGCGTGATGACAACGACGTTAACACGTTCATGCGTGTTAACGGTTTGATGTATGCGTGAAGTTTCAACACACACGAGGAGGTGTGAAGTGATATACATCAGCAAGAACGGCAAGGTGGACAGGTCGCGCACGTTCGAGGACCATGCGGCACGGCGCGATTGGCATCAAGCGAGTGGGCACACGTGGTCAACGGAAGGTTGGTGTTGGGTGGACGCTGACGGCAACAAGTATCGCACGTTCGTCGAACGCGACGAGAAGTGGTACGTCGTCAAGTACTTCAGTGAAGACAAGCGCAACAGCGTGATGCAAGATCGGTACGAGAAGGGGGAGTTGCAGCACGCAAAGGGGGACGCGCGAGCAGGAAGCGCAGACGGTCGCGCCGTAGTGTATCGCGCGTCGGTGCAGTTGGGTCGCGTGTGGTATGATACGGTGTGCGAGTATCGCAACGGCGTATACAAGTCGTTGTCGCGCAGCGGCAAGTGCAGGAGTTAGCGTGCAATTCGGCACAACACACAACATGCAAAGGAGATTGCAATGAAGAAAGTATTGGACAGCACGTTCGAGGGCAAGAACTTCAACGTCAGCGCGCCCGACGTTGAAACGGCGCAGGAGATCATCAAGTTCGCCGCGGAACTCGGCGCGTCGGTTGTCGTGTATCGCGCCGAGTACAAGAAGGAAGACCAGGCACAGCGGCGTGTGGTGAGAGGCCTGCTCGAGCGCAGCACCATCGCTGCCTTGAAGGGTGACGACGCGAAAGCGGACGCGTTGAAGAACGAGGCGAAGGCGAAGGCGGAAGAGTACGGCATCAACCTCATCGGTCGGTAGTGTCAGTCCTCCACCCGCCCACACAACGACCACCACGTGGTCCACATACGCGAAACGGTGCTCACGCCGCGACACAAAGCGAAACGCAGCGCCGTAGCGAGGCAACGCAGCACGCGACCTTGCCTGACGATGCAAACGTGCGACACACAACACACAAGGAGACTACGATGTCACAGTTCAAGCGCTCGCGCAAAGGTTGGTTGGTTATCGCTGCCGCTGCCTGTGCAATCGCGGGTTGCAGTGGTGGCGGCACGAAGACGGCGCAAGTCACGAGCGAACCCACCGTGCGTTACAGCACGCGCAAGGTGTACGCGGACGGCGCACCAGTGCCGTTGAACGATGTCGATTGTCCCGAGGACTACACTCGGTCAGTGCTCGATGCGTGTGTGTCGCCTAGCGGCACGCCCGTGATGAGTGCTGCCGACGTGGCGTGGCGCGTGTCCGTTGGTCGCCTACAGTTCAAGGACAAGTAGTCGCTTCACACGCGAGCATGGGGCAGTGCGGTGTAGTGAGGGTTGCCGAGCGCGCCCACATCAATACCTGCCCCTGCTTCCTTCCCTGATGCCCGCACCGATATATTCTAGTAACCTAGGTAAGTGCAGAGCGAGTTCACGCCTCGCCGGTGCGGACATGAGGAAAGGAGGCAATTGACAATGGCGACGATAAGACGCAAACTGCGCTACCCACCCGACCACATCACCAATGAACACGTACCCGACACACTCGCAGACGCAATCATGCGTAACGTACCCGACGAACCCAACACTGCGTCCGCGTGGCTGCTGCACGACGACGCGCCCGTGTCCTCATGTGTGGATGGGCACCGCAACTCGCCCAGCACACAACCAGTCGAGGCGTTCTCGTCTGGGGTGGAAGCAGTTCCGCTGCGCGGGCGCCATCTGCCTGTGCAACCTGTGAACGTGAGTGGACTTGTCTTAGTGCACCATGCACATACAGTGTGTGGTGTGGTTGAACAACCCAGGAGGTTACAGTGAGTTCATTTGGTGAAGATGTCAACGCTGCCCGCTACGAGGCAATCGAACTTGCCCACCAGTTGAGCAAGCAGTGCCCGCAGTGTGAGTCAACGGGCAAGTCGTTGGTTGAAGTCCGTTTGGCACTGCCTCTGCCCAACGTGAGCCGCGCACCGACTCCAGTCATCACGGTCATCTTTGACACCGAGACGGGCGTGGCACCAGATGATGCGTGGATGTACTGCCACGGATGCCGAACACTCTACAAGTTGTAAGGAGAAACCATGAGAGCCGAATCACTCTACACGATCTACTACCACCACAAGAACGTCCGGAAGTTGTATCGGGCGTGTGTGGAAGGTATCGACCGTGGTCCCTTCCACCGGACCCGCGGCGATGCACTCGACTACCGACTCGCCTGGCTGCACAATCGCGACGTTGTACGTCGCCAGCGTGCAGCCGTTGCTGCAAAGGAGGCACAGCATGCCACAACAGTTTGATCCGAGTGCAATGGATGCTGCTGGCGAGGCCGCCGAGCAGGAGTTCTTCGCTCACGAGGCGGCGGCCGAGGGTCACAGCGCGGACCTTCTCTGGGTCTGCAAGTGGATGGAGCGCTGGTACTTAACCGCCGGGTACAAGAGACTCGGGCGGATTCTAGTCACTTACGCAAAGGAGGCAACATGACACCCACGCAGAAGGCACAGCGATTGCTTCGTCTGTTGGAGGTCACGGACAAAGCAGCGAAGGCCATTGACAGTGGTGCGACCGTGAGCATCTCTGTGTTTGGGTTGAACACACCCGATGGCAACCGCGAGTTGGCGCAAGCACTTCTCTTCACTGAAGGTGCTGCACAACACACCGGCGGCGGCACCTCATGGGTCAACGCCCCGCTTGATGGGGTTGGTCCACACGTCACCGTGTTCTACGAGGACGCGGAGCCTGCTCCTGTTCCTGCTCCCGAGGAGGACGACGAGATACCATTCTAAACCCGTCAACGTCGAGATGCGATCTTTGAATCGTTGAGATCGCATCTTGCCATCGTTGCACGCTTGTTGTATGATAAACGTGCACGAATCAACCCGCCGTTGCGCGTATCGCGCACGAGCACCACACAAGGAGAGTGAAACCATGGCAGGCAGTAGCGTAATCAAGATCACGAGCGTTGATCAGGTTGGCGACGTGACTCGCATCGCAGTGAAGTTCCCCGACGAGGCCTCCGTCCGCAAGGCCCTCGTCCAGTCCCTCCTGGACAACGGCTGCGAGTTGACGGTCTACCGCGGTGCGTCCTCGTACAACCCCGAGAAGGCAGCGGCCGCGCGTGCCACTCAGAAGGCACTGGTCGAGGCAGCGTTGCAGTCGATGAAGACCGGCCGCCCGGCCACCGACTTCCTTTCACCTGAACTGGCGGCGAAGATCAGCGGCTGATCGCAGGCGCACGAAGCCAGCGTTGTTAGGGACCAGCGCTGGCTTCAACTTGCTCTCATCCATAACAATTCTGGAGGAAACCATGGAAGACTTGACACCCAACGATGATGGCCTCCCCAACGAGGTCAACTATTTCGAGGCAGCGTTGTACCTGGGTCACTCCGGTACGACGCGCGTGCAACACCTCTTGCGTGTGGGCATTCTTGCGCGTGGCACCACATCCAAGACCATCACCCGCGAGTCTCTGCTCATCTACGCTGTGGGTCGCCGCCAGCCCAACACAGACGCCTTGTGGTATAAGGTGCAGTTGACGCAGGAGCAGTCGGCGGTGTTGAATAACCCGCTCGATTACGCTACGTCCCAAGTGATGGAGGCGTTGGAGGGGCTCGCCTTCGAGCGCTTGCACAAGTACGACGACGCTGCAAAGGAGCGCCGCCGGCGCCGTGAGTTCAAGGATGCAGGCGTGCTGCAAGGGCGCTTGCCGGAGGGGTTCAAACATGACTGAGATCGTTGTCAAGCACAGAGCACCGGCCCTGCATTACTGGGCTGATGCACCCGTGCACCGTGACTACCTACGTGTGCCACACCGCCACCTCTTCACTTACGTTGTGCGTCTCGAAGTGCACCACGGTGACCGAGAAGTTGAGTTCCATGACGTGCTGCAGTGGTTGGCTGCGCGCGTGTGCGTTGATTGGGGCGGGCGGTCGTGCGAGAACATCGCGGCTGACCTTCGCATGGCGATGCTGAGCCGCCAGCCCAACCACGTAAGGTGTACCGTCGAGGTGTGGGAGGACGACGAGTGTGGCGCTGTGGTGAGCGGTGACTAACATCATCTCCATCGATCCAGGTGGTGCGCATATCGGTGTGGTCTGGTATGAGTCCCACCCGCAGTCTCCGTCATTCCTTGTGTGCAACGAGTGGTCCTTCGATGACTTCGTTGCGTTGATGCACCGCGATGGGTTCCACTCGACCTACTTTGACACCATCATCTACGAGGGCTTCCGCATCCGGGACTTGGAGGCCCTCAAAGGTGAACGTCCACTGGTGGTGGAGTTGATTGGTGCTATCCGCTTGGCGTGGGCGTTTGACCATCCACACTTGGTTGAGCAGTTGCCACCCTGCAAACAGGGTTGGCCTGACGACGAGATCATTCGTGTGGTTGGTTGGATGCCCACGTCCTCTCACTCGCGTGATGCTTTCCGTCACCTCTTGCACTACTACGCCAGCAATGACGACCACAAATCCATCGAGGAGTTGCGCAATGTCAAAGTCTTCGGACCGGTCAGACGAGCAGCAAGCCTACGAGGAACTACAACGTCTCCTTCTCACCCCAATCACAGCACCGATAACAGTCGCTAGGTGGCTGGCAACGTGGACAGTACGCCTGGGCGTCAGCGTAGCGTTCACCATTCTTCACAACCTCGCGCCCAACCTGTTTGGCGGCAAAGACCGTGACAATTGAACTCTACCCCTACCAACTTGCGGGCGTCAAGCACCTAGAAGGACGCAGCGCCTGCTTGTTCGACGAGCCGGGCCTTGGCAAGACTGCACAGGCTGTGGTTGCCAATGCCGATGCGGTCGCCAACGGGCCCATTCTCGTCATCACGCCTCTTCGTAACAAGATCTTCTTTGCTGCTTCCATCCTGCACTGGGCACCACACGATGACAACGAAGTCATCATTGCTGAAACTGCTGGGCGGTTTGACCTTGACTGCTTCCGTCAAGCCATCAAGGAGCGCAAGCGGGTGTGGTTGATCACGCACTGGGCGGCGTTGTCACAACCAACCAACGCAGACCTTGCCGCTGTGCAGTGGGCGGGAGTGATAGTCGACGAGGCACACAGGATGCGTGATCGTGAAGCGTTGCAGTCACAGTTCGTTACACACACGCTTCATGCGAACCACTTTCACTTCCTCACTGCCACACCCAAGGACAAGCATCCAGGTGAACTCTGGCCCATGTTGCACTGCTGTGACCGTGCAAAGTTCAGGTCGTACTGGGCGTTTCACAACGAGTGGGTTGCGACCACGCCGCAGCGTGTGCATGGTGGCAAGATTATCCAGGTCCCATCGGGCACGAAGAACCCAAGCGGGTTTGCCAAGTTGCTCAGCAAGTACACACTTGCACGTCGCAAGGTGGATGTGTGCAGCGAGGTGCCACCCATCACCACGTGCACGGTCGACATTGACCTCAATGGGCTAACCGCTTCGTACCACCAACTGGAGAAGCAAACATATATCGACTCCCTTGCTGAGCAGCGCTTACCCACGCCGCTCTACGTGCCCAACCAACTTGCACGCATCATACGCTTGCAGCAACTCACATCTCACCCTGCAATCATCGGTGTTAGCACCTACTCGCCCAAGTTCGAGTGGTTACATGACTTCCTAGAAGGCATGCCGGGGACCGCGCCCGTCCTTGTGTTCGTGAAGTACCGCGAGACTGCGCTCTTCATTGCTGCTTCGTTGCCGCGTGCGCGTGCTGTGCTGGGTGGTGGACCCGCATTCTACGGCTGGCCTAAAGGCATCGACACACTGGTCGTTACCTATGGTACACTTAGCGAAGGCGTGAACCTCGACACCACGCTGGATGGGCGCACGTGCTCACATGTGGTGTTCTATGATGCACAGTGGTCCTCCATCGTGCAGGAGCAGAGCATCAACCGCGTCCATCGTATGACCACGCGCCTGCCTGTCACGCTTTATCAACTGCGCGCTGTGCTACGTGACGGAGGCGATGCTGCCACAGTAGACGATGACATACTCAAGACGCTTGACTCCAAAGCGGGTGACACAGGACTAATCAACCTTTTCCTTAGGAGGCTACAAAATGCCACGACGTGATCCGCGAAAAGACCCTGGACCCGGAACGTACAAAGCAGAAGGCACTGCACGCAAGCCAAGCGGTGACTACGTTGACATGCACACCATGCCATACGAGGCAGACAACCTGCAAGATGCTTACCACAAAGGTGGCAAGCGGGTCATGGAACTTGCGCCACAAGGCTCCACGCTTGTGAGGCTAGCAGTGTACCTCATCAGTGCTGCTGTGTTTGTGATGGCGCTGGCTGCTGTTCTTCTGGAGGGACTCAAATGATCCTCCCGCCGCCCGAGATTCACGTAACCGATGTTCTTGCGTACTTCAACTGCCGCCGTGCATGGGCATGGCAGTCGCGCCTCCGGGCCGGACTCGAGCCGATGAAGCCACACCGCCCCTTCGTCATGGGCACAGCATACCACCATGCAATGGAGCAACTCTACCAACCCAACGGGGACGCTGCCGGTCGCGCGCTCGGTGCCATTGCACCAGTGTTCGAGAAGGCGTTGAGAGAGTACTCCGCCACTGACGGCATCGTGGATGATAGCACGCTCGAAGGCCTCAAAGCAGACCAAGAACTCTGCGAGCAGATGGTGCTCAACTACGCTGCATGGGCGCGCACGGTGGACGACGACTGGGAAGTGATTGACACCGAGCGTGAGTTGAGGTTCCCCATTGCAACATCCGAGGGAGGCAGCAGGTGGTGGGTCTGTTCGGAGAACGAGGATGCGGTAGACTTCGTCCTGTCGATGCGGATCGATGGTGTGACTATCCACAAACCGACCAGCACGTTGTGGTTGCGCGAGTACAAAACGGCGCGCAGCATTCCCGAGGAAGAGACCAAGATCACCAAGTCACTCCAGCACAGAGTGTATGCGTGGGGCGCAGAACAGACTGTGCACAGGCCCATTGCTGGGGTTGAGTATCGCTTCGCCCGCAAGGCTGCACCACAGTTCCCTCGCAAGTTGAACAGTGGCAAGGTCAGTGTAGCATTGACTGGCGAAGGCGAATACACCACGCCCATGACATTCCGTGTTGCTTACGAGATGTATGCGGGCAGGAAGTGGCCCGATGATGGGCAACCGCCCGCTGAGTACGTTGGCCACTATGCGGCGCTTGTTCAACGCGAGAAGGAGGGGCAATTCTTCAAGGTGCTGCCTGTGCAGAAGACGTCCGTTGAACTCACCACCGCCATCGACACAGTGGTTGCGGCTGCCATGGAGATGCTGGATGAACACACATCCATCTACCCCATGCCTCACCCGTTGGGTTTCAACTGCAACAGTTGTCTATTCCGTGCGCCATGTGACCGTTTGGATGCTGGACTCGATGCAGACTTCCTACTTCGCAACGAGTACCGTCCGCGCAGACCTAGCGTGAGGAGAGAGACCAACGAACAATGAAGTATCCTAGCGACCGCGACGCGGATGCACCTGTGCAGCACCCGGACACGCCAGATGCGCCTCCGCTTGTTCTCTTTTCAAAAGAACAACTGCCCGCAGGTGTACTTTTCCTTGAGGACAACCAGGCAGCCGGGCTACTGAAGTTTCGGTGGCGCGGCTACAACTATGTCTACGTGCGGGTTTCCGCACAGCGCCATGGTATGCGTATCACCGCGTACCGCCTACTCAACCCACGAGAAAGAGAGGAACCGACATGAAGGACAATTCTTGGTATCTCCCGTTGGCGGCAGCACTAGTGATAGCGTTGTGGCTCGCGCTAGCGTGTGCCTTCACATTGATTACTGGAGAAGGATAACATGAGCAAGTACTCAGTGGATGAAGTGAACCAGTTGATGAAGGAGAGTGAGACCAAGGGGTGGGTGAAAGGCTTCCTCATCGCCCTTCTTTGGGTGCTGTTCATCTTCATCATCCTTGCTGCAAACGTCGTAACCATTCCGGGAGGGTAACATGCCACGCATCAACCTAGAACTACAGACCAAACTCAAACTTCTTGTCACTGGCAATCCAGGCATTGGCAAGACTACGCTGTGTGCCACGGCGATGGATGATCCAGCCACGGCGCCCGTGCTCATCCTCAACTTCGCCGGCAACCCGGAGGCGCTCATCGCCCGGCCACCCGAGAAGCGTCCAGTCATTTGGAACTGCAGGTCCTTGACTGAAGTTAACAACATCCTCACGTGGGTCCGCGGCGGCCAGGGTGCAGGCAAGTGGCGTGACGAGATGGGACTGGCAGAGGGTGTGAACTTCAACACTGTGTGTGTGGACCACCTCGCAGAGTTCCAGCGCCGCCAGTATGCAGACATCATGGGCACAGTCACAGACGCTGATGACATCCACGGCGGGAAGATTGCAGAGTTCAAGCACTGGAATCTCATGTGGCAACGCAGCGTTGCGCTTGCCCGTGTGATGTCCGATCCAGAATGGCCCACTCATGTGGTGATGACTGTTCACATCAAGACGGGCGAGGATGGCATCGGTCGCACATACGAGCCCATGCTCTATGGTCAGTCGGACTTCGAGGTGCCAGGCTACGTGCTGGCACATGGGTGGTTGACGTGGACAAGCGATATGCCAAAGTCTGTGCAAACGCTGTCGGGCGGTGCTGAACGTGTGTTGGTGTTCAAGGAGGCGTTCCGGCACATCACACTCAAGGAGCAGTACGGCGGGCGCCTGCCCACGTATGTGTTCAACCCGACTGTGCCAGCGCTAGTGAGGCTGATCCATGCTTGACGTTGACCTCTCCAAAGTGAACGAACTGAAGAAGTCCTGCATCAGTGATGGCTACCTGTGGGACGAAGAGATGCAGATGCCCATGCACAGGGCGGTGGCTGTGCGGCTAGGCGTGACGCTGTATGAGGGCAACGAGGTGCACCACATCAATCACCACCGCAAAGACAATCGTCCGGCCAATCTTATCGTGCTTCGCCACGTGGGGCACCTCATGGTCCACGCAAGTGCCAGTTACTTGTACTTCGAGTGCGGTAACTTGCGCGAGCCAGAGACGTTGACTCTCACGCTGAAGGATGCAGGCATGTGGTACGACTACTTGGGGGACCGCGACCGCAGTAAAGGTGAGCAAACCACACGCAACAAGGAGACCACATGAGTGACTACGATCAGTTCGATATCGAGAACCTTGCCGTTGATCTCAGCGAGACTGTGCTCCCCGACGAGGGGGAGTACAAGGTGCGCTTCGACGAGATCAAGGGCGGACGGTTCGAGCCTAGCGACAAGAATCCGCAGGGCCTGGCCAACATCACCTTCACGTTGACCATCTACGGCGCGGAGGACCCCAAGGCCAACGGCCGCAAGATCTTCCAACGCAGTCCGCGTGAGGGTGCTGGCGCCTACCTGGTCAAGCAGATCATCAAGGTTGCTGAACTGGCAGACCCGGAGGTGGTTGTGCCACAGGCTGTGAACTTCAAGAGCCTGCTCAACCGCGCTGCGCTGGTCGCCATCAAGCACGACCAGGACAAGGAAAAGAAGTACGAGAAGCGCCTGCAGGTTTCGCGCTTCATCGAGATGCTGGACTAACCTCCGGCGTCACCCCCGTTGGGTCGCATAAGGGCGGAGCCTGCTCACCCTCCGCCCACTTCCCTTTTGGAGAACTTCGTGGATTTTCTCAAGATTGTGTTCAAGGACGCTCCGGAAGGCTCATTGGTCCGCTTAGTTACTGGAAGTTTTGGAGATGCGAACACCAGATACATCAAGTCATCACTGCTGCTGGTCACCACCAGAGGACTTACTGAGTCACTGGGAACCACAACCAACGTGTGGTTTGCACCCGCAGTATTGCAATCTCCTGGTGACGAGAAGCAACACGTACTTGCCAGCCATGTACTATGGGTGGATGTGGATGCTGCTGCTCCGCCACGCAGTGCCTTTCCTCCAACGTTTGTTGTTGCAAGCGGGCACGGTTACCACTACTACTACGTCTTGAAGGGGTGGCTAACTGACACCGCCAAACTTGAAGCACTAAACCGTTTGATGGTAGATGAGTTGGAGGGGGGCGACGTTGCATGCTTCAACTGCAACCGTCTCATGCGGGTGCCAGATACGGTGAACGCTAAAGAGGACTCCAAGCCTGTGCCCGTGCTGTTAGTGGGTGCAACGGACATCGAGTATGAAGTTGGTGACTTCGATGTACTTCCCAAACTCAACGATAAACTCAAGCGCAAACTTGCAACTGGTGATTCACGTGGGTTCCGTTCGCAAAGCGAACTTGACTGGCACATCGTGCGTGGACTGCTTCTTGCAGGCGCCAGTGAAGACTTAGTCAAACGGTTGGCATTCAACAGTCCATGGAGCAAGAAGTTCATCGAGGAGGGAGACCGCTACTTTGAGAGAACGCTTGCACGAGCGAAGCAACGCGCAACGGGGAGCACCACTGCGACCGGGCAGTTGACTGGTGTCATTGAGGAACGAGAGGATGGCTACTACATCACAAATGCAGCAGGTGGGGCGAGGCGCGTGACCACATTCCGTTTCACACCAACGTTGTTACTCGAGCACCCAGACTGCGATGTGCTACGCGGAGAAGTGCGTGCAGCGGAGGTTGACCACGTGTGGAAGGATGTGAACTTCACACGCCGTGCCTTCAACTCGCACGCTGCCTTCGTCAAAGAACTTCCATACGCTTCGTGGCAGGTGTTGGCAGGTGACATGGAGGTCAAACTGCTGCTGCCACACATACTCAAGCAACTTACTGACAAAGGACTTCCTCGTGTGAAAGCCACATCAGTGTTGGGGCAACACGGCGATGCGTTCGTGGGCACCAACTGTGTTGTAACCAAAGAAGGGGCGCGCACCTATGACGATGCACCCATCGTGTATGTGGAGCCGGGCCACGAGCGACCAGCCTTCCTTTCCCATCCGCTGCTGGAGGCACAGGCTGTTGATGTCCCTCGGTTACTCACTCGTGTCTTGGCGATCAACGTCCCTTGTGTTACGTATCCACTCCTTGGATGGTTCACAGCGTGCGCTTACAAGCATGTGCTCCACGGAGCAGGAGTGCGGTTCCCGATACTTAATGTGTTTGGGACAAGAGGGAGTGGGAAAACCACGACTATACATTTGCTCTCACGCATGTTCGGAAACACCGACCCCGTATCATACGACGCAACAACTACGCGGTTTGTCACCCTTAGTCTTATGGGTAGCATTAACGCTGGGCCTCCCGTCTCATTCAGCGAGTTCAGATCCGCCCACGGAACCGGAATCCTGAGGTTCATCCTGTTGTCGTATGACGTGGGGAGAGATGCACGTGGACACGCAGACCAAACCACTACCACGTATCCTCTCCTCGCACCCATAGTGGTCGATGGCGAGGACATGGTAGCAGACCCTGCTGCCAAAGAGCGCATAGTTGCAGTAAACATGCACCCGGAGGACTTAACCGATGAACGACGCAGCGTCCTTCTCTCGCTTTCTAACGAGGAAGTGTCCTCGTTTGCCATTCCATATTTGCAGCGTGTCTTATGCACCGAGGTTCCGCAATGTCTCGACCGTGCCAGGCAACGTGTCACTAGTGCGTTCCCGGAGAGGATACCAGATAGGATCCGAAACAACCTCTCCATCGTTGCCTTCGGGCTGGAGGTACTTGAAGTTCCGTGGGAACGTGCACATCTTGAGGCCTCTCTGCTGAACATCTACAACGCCAGGATGGCACGGACGGAGGCAATGGTGGATGAGTTCGTCACTGCAGTGGTCAATGCTTGCGAGCAGCGCAAGTCGGACTTCTTCTGGCACTCGGACACGAAAGCAGGCATACTCTGGTTCCACTTCACCACGGCACTCATGTGGTGGTTTCAGTTAGCAAGACGAGCAGGCACACCCATGCTCGCACGTGAAGCGTTGAAAGTCCAGATACAGGAGAGATATGATGACTACATGGTGCCCTCTCAAGCGGTGGGCACAAAGTTCATGTTCGGAGTCAACCTTAAGAAGGCTGTTGCACTAGGCCTCGACGTTCCATCCGAGGTAACACCAGAGTCACAAGTCATACTGGAGGTGTAGGATGTACGCAAAGATAACACGAGAATACACGTTCGACGCTGCCCACCTGCTGCCAGGCTACAACGGCAAGTGTGCTCACCTGCACGGACACACGTATCGACTGCTCGTGCAAGTATCAGGCGAGGTGAGCGACGAAGTTGGCAACAGTGATGACGCCATGGTCATGGACTTCGCTGACCTTGACGCCATCGTCAAACCACTTGTCTCCAAACTCGACCACCGCTTCATTGCAAAAGGTGACGAGTGGCCGTGCAACGCTGCACGACTGGCCGGCGTGGATGACGTGTTCTACATGGGCCAGCGGACCACTGCAGAGAACATCGCCGGGTGGTTTGCTCACTGGGTCAGCAAAGGATTGTCGACTATGGCTCCCAGCAGCGAGTTCGACACGAACTGCATCGTGTTTGAGACACCACGCAGCAGCGCCAGCGTGCGGTGGGAGGGTTGACATGCACACGTACAACATCAACGAGGTCTTCACGTCGTTCCAGGGAGAGGGTGTGCACTGTGGTGAGCAAGCAACATTCATCCGCGCACAGGGTTGTCCAGTGGGCTGCCCGTGGTGCGACAGTGGACCGAACTATCACCCGGACGAACCGCTCTACGACGCCGTGGGGCAACGTGTGGAGGGCGTCAGCCACGTTCCGTCTGCAGGCAACACGTGGCCAGGCGTGGGTGGCGCAAAGATGACCGAGTACGATCTCTGTGCCCGCATACCCACTGACATACCACGCATTGTCATCACCGGTGGCGAACCAGCGCTGCAGGACTGGGACGACTTCATCAACTGCTGGGAGTCCTACGTCGGGCACCATCGCACGGTCATTGCGTTGGAGACAAGCGGCCAGTACGAGTGGCGTGGCAGTCGCTGGCCTGACTGGGTGACCGTGTCACCGAAGTGGTCCGGCAACCCATGGCACGTGGAAGGCGTGTACTGGACCTACGTGGACGAGTTGAAGTACGTGGTGGACGACCGCTTCGATGACTCCATCGTGGCCGAGCACCTTCGCCAACTGCGTGAACTATGTCCGCAACGCGGCATGCCATACATCGTGCTCATGCCTGAAGGTGCTCCGCCGAACCAAGGGACGACCGAGCGCACGTTGTCGTTCCTCAAGAAGCACCACGACTGGCGTGCGGGACCACGACTGCAATACGACTGGAGGGTGAAGTGAAACCACTAATAGAGCCGCATGTCGCCATTGGGTATGCACTGACGAAAATCTTCGGCGCAACGTGGGCCGAGGGTCAGCATGCACGAGACACAGCACAACGCATACTCAGGTACTGGCAGGCACTTGTCCCACCTCCAGTTGCGTCATTGGACAAGGCGTTCACCACCTTCAAGAATGAACCACGTGCAAAGCAGATGGTGGTGTGCTGTAACATTCCATTTCACTCTGCCTGCGCCCACCACCTCCTGCCGTTCGAGGGTCATGTCCACATCGGCTATACACCGGATGCTGTGCTCTGTGGGCTGTCGAAGTTCCCACGTGCCGTGAACCACTTCGCACAGCGTCCACAGATCCAAGAGTTGATGGGGCGTGAACTGGCTGACTACCTCTATGCCAAACTGGAACCACACGGTCTGGGCATACGCGTAGTTGCCGTACATACCTGCACCACCTGCAGAGGCGTTGTTGCACCAGGCACCCTGATGGTCACAGACATCATGCTTGGCGACTTTCAGCGTTACGAAACCCTCAAGCAGGAGTTCCTATCCATGATTCGAGAAAGGACACCGTGATGTCGTACACACCTGACGAGAAGGCGCTCATCGAGCGCGAGATGGCTGCATTCTGGACGAACTACACCGGACTGCTCAACGATGCCAAGCACATTGCAGAAGAACGCGGTAAAGAGTCCGGTGACAACACGCCTCCCTGGCACAAGATCTCCATGCGTGATGGCGTCATCACACTGCTGCGAATGAAGATCGAGCGCCTGGTTGACTGTACACCGGATAAGTGCATCGAGGAGTGCAAGGACATCATCAACTACGCGGGCTACCTCGCCGCATACACGTTGATGGTGAACAACATCCACCCGCCGGTTGTCACCAGCCAGGGCACACCGCCTGCAGTGAAGTTAGAGCCTGTAGACCAGACACCACATGCAAGTATCACTGCTGCACAGGCACTGGCTGCAAGAGAGGTGAAGAAATGAAACTGGCCATCGTTGCGTCCCCGTCGACAGTGAAGTACGCCCGCCCCCTCGCCGGTGGTTACCACATGGCGCTGGCACACCTCATCCGTGACGACACCAGTTATCGTGAGTGGTACAACACGCGGGCGAGTTGGATGAACAGCGAAGTCATCCTTGACAACGGAGCGGCCGAGTTCGGCGTGGCAATGCGACCAGAGGAACTCCTCAGGATTGTTCGTGACTTCAAGCCAACTGTGTGGGTGATGCCTGATGTCATCATGGAGACCGCAGCCACGATGTGGTACTTCCACATGACGCTGACGCTGAAGGACTTGCCACTGCCATTCATGGTGGTTCCGCAGGGGCGCAACTTCTCTGAGTGGTTGGACTGCTTCAACTCCATGAGAGATGCACTAACTGAGCGCAACATGACCGCGTGGCTAGGCATCAGCAAGTTCTGCTTGCGCCACACCGAGCGGCTGACCATCCTGGAGATGCTCGCAGGCAACCTGCCTTCGTGCTTCACACACGTCCACCTCCTCGGTCTAGAAGATCCGCAGGAACTGTTGAAGGCTGCACAGATGTACCCATGGGTGCATGGATGCGATACATCTACACCCATCGCCATGGGACTCAAAGGCTTGCGCTGTCAGGACTACACTACCAAGATCGACATGGATTGGAGAGAGCATCACATCGACGCGGGTGAAGATGCTCTCATCCGCAACAACGTAAACTACCTCGTGGAGTTGGCACGTGGATACCAGGCTAAATAAGGCGGTGGTCTTCGTGCTTCAAGTCGCCATCCTCGTGGTGGTGTTCACCACTTGCTCGCTCATACTAGGGGGCTTCCATGGGTGACATCGTTGTTCTGGTCACGTTTGGCGGCTTCTTGATCTGTGCATACCTGGCAGGCAAGAAGAGATCCTGGACTGGCAAGTTGGTCATCCTCCTCATTGAACTGACAGCACTGGGAATGGTTCTGCAGTACGCAGGGTTGGTGTTGCCATGAACATCAAGCAGGAGGTTGCTGACTACATCACCGCGAAAACTGCACAGGGTAAGTGGACGACGCCACCTTTGCAGGATGCGCTGTGCTTCCTCGTGACCGAGGTGGATGAGGCGCTGGAGGCATACATGCGCACGAAGCCTGAGTACGTCCGCAACGACCCCACCAAGAAGTATGACCTGGGCAAGGAACTCGCGGATGTGGTGTTAATGGCATTCGTGTGTGCTCAGGTAGGAGGGTTCGACATTGAGACAGAACTTGCCATCACACTTAGCACTACCAGACGTTGAAGTCAACCCTGTGACGGGCGAGGTGACTGAGCACTACCGCGATGCTTCCCCGCCGCGTGGCATCCTCAAGTACTGGCGTGAACTTCTGCTTGCGCTTTCCATCGTCACAGTCTGTCCCCTTGCGGGAGTCGTTGGCATCCACATGGTGGGGGCCGCGTTTGTGCCCCCACCTACCCACACGCCCACGCCTCTTCCAACCGTTGGACCCACGTCCACGCCGGTGCCCACACCCACGCCATCTTTGACCCCATCGCCCACGCCCGTGCCCACTGAACTCTTCCAAGGCTATGCCTACGTGTGGGCACAAAAGGACGACGAGTATGACAATCAGTTCAGTGTGCCAGGTGATCCAACAGGAGTGCGCGCGTGGGTGTGTTGGACAGGAACAGCAAAGCAGAAGGATGGCTTTGAGATCATCGTCAAACTCGTGCCGACCTGTGCAACAGGCATTAACACGGCGTCCATGCCAGCGTGGAACGGTATCGCCATCAGCGCAAGCATGGCAAAGATGCTGGGCATGGACGTGAAAAAGTACAAGTATCCACACATCGTGGTGTTCAGCCTGAGTGGCGGAGTACTGCCAGGCTGGGAGGTGGTGGACCAGTGAGCAAACGCTTTGTTGACAAAGTACAACGCGGACTCTATGAAGCACAGCGCCCGAAGTTCACACTGCGTGAATTCCTGCTAGCACTGATACTGCTGTGGTTGGCTGTGTCCGTGTGTGGGCTTGACCGGTTTCTGAGGTGACTAGTGAACAAACATCCACTCGCCAACTGCACAGGCTGCCCGTACAAGGACCGTCCCTACGTTTCATCCGAGTTCAACCCTGGTGCAACATACAACGTAGTGGGCGAGTCTCCTGGGCGTGATGAGGCGTTCAACACTCACACACCCTTCACAGGCCCAAGCGGTGACCTCCTCTGGAAGACAATGGCACAGGCCGGCGTCAAGCGTTCACAGTGCAATGTGCTCAACGTCATTGCCTGTGCCCCTCCCGAGGCTGATGCTCCTGAGAAGCAACAACAGTTCGCCCCAAAGGGCCAATACGACGTTGACCAGACACGTGCAACCAAAGACGCAGAGACTGTTGCTTCCGAGAAGGCACAGGCAGCACAGTGTTGCAGTGGTCGTTTGCACGACGAGTTGTCGTGTACTACTGGCAACATCCTGCTACTGGGGAGGATAGCGCAGTATGCACTGTTGCCAGAGTTGGAGGGTGCAAAGAACACGCGCCTGTGCAGATGGGTGGAGCATAACGGACGCAATTACATCTACACATGGCACCCAGCGCATGTCTTACGCGCACCTGTTGAAGCACGCACCATGATGAACGGCATCCAGAAATACGTGCGCGTGCCTCCTGGACGCAAGTTGCCACCTGTGCCGGAACATCACATCGTGGTCTCACCAGGCCACCTGCACGGCCTGTGCAGCCTGTGGGAGCAGCGTAGGGCTTTGCAACTTTGCATTGACACCGAGACGGACCAGATAGACTGGCAGAACGACGACATCCTGTGCATGGGCATCTACGACGGAATTAACATCTATGTAGTGCCCAAGTATGCGTTTGACTCGTTCAAGTATGGGTTGCCAGTGTGGGACGAGTGGTATAAAGCACTTCACAGGTTCTTCTCCATTGACGCTGTATGGATCATGCAGAACGGAAAGTACGACCAACGCTTTCTTCGTGGCCAGTATGGTTTGCCCGCACGCTGCACGTGGGACACCATGCTTGGTCACTACGCATGGGACGAGCGCAAAGGCACGCATGACCTCAAAGGCTTGTGTGCGTTCTTTTTCGATGTGGAAGACTGGGAACTGCAGATGGCCGAGTGGATTGGCACATCACATGCCCACAATGCACGGTACAGCATCATACCTGCAGATAACCTTCATGCTTACGTTGCACAGGATGTGTTCTACGATTGGCATCTGAAGCAGGGGTTGGAGAAGTTGTTGAAGCGCGAAGGACTGCTTGAGTGGCCGCTACTCAACCTGCTCATGCCTGCAAACGAAGTCCTGCTGGAAGCGGAGATCTTTGGTGCATATGTGGACACCGAGGCGCTCGATGAACTGTGGGTGCAGTGGCTGTTATGGCAGTGGGACGTGCGCGATGAGATAGAGGCAATGACGAATGGGCTAGTTGACAACCCAGCATCCACCGTGCAGGTGTCGCACTATGTATACGACATACTCGGGCTGAAGTTGCAGAGGCACCTGCCCAAGAAGTCACGCTGTACGGACGACGAGGTGATTGCACAACTCTTCGTGGAACTTGAAGAAGCAGGCAAGAAGGCACTGCACGCCTACGAGTTTCTGGTTACGCTTCGCCAGTTCCGTCGCATACAGAAAATGCGTGGCTCCTACGTGGAGCAAATCAAGAACTTCATGGATGAGCACAGGCGCGTGCATCCTGAGTTCCTAGTGCACGGCACGGAGACTGGCCGTATCTCTGCACGCAACCCTGCCATCCAAACCATTCCACGCCCCAATGACCGAGAAGCAGGTCAGATGGGCTCACACATCCGCAACCTGTTCATTGCACCACCTGGCTGCAAGTTGGTCAACGTGGACTATTCACAGTGCGAACTGCGGTTCGCTGCTCACGTGTCCGGTGACACCTTCCTACGTGAAGCGTACATTGCTGGGCGCGATCTGCACAGTGAGGTAACAAAGGGTGTGTTCGGGGAGGACTACACCGACGAGCAACGTCAGCGCATCAAGGTGTTTAACTTCCAGTTCCTCTATGGTGCAAAGCCAGAGGCGAAGTCGTATGCACGCGGTGAGTCCATTCCGCTGGATGTTGCCAAGCGCTTCGTTGACGGTTACAAAGCAACGATGGGAGGACTGCTGGTATGGCGCAACAACCAGGAACGCTTGATGCACAGTCAGCACTTCGTGAAGTCGATCTTCGGACGCCGACGAATGTTGCCAGTAATTACGATTGGCAACCGTGAAGAGGCGCGCAAGGTATCAATCAACGCGCCCATTCAGGGTGGTGCATCGGATCTCACACTCTTGGCAGCAATTGACATCTACAATGATCCATGGATGCGTGCAAAGGACGTGCATGTACTTCTGCCCATGCACGATAGTATTCTCCTGCAGGTGCCAACTGAGTACGCTGACGAGGTGGCAGACCGCGCGAAGCAGGTCTTCGTGGATGTGGCTGCCCGTTACATCAAAGACGTGCCATTCAAGGCGGATGCTAAGGTTGGCGACCGATGGGGAGACGTGAGATGAAGAAACCAAACGAGTTCACAATGGCACAGGCTGTGCAGGACTTCAAGTATGGAGCACGCATGTACCTGAAGTCAGACCGTGACTCAGCAACTATCCTGGTCCGTATTCGCACAGAACGACCACTCATGTGGTTTGTGTTTGGAGACGCAGCAGGGTCGGTCCATCCAGGGTACTGGGAGACCTCGTCCATGTCCACACTGCTGCGTGTGTGCATCCAACTCCTCAAGTCATCTCTTGCAGACGAGATGACACGGGTCAAGTTGGAGTTACTCGTGGCATTCTGCCAAGCGCCTCGTGAAGAGCGGCCCTCAATTGCGATTGAACTGCAGAGGACTCAACGCGAGATGGATGCAGCCACTACGGAGGAAAGAGCAGAGTATGTGCGAGCACTGTCCCAACCACGGAGGTAGCAATGCTCACAACTGCAACGATAATGAAGCGCGCAAGACGGTTACTCTGTTCGAGCAACGCCACCCTCTCAAACAGACCCGTCTTGCCGTTGCCAAACAGCGCCTGTCGTATGGTCCTGACATCCTCCTTAATCTCTGATACATCGTCAGCAATAGCCATCACGCAATCTCCTTGAGTTGGTCCTCGAACGCTGCAATCAGCGCCTCGGTCCTTTCCATCTCTGCTTCAATCGCCTTCAACGACTCCATGTCGCCTATGCGCGTGCGCGCCCTGTGCCGTGCAGCGAGCATGAACACGCCGTTACGCAGCCCCTGGATTTCCTGCTGCAACAAGGCACGTTGAACTTCCACTGGAACGTTATCCATATCACACCACCGTTGTTAGACCATAGTTGTTTAACGCTGTACGCAGCGCTGTGATTGCTGCAATGGATGTCGCCAGATCTGTTGGCACAGCGCAGCCTGTTTGCTTCACTACGGGCGTTGCGTTGTTGAAGCCTGCCAGCGTGCCTCTATGTGCTAAATCCTTTGCAATGGCAAGGCTGCCTGCAGCAGTCATTCCATCCGTCGTTGTGCCTATCAACAAGTTGCCCGCAGCAGTCAACCGGGCAACCTCAGCCATTGTCACAGAACTTGTTGGAGTTGTGTGAAACGACACAAGTGTTCCGTGCGCTGTGTTGGTAAACGCTTCGGCGGCGGTCATACGAATCGCCACTCGTGCTCCCGTGAATGCTGGTGTACCAACGGTGTAGTAACCACGCGCATCGATCTGGAACAGCACGTTACCAGAAGCAGTAGCCGTTGGTGAAGCCTCTGTGCCTTGTGCCCGTTTGGCAAAGAAGACTGGTCCAGCACCATACGCCACCATTTGGTTGATTGGTGCTACGCCATCGCCAACCACGTTGTATCCAGGGAACGCTATGCCAGGCTGGGTGCCTATCGAAAGTACCTTGTTGGTGTCGTCCCACGTCAAGTCAGCCGAGTCTCCAAGCAGTCCGCTCGCACCTGCAAACGGAATGCGTGTGGCAGTCAGAGCGGTAACGGCAAGACTGTGCAGCGTGGTGACGCTTGTAGTACTGTCGATGCTCAACGCGGTTACAAAGGGGCTTACTAGGTTTGCAACA
>Ga0214473_10001787_pt1 | contig 27563 bp, 20 predicted proteins | sample RVTome_7_FD_203509 | JGI IMG/M metagenome (GOLD analysis project Ga0214473, IMG submission 203509) | Soil microbial communities from uranium-contaminated site in the Upper Colorado River Basin, Wyoming, United States - RVT98D197 | ecosystem: Environmental > Terrestrial > Soil > Contaminated >...
TAGCATCTTGGATCGGTTGGATTAATATTCGATAGTATCTTGGATTGGTTAGATATTATCGATAGCATCTTGGATCAATTGGATATTATTCGATAGTATCTTGGATCATTGGGTTATTATTCGATAGTATCTTGGATTGGTTAGATATTATCGATAGCATCTTGGATCGGTTGGATTAATATTCGATAGTATCTTGGATTGGTTAGATATTATCGATAGCATCTTGGATCGGTTGGATTAATATTCGATAGTATCTTGGATTGGTTGGATATTATTCGATAGCATCTTGGATTGGTTAGATATTATCGATAGCATCTTGGATCGGTTGGATTAATATTCGATAGTATCTTGGATTGGTTAGATATTATCGATAGCATCTTGGATCAATTGGATATTATTCGATAGTATCTTGGATCATTGGGTTATTATTCGATAGCATCTTGGATTGATTGGATTAATATTTGATAGTATCTTGGATTGGTTAGATATTATCGATAGCATCTTGGATCGATTGGATTAATATTCGATAGTATATTGGATTGGTTAGATATTATCGATAGCATCTTGGATTGATTGAATATTATCGATAGCATCTTGGATCGATTGGATTAATATTCGATAGTATCTTGGATTGGTTAGATATTATCGATAGTATCTTGGATTGGTTAAATATTATTCGATAGCATCTTGGATTGGTTGGATATTATTCAATAACAGTTTGGATTTGGCTGGATATTATTCGATAGCAACTGTGGATTGGCCAGATATTATTCGATAGTATCTTGGATTGATTAGGTTATTATTCGATAGCATCTTGGATTGGTTAGATATTATCGATAGCATCTTGGATTGGTTAGATATTATCGATAGCATCTTGGATCGGTTGAATTAATATTCGATAGTATCTTGGATTGGTTAGATATTATCGATAGTATTTTGGATTGGTTAGATATTATCGATAGCATCTTGGATCGGTTGGATTTATTATTCAATACCTTATTGTAGGGTAAAAAAGAGTTGAACAAATTGGGCTAATATCCTTATTGTAAGAGTAAAAAGAGTTGAACAAATTGGGCTAATATCCTTATTGTAAGAGTAAAAAGAGTTGAACAAATGATAACAATAGTATCAATAGGTTGAATTATTATCAACAGCATCTAGGATGATTGGATTATTATTCAATAGCATTTTGGATTGGTGGAATTATTCAAAAACATCTTGAATTGGTTGAATAATAATTCAATGGATCTTGGATTGGCTGGATTATTATTCAATAGCATCTTGGATAGAATTGGATATTATTCAATAGTATCTTGGATAGACTTGGATATTATTCGATATTATCTTGGATAGGTGGATTATTATTCGATAGCATCTCTGAATTGATTGAATTAGTATTCAATAGTATATCTTGGATTAGTTGAATTATTATTCAATTATATTATAACAGATTGAATATAATTCAATTTATTAATTTGAAAATATTTTCAGTTTATTCCAAGGATCTCTTCAAAATAGTTGAAAGAATCTAAGATTAAAGTTAAAATAATATTTTTATTTTTATTTTTATTTTTTATTATTTATTATTTATTTTTTATTTTTTTATTTTTTATTTTTTATTTTTTATTTTTTATTTTTTATTTTTTATTTTTTATTTTTTATTTTTTATTTTTTATTTTTTATTTTTTATTTTTTATTTTTTATTTTTTATTTTTATTTTTATTTTTTTATTTTTTATTTTTTATTTTTTATTTTTTTTATAAAAATAATAGTTATAAAATAATAAAATATATTTTTACTTTATTCATTAAATTCTAGGAAGTCCTTAAAATATTCAAGAATAATCATAGAGTCATCTAATATTCAATAGAATCATTAATAACTTATTTGATTACATTTTGGATCAATTGGATTAATGAATAGCATCTTGGATTGATTAGATATTATTCGATAGCATCTTTGGATTGATTAGATATTATTTGATAGCATCTCGGATTGATTAGATATTATTCGATAGCATCTTGAATTGATTAGATATTATTTGATAGTATCTTGGATTGGTTGGATATTATTTGATAGCACTTGGATTTGGCTGGATATTATTCGATAGTATCTTGGATTGGTTGGATATTATTCAATAGCTCTTGGATTGGTTGGATTATTCGATAGCATCTTGGATTGATTGAATATTATTTGATAGCATTTTGGATTATAACATGTTAAAATAAAAAATATTTAATGTTTTTATAAAAAAATAGAATGGTGTTAATTTATATAATAATAATATTTATTGTATAAAGCATATATGGTTTTTGTTTTATAAAAATAATTATATTTTTTAAAGACCATAAACGTGGTGTGCGCACTGAAATTGTACTTAGAACTGGATTAAATACTGTAATAATATAGTAATGATCATATAACAAGCGATAAATAAATAAGAATGTGTGCATCTCTGCGCGCCAACGTATTAAAGATATTTATGATATGTTAAATGTTGATTATGAACTGGATTAAATATTGTAATCTCATTGAAGTAAGCAGACAGTAATTCCGGATACATTTTTTAGTTTGAACATTTAATTAAATTGTATCTATTCATTTAGGACATTTGATAGATACAATCATTCCATTTAGGATAGATATTACTATTCCATTTAAGACATTTGATGAACACTATCATTCCATTTAGGACATTTGATAGATACTATCATTCCATTTAGGATAGATGTTACTTTTCCATTTAGGACATCATTCCATTTAGGACATTTGATAGATACTATCATTCCATTTAGGATAGATGTTACTTTTCCATTTAGGACATTTGATAGATACTAATCATTCCATTTAGGACATTTGATAGATACTATCATTCCATTTGGGATATTTGGTAGATACTATCATTCCATTTAGGATAGATGTTACTTTTCCAGTTAGGATATTTGATAGATACTAATCATTCCATTTAGGACATTTGATAGATGTTACTCTTCCATTTAGGACATTTGATAGATGTTACTTTTCCATTTAGGACATTTGATAGATGTTACTTTTCCATTTAGGACATTTGATAGATGTTACTTTTCCATTTAGGACATTTGATAGATGTTACTTTTTCATTTAGGATATTTGATAGATGTTACCCTTCCATTTAGGATATTTGATGGATGTTACCCTTCCATTTAGGATATTTGATAGATGATACCCTTCCATTTAGGATATTTGATAGATGATACCCTTCCATTTAGGATATTTGATAGATGCTATCATTCCATTTAGGATATTTGATAAATACTATCATTCCATTTAACAATAGTCCTGGTCACCTTTGTGATATTTGATAGATGCTATTATTCTTTTTTTTATAAAAATAAAAAAATGAATATTATTAATATTACTTATTTATTATTCATATAAATAATAAATGGAAATAGATGATGATATATCATTATTCATTGATACTAGTGATATGAGAATATGTGATTTAATTTTGAATCCAGTAAATCCTCCAATTTTTTGGCGTTTATTATTACCATATATTGACTCAGATTTAATAACATTAGGTAGACTTATGCAAGTATCGCGAGTACTTTATGTATATATTATAAAACAACAATTCATTAGTAAAGCAGTTCAATTTGATAATCGATGCTGTTCTATATGTAGACTAAAAATAGGTTCTTGTTGGTGTATCGTTAATAATATACCATCATGCTCATGTTCAAATGATACTATATTGCAAATACTTGATAATTTGTGTGCATATAACCAAATTAATCTTTATAATCCCTATTATCAATATAGTGGATGTATTGGTTAATGCGGTACTACCTACTGGTCATGGGGGTAAATTTGGCATTTTTTATTTTTATTTTATTTTATTTTTTATTTTTTATTTTTATTTTTTGATCCAAAAATATATTTTTAAAATTTAAAATTGGCTTTGTGACAAAGCCAATTTTCCCTTTGTGACAAAGCCAAAATTTGGAGCTTGACCAGTAGGTCATGGGGGGTATATTTTATCAAGTGCATATAAATAATAGTTGTTTAAGCATTTTATTGCATACGCCCTAATGAAATAAATTATTATTTATTATTTATTATTTATTTTTTATTTTTTATTTTTATTTTTTATTTTTTATTATTTTATTTTATTTTTTATTTTTTTATATTTTTTTTTTATTTTTTTATTTTATTTTTTATTTTTTATTTTTTATTTTTTTATTTTATTTTTTATTTTTTATTTATTTTTTATTTATTTTTTATTTTTTATTTTTTATTTTTTTATTTTTTTTATTTTGAGAAAAATAAATGTTAAATTATATATTATAAAATTTATATCAAAAAATTTGATATAAATAATAATAATATTGATAATATTTTATCAGATGATTAATATTATACTCTTAAATCCAACAACATCAGCAATAGAATCAATTAATATAACTCATCTAAATCAGTTAACTGATCATGCAAGTGTATATTTTGGAATAGAGCCATCGAAACAAATATTGAAATATAATGGTATAGATATAGATATTACCCAACCCATTGAAAAATATAATATTGTTAATGGTGATCTGATTACCGTTGAATCTATTATAAACCCAAATATAACAAATCATAATAATTCTATGAATGATGATTTAGAAGATTTATATTTAACACATTCTGCTATTTATATTGGTGTTAGCTATGGTGATTTTAAATTTCGAGCTATGTTAGATAGTGGTGCTCAACCTAATATTATATCACATGAAATGGCTAAAATTTTAGGATTAGATCATCTCATTGATACTAGAATTCAAGGAACTGCTAAAGGAGTTGGATCATGCAAAATTGAAGGATGTATACAAAATTGCATCATGCAGATTGGAAATTTAAAAATTCCAATGGATTTTAAAATTGCACAAATAGAATTAGATCCATATCTCGTTTTATTTGGCTTGGATTTCTTAATAAATCATCAATGTAATATGGATTTTTCAAGTAGAATATTGAAAATGGGAAAAAATAATTTTGAAACCAGGTTTTTGAATGAATTAGAAATAGATCAGTATAAATATCCACTAAATTATAAACATGAACAAATCAAAAACGAATATATTAGATTAAATAGACAATTGGATTCAAATAAACAACAAGCAGTCGCACAACTGCTATCTTCTATTATTGATACTATTTTGAAACATCCCACTGCAGATAAATATCGTAAAATTAACACTAAAAGTAAAACATTTCAAAGTACTTTAAACGATTCACAAACCATTACATTTATGAAACAAGTTGGATTTAGTTCTTCTGGGGATTGGCTAAATTTTAATGATAACTTAGAAACACTTCATTATATCAAAGATATTATATGTAATACTTGAGTAATAGAGTACATTTAGGTATCATTTTTAGATTTTTTCTTTAATATAATAATCTTCTTTTTTGTACTTACAATAGTTGCATTTATAAGTTTTTCTTTGATTTCTTGTGGAATACTAGTCTTAAATATACGAAAAGTTATATTAATCCGTCTACCTGTAGTTAAAGCAACCGACTGAGGTTTAATTGGAGGCACTCCATGTTTATAAGTTCTATTCAATTGTCCCCATCACAAGATATGAATTATTTACCATAGAATAAGCCTTAATAATATTATTCTTATTACTAGGATTACTTAATTCAAAAATTCTAGTAGCTCCAAGGGATACACTAAAAATAGGTGCATCTGGTACTAATTGTTTAACTTTATCAAAATGTGGTCCTATATAATGAGTTCCATCCTTATACCAATTAATAAATACTTGGTTAAAATTACCATATGGCAAACTTTCATTTACCCAATTAAGCAATCGAATAACTAAATATGGAAGATCCCCATTCGCTGGGTGATCCATACCAGTAAACCAATATGGTTGCAAATATGAAACTTGATATCTAGGAGTATCTATGATATTTCCAAATAACTTAATCTTACCCAATTCTTCCGGATGCTTATTCCATAATTCATCAAATTCTTCAGAAGTAAAAGCTACTTCTTGCGGTAATGAACCAAAATCAATCCAAGCATCTGATGTAATGTGTTCTCTAATTGCCATGATTCTAACCATATACAGTTTATTATTTTATATTTATCAATTTTTCTAAGATGATGATAGATATATGATTATTATTATTATATATATGTTTATTTACCTTAAGAATACTAATATATAAGAAATTAATAAAAAAATAATATAAAAAAAATATGAAAAAATATGAAAAAAAATATAAATTAAAAATTAAATATATATATAAATATATAATTATATAATTATATAATAAGAATATATAATATTAAGATAATTAGAAAAAATGGCAGATGATAAAGCTATACCTCAAAAAACGATTGATAATAACATAATGAATACGTTACGTGATAAATTAAGTGATTTATATCATCTTACAGTTGATATAGAAGAAAAAACCAAAAAAGAAAAACAATTAAAAGAAGAATTACTTCAATTAATTAAGGCAAATGGTTTAGAAAAAAATAAATTTGGAGTTGCTGATAAATATGTAAGATATATGGGCCAAAATAAAATGGAAGGGTTATCGCAAAAATTTATATTAAAATCATTGCAAGAATATCCTGATTTTGTAACAAATAAGAGTAAAGCAAATGATATTTACAATTTTATACTAAATAAAAGAACATCTAAATTCTCTGAATCTATCAAGGTTGTAGATCGTTAATAGAATTAATTAAAATTATAGATTGATAAAATATAAATATATAGATTTATAATAATCTATAGATTTATAATAATCTATAGATTTATTAATTAATAAATCTATATAATTTATAATAAATATACTTAATAAATCTATAGAATTTAATAATATTATAATGGGTATACGTTTAATTTAAGAATATAAATTATAATATAAAATAAAAAGATACAATAAATCTTCAACTTAAGAATAAATCAATTCTTTAGATTATAATGAGCAAATATAACGAACCTCAATTTCCTATTGGACCAGATGGTAAAAAAGATTATTTAAAGATTGATCCACCCATTCCTTCTCAGAATTGGGTTTGTTTATCATTCATATCTCCAGAAGATATGGTACAAAAAAAGAATTTATTTTATTTCAACAATTTCTTGTACAATGAGATTAACAAGACATTAAAAGATCAGGCAACACATATGGCAAAAGAAACTAATTATCTATTGAGACAAGTATTTGAATCAAAAATAGAAAAATTAAGTGCATCAGCAAATGAAACTGATAAACAAGTTGCTATACATTTAAATGAAGCTTATCGTAATTTGCAAGTTAATGAAGAAGAATATGCCAGTAAATGTATGCATTTGTATGCAATGGATCAGGAAGATTTAACAGATAAATTTGCAATTTATCGAATTAATAACTATGTTGAATTAGATAAGCAATTTGATGAAGAAAATAATTATAAATGCAGTGTTAGGGGTCTAAAAGTACGTGGTGTTTTTGCTGAACGTAAGGAAGCTGAAAACAAAGCTAAACAATTACGTGAAGAAGTAGAACAAGGCATTCACGTATTTGTGGCCCCGGCTGGTTATTGGTTGCCATGGGATCCTGATCCTGATGCAGTTCAAGATTCAGATTATATGTTACCTCAGCTAAATGATCTTATGGGTAAATATCACGAAAATGTTAAAGAGAAGAATAAATTCTTCGAAGAACGTAAACAAGAAATGGTTGATCAAGCTGAATTATCTAATAAGGAACGTACTAAACAGCGCTTGCGTGCTAAGCTAATGGAAAAACGTAATGCAAAGATTCAACAAGAAATTAATGGAGAAAATCCATCAGTTTTATCAGATAAAGCTGCCGATGAATTGTTAAAAGAGGAAGCTGTTGAAAAGAAAAAAAAATCCAAGAAAAATGGTAATAAGAATAAATAGATTATACTCGATGCTAATGAGTAAGATTTAATTTTTAGATGATAGTTATTTATTTTATATGAAAATATATGAAATAAATAATGAAATAATAATAAAATAATAATAAAATAATATAATAATTAAAAAAATGAAAAAAACAAAAGTCATGTATATAATACACAAGATAATAAAACAAAATAATAAAATAGTGTAATAAAATGATAACAAATGTATTGAATCGAGTAGCATTATTTGCTATTAATTCTTCAATGGGTGTAATAACTTTTATGCCTAACATAATGATGGGTGATTCAGGGACTGCCGGGCTGAATGTGCTGCAGGATATGGTATATCAGCTTCTCTAACTTTCATGGCATCAGGTATAGCTGGATTATTACATAATCAATATATACCATTACATGTATCATATGGTTTAACAGGATTGGCTGTAGGTTTACAGATTTGTTCTTTTGTTGTACCAAATCTAAAATATAATAGGTAAATAATTTATTTATATTTAATCTAAAAAATTGATAAACTATAAATATAGTAAAATATTTATAATATGCAGTTTTATGGATATATTTTAATTATGTTAAACATTCAAACGAGATCAAGTAATGGGGAATTTAGATATTTTGCGACTATTAAAAGTGCACATAAATATTCATTATATGATGATGAATCTGTGTGGAAAATTTCATGGAGTATTTCATGGAGTAAAGAAAAAAATGGTCGTAGAATAGATTATCGATTCCGGAAAAAATATAAAGATGATAAATGGTTAGATTCTTCTGAAGATAAACTTAACCAAATGAATGAAACTTATAGAAATTGTTCAGATAAAACATTGTTTTGGGTTAATCAAAAAATAGTAGATTTTGATCTGCTAGAACAACGAAAAGATTTTAAGACAGAAGAAGATTGGGATATGTATTATATGCCGCAATTAATCATTGAACTTTTATCGGATGAAGAATTTCGCACTAAATATATAAAATAATTATGATAAAATTATTTTTAATGAACTTAACGAAAAATTGAATAAAATGATAAATATTTTATAAATTTGATTATTACTGTAATGATATCTTCTTTACAAGAATCGATATATAGTGATGAAATATTTTCCCAATTACCATCTAATATAATAGAGCTGATAGCTAGATATGCTGATATATCAGTGGGAAAATTAAGATTAAGCAGAAACATGGCATATGGATTATTTGATACATATGTTAGAACAGGAATATTTGATATGTCAAAAATCGAAGTACAAAATTTTGTACCAGAAGTAAAAGAAAAAATACATAATTTAACTGATGTATTATCATTTTACCAATTATATGGCTACACAAATCTAACACATCTTAAATTTGGTATGAAATTTAACCAACCGGTATATAAAATGCCACCAAATTTAACACCTCTTACATTTGGTTGGTTAAAATCTCAACCGGTAAATAAATTATTACCGCAAAATTTAACACATCTTACATTTGGTCGGAATTTTAATCAATCGATAGATGGTTTATTGCCACCAAATCTAACACATCTTATATTTGGTGAAAATTTTAACCAACCGATAGATGGTTTATTGCCACAAAATCTAACACATCTTACATTTGGTTGGATGTTTAACCGTTCGGTAGATAATTTACCACCAAATCTAACACATCTTACGTTTAAAAGTCATTATTTTAATCAATCGATAAATAGATTACCGCCAAATCTAACACATCTTATACTTGGTAATGATTTTAATCAACAGGTAGATAATTTACCACAAAATCTAACACATCTTACATTTGGCTGGGTTTTTAATCAATCAGTAAACAGCTTACCACCAAATCTAACACATCTTACATTTAGTAATAATTTTAATAAAACAGTTGATGGTGCACTACCGCCAAATTTAACACATCTTACATTTGGTTATAATTTTAATAAATCAGTGGATAATTTACCACACAGTTTAACACATCTTAAATTTGGGCTTTTTTTTAACGAATCAGTGGATAATTTACCACACAGTTTAACACATCTTACATTTGGTTATAATTTTAACGAATCAGTAAACAGATTACCACCAAATCTAACACATCTTACATTTGGTTATAGTTTTAATGAATCAGTAAACAGATTACCACCAAATCTAACACATCTTACATTTGGTAAGAATTTTAACAAACCAGTAGATAATTTACCACACAGTTTAACACATCTTACATTTGGTTATAATTTTAATCAACCAATACATAGTTTATCACCAAATCTAATACATCTTACACTTGGCCATAATTTTAATCAACCAATACATAGTTTACCATCAAATCTAATGCATCTTACATTAAATTATACATTTAACAATCTATTAATAGATAATAATATATTAATAAATAATTTGCTTCCGAATTTAAAGATATTATATCAAAATTAACAATTAATTCTAAATCAAGCAGTATGAAAAAAATTCATATTGCTAACATTGAAGATAATTAATTTCTTTGAAACTAATTATAATGATAACATCTATTCTATGATAAATTATAACTTATTTATAAAATTATTGTATATAATTTATTAATAATCATTCATATAAACAACTGCATCTGGGCGAGCAGCTATATTTTCACGCATATCTGCTACATTTTGTTTAACATTTTCAACACCTTGTTGGACTGTTTGGAAGATTTGACGAACAGGAGATGTCATTCTTTGATAATATCTCCATAGGTGATATGCAATAACGGCACCACCTAACCAAGGTAGAGCTTTTTGTAATTGAGGACTCATGGCACCACCATTACGGCCAATATAATATAGGGTAGGGAAAACAAAAATAATGTGGAATAAGTTGATAAGCGTTGGCATATCAAGTGTGAATCCGAATAAGTTCCAACGAACATATATACGGTAAATATGGTAAAGACCTCCAACAATTGCAACAAATGGTAGAGCTTTTAAGAGAAACTGGTTACTCTTAGTACCGTTCATACCAAGATAAATTGCTAAAACACCAACTACAAAGACATGGAATAAATTAACTTGGGCAGGGGTTAACATTTTCTATATTTATACTATAATCATAGAAAAAAAGAAAAGAATTTCACCTAAAATATATTATTCTATATATTTTTATTTTTTTCTTGGACATACAATTTCTTGTGCTTCATATCTATAACATACATTTTTATCATCAATATAAGTAATTTTACCTGCATTTTGTAAAGTAGGATACATATAAATGGTTTGTGGTCGAGGTGCAGAAATCAAAATATAAATAATTCCAATTATAAATGCACCTAAAAAAGCATAAACATTTATATATTTGTTAATTTCACTTAACATATATGATAAGCAAAGAATTAATATTTAACAAAAATAAATTAATTATAAATATTTAATTAATCAAAACATATCTTCTGTTATTGTGATTTTTTTCTTGGGTGCAGGTACCTTCTTTGTTTGTTTAGGTGGTTGTTTAAGAGTTTCAGGTTCTGTTTTTTTAGGTTTTAGTTGTAGTTTCTTTGGTGGTTCTGGTGGTATTACTATTTCCTCAATGGGTTTAGTAGCTTCCTCAACAGGTTTAGCGGCTTCTTCAGCAGGTATTTCTACCGCTTTAAGCTGCTGTTCTTTTTTCTTTTCAGAAATAAGTTTTAATCTATCATATCCAAAATGTATTTTTTTAGGAAGTTTTTCAATCTTATCTCTAATAACTAATGATCTATTTACGTTTAATTTTATCTGTATATATTTTTCTCCCCAAGAAATTGCATTTTGTACCATTTTATTTTTAATCTCATCTTGAGTATTACCATCTATAATTTTACCTTTTTTATTAATAATACGACTTCCTTCAACAATATTAGTAACTTTTTCAGAAGAATCATCATATGGAATATCTAAATAATACGATTCTTCATATATGGTTTGTAATTGTTTATTAACAAATATAGCTTGATTACTCTTAAATATATTGTTTATATCATCTTCCCCAACAATATCAAATATTCCTTTTAAAAATGTATCTCGATCAGCATATATATATCCATTCTGTTTTTGTAATTCTTCATTATCAACTGTATTCCATTCATTTAATGTTGTTTTCATTTTTTCAATTAATGTATTAAATGATTTTACTGTTTCTGGATTTTCATCATCATAAACTTTAAATCCAGTTGATAAAATATATCTTTCTGAATTTGTGGGCCGACTATTTTTAGGTTTAACTATTGAAACCTCATCATATAATATAGTTAATAATTGTATCAGTTGTTTAGTTACATTAGTATAAATATCTTTAATTTTAAGAATAAATGTGCCTCTAGCTGCTTGAGTCGAAATGGCTGCCAGGATTTCGCCATATAATAATTTATGATTCATTAATTCATCATATTGCTTATTTTTTGATCCATATTTACCTGATCCAGCGCCAACATCACCATCTGCAGTAATAATATTGGCCTTATTATCTTTATATTTATCCTGTAAAAATTGTATAATATCAATATTAGTTAAATCGCCATCTGATTTTTCATCTGGTCCATATCCTAAATCAATATTTGTTCCATTTTTTTTGATATGACTAAAGAAATTATTTCCATCCTTACTTAATTGTCCATTAATCATTCCATATTCACTCCAATCTCTTGCTCCATTATCTTTTGTTTTTTTTAGTGTTATCCCATAATATGCATCATCTGCATTTGATTCTTGATATCTTCGGTATTCTATTATTGCTTGAAGAAATCCTCCAGGGGCTTCTGCTAAAGATAATACATTTATAGATTTTGATTTGTCATTATATTCATCCATCCATTCAAATCCTGCCATCATATCCCACATTTTAAAGAAAGCACGGCTTACTGGGGGATATTCAAAAACAGTTTGTGGTCCAAATTTAATAATTGTATTTTGTATTTTATTTTTATCATCTTTTCGTACTCCAGTAAAATAACTTATGTTTCCTTTTTTCTCATGCTTAATATATTTATAATTAAAATTCTTATCTGGCCATACAAATTCATATTTGTTCATAAAAAATTTCATAAATTCAAAATCGTGATCAATAATTTCATCTAATTCGGCTTCTTCTTCTGGTGTTATATTAAGCTGTATTCTCCAATCTGATGACCAATCAGTAATAGGTGATTTCCAATTTTTATCAGTTGATTTTTTATATTCTGTATAAATTTTGAAACCATATCTAGAATGCTGTTCATTTTTTAATCTTTGTACGTTAATTTCATCAGTTATTTGTTCTATATTTACAACATTTTCTTTAATAGCAGAACTATGAATATTATCATATAGGGTTTCAATTGTATTACGGTTATCTTTTCCAATTTGCTCCAATAAATTATTTTTTATCTCGGTTGTCATCCATCCCTTATATGTTAATTCCATATTTTCCTCATTAAATTCAATACTTGATATATTTAGTACATTTTCTGGAAGTGTTATTAATTTAACAGGAATACTTACAATTTCATCTGAAGGACTATACCATTCTAATTTAGGTGTAATATTTGCTATTGCTCCGATGTTGGTTGTGCTTGTAATTTTAAATGTTGCTTCTAAATCAAAATCATCTATTTTATTATCTAATTTACCAATGGCAAATACATGGTTATTTTCAATTCTATATTGCAAAATTTCTACCTCAATAATATCACCTCTCTTAATACTGCGCATATATATCGTGCTAGGAACAAATTCACCTTCATTAATAACCATTATTTCAATAAAATCAACAGAAGCAATTAATCCCATTTCATTTTTTTGCATTACACGTGCTGTGATTTTTTCACCAATACGTGGTGTATATATTTTACATTTGAATAACACTTGATATGTTATTTCTCCAGTAAATTGGGCAGATCTCACTTCACCATAACTTTTTTTTATTAATTCAATACTACCTGGCTTAATATGACCTTCCTTAATACATTTATTACCATATTCTGATTCTAATTTAGTTTTAATTAATTTATTGAGCTTATTTATATTTCCCTTATTTAAATTATTACCTCGTAACTGAGCTAAATCTTTTGGAGTTATATTAATCCGAGTTTTAATTTCACTAGTAACATAAATAGCTTGATTCAAACTCATATTCTATATTAATATTATTATATATAATTTAATATAATATATTATTTCAATTTTTTTCAGATTAGATTTAAGATTTATATTAATTATTTATTTTATTACATAATTATTTAATTATGTTTTATATTTTTTATATTTTTTATATTTTTTTATATTTTTTTATTTTATTTTTTATTTTTTTATTTTTTATTTTTTATTTTTTTATTTTTATTTTTATTTTTATTTTTTATTTTTTATTTTTTATTTTTTATTTTTTTATTTTTTATTTATTTTTTATTATTTTATTTTTTATTTATTTTTTTTTATTTTATTTTTTTTTATTTTTTTTTATTTTTTTTTTATATATTTTTAATTTTTTTATTATTTTATTTTTTATTTTATTATTTTTATATTTTTAATATGTAGTATATATATGATGGATAGTTTACCTGATCATATCATTATTGATATATTTCATTATTTAGAAAATAATGATATGAATATAGTTCAACTAGAAGCATTAGTATCATATCCTATATTACTTGTTGCTTCCAAGAGATATTACAAATTATATCATGAATATTTTATAAAAAATCAACAATTTGTGATATATTTGGTTCGAATGGGTGTATTTCCCCTTTATAAAAATATATTTACTAATTTAAATGAAGCTAAATGGTATCTTAAAAAGCAATTACAAACTTATATGAATCACAATCAAATGCCTTCTAAATATCCATTAGATTATTATTTAATAATTAGGTTTAGAAAAGGTATATGTAACTCATTTGATTTTCATTCTAAACAAGAATTGAATCTATTATTAGATGAAAACCATGAATATAAATATTATATACTTGACCAAATTAAGGAATTAATTTCAAAATCACATGATAAAACTAGAACATTTGTTTTTAATGGTATGAATAATTATTATCTCGAAGGATAAATTCAATTATTATAACATGATAATAATTAAACATTTTCATCATAATCATCTTCATTACTATCATAATTATAGTAATTATAACCATAATTACCATAATTATGGTTATAATTACCATAATTATAATTAGCATAATTACTATAATTATTATATTCTATGTTCCATATATAAAGCATATCTGCCGTATATTCAATAATGTTATTAGCAATAACCATTTGGGCAGAACAATATGGACATAATGCTGTATCAAGTGGAAAAATTGCATTTAATTCTTCTGTTATAATCCAATTTATTATATGTTGTGGTATAAAAACCATTAAACATGATATACATGCACATTCAGTACTATTATTAATATCATTTCTGTTCTTTTTTGTATATATTATAAAATCAGGTTGTGGTGTCATCGAAGATATACAATTAAATAAAATAATTTTTTATTTATTAAAAATATTAATTTAATAAACCCATATAATAAAATTGTTGTTTTTATGAATCAAAACTTTTTTTATTTTTTTTTAATTTTTCCCTTTGTAACTAGTGAAAATTCCCTTTGTATACAAAGCCAATTTTAGGGTCATGACCACCTACCTTAGGGGGTAAAAAAGGCTTTGTAAATAACTAATTTTGGCTTTGTAAATTTTTATAAGATTCACCTAAAATTTCTTCAATTTTTTGTTTTTTTTGTAATAATTTTCCACAATCATAGCAAACATTAAGTTCCTGATAAGTAGACATATATGATTTGCAAATGTTTTTTTTGCAATGTTTGCATTTTAATGTGGTTCCATCATGTTCTTCCTCTAATGCACAATTAGTACAAAAATTATTATCACATATACATTTAAATTTCGTTTGGATTAAACATACACAGCATCTATACATCCTGTTTTTACTTAACTTAAAATATAAATATCTTATTTTTATTTTTTCAATTTTTTTTGATAATTTATTTTATATTTTTTTTATAATTTATACATTATTTATATAAACCATATCAACTGTATTGGCAAAATTATTTATAATAGCATCAATACTATTTGGTGTTAGGGCTAGTTCATTATAATTCAATGGACTATTATATATAATATCAGTTAAGGCAGCATATAATTCAGGATAAGATTGACTAAATGATGATATATATTGATCTAATTTATTATAAAGATCTGAATTAGTTTTTCCTAAGTTTTCTAAAATCATATGTTGATAGTAAATTGGTTCATATAACCTATATAATTTATCAAAATCATCATTGGAGATATTAATTTTTATTATATTAGGTCTAACATATTTAATAAGATTCTCAGAAATGGGCTTAACAAAACTTTTAGGAAGTAGTACTAAAGATTTACTTGGTTTTTTGGGGACAATTGGTTGTCCTTTTCCAATATAAATATCACACATATTTTGTAACTCTTTTCTACGGGCCTTGTTTATAACCGGATATAAATTACTAGATACATGAGTTTTAATGATAGATTTTAATTCTGGAACATTCATTCCACCTTTTGTAAATGTAGATCCTTTACATGCCTTAGTTAATCGGGTATTATTCATATTAAAGATATAATATATATATATAATAAACGAACATAAAATTAATTCTTAACAAGTAAATTATCTATAGATTAATAATTATATAGTATATACTTTATAAAATTTATTCAAAATGAAAAAAAAATATCTTATACCAAAGTATAGAACATTATGAATAACGCCTTACAAAATCATGATTGTCCACCATTAATGTCAGATGGACAGTATGTTACAGATTATAGACCAAGCTGTGATGTTCATGACTTAATTATTAAACAAAATAATTTACCAAATAGTTATGAATACCGTCAATTTATGATCCATAACGCAAATAATCTCATGAATATTAATCGTCAATATTATATTAACAAGAATCAATGTAATAGTTGCCAGTTTTTCCAACCTGATCCTAATGGTAGCGAAGTTTTTTGGGATAAATATACAGCTTGGATGGGATATAAAAGATCACCTTCTAATTAGATAGATGCCATATTTTATTGATATAAAATTATTTTTTATATTATATTTAGCTTATTAGTCTTAATTAAGGAATAAATAAGAATAAATAAGAATAATTTATAATAATTAAAAATAATCAGAACATATATATTAATAACATTATTATTTTGATAATCATTTGATTAACTAAATATTTTACATATTTAATTATCTAGTGTACTATTTTTTTTTATGAAAATTTAGGGAATTTCACCCTCAATTTGGGGAATTTCACCCTCAATTTGGGGAATTTCACCCTCAATTTGGGGAATTTCACCCTCAATTTGGGGAATTTCACCCTCAATTTGGGGAATTTCACCCTCAATTTGGGGAAATATTTGGGAAGATAGAACTACCCCAAGATGGGGGTGTTGGAGGGGGAATTCCCCCTCTCAATTAGGTTTAAATGTAGTTTTTAGGAATTGTGATTGTGATGTAGATAATTTGGTAGTTCCGGTTGGTATATTAGTTACATTAGATTTAAAATAATAAAACCTTTTTTCAGCATCATATTGTAAATCAACAATACTTTCTAGTATTCCTGTTATTTCATTATAATTGACATCTTTTAATTTAGTAATCTTTCTAGTATTTATTGCATTAATAATAAGAATACGTAATTTTTTCCCTTCCATATCATTTAATTTATTTAAAGTAATTTGATCATTAACAAATTTCATTGCACGATTGATCTTCAATTCATTATCAAGTTTGGTCCAAGGCTTTTGAAATGATGTTAAGTTAATATCTTCTAATAAATTTTTACGTGGATCATAAGGCTGAGCTAATTTATCTGATAATTTTGAAACATCTTCTTTAATATTGGTGATTTTACCGCGATTATTAAGCTTATGCTGTTTTTCCATTATTCTATCAAATTCATTATTTTTTGAAATATTATTAGATGATCTGTTAATAAAAATACATGATTCTGGTGGAATTAAGATAGGCGCATTATTTTTTTTATGTTCTTCTTCAGTAATATTTTTAATTTGATCTTTGATTTGATCAATGATTTCTGATAATTTGTAATTCATATTTTATAACTAATACATAGATATAATACTATAAATTTTACCGCTATCAAATTTTATTAATTAATAATTAATAATATAAATAAAAAATAAATTAAAAATAAATAATAAATTATTATTTTATTATTTAATAAATTAATAAATTAATTTATTAATTTATTAATTTATTAATTTAATAATTTATTAATTTAATAATTTATTAATTTAATAATTTACTAATATATTTAATTTTATGGAACTATAGAATGCGTATAGAATATAATTTTACATTTTATTATCATAACAATTCATATTATAAAAAATCTTGATTAATTATATACACAGCTACTACTAACAAATGAGTGCAAAATTAAAAACCTATGGTATAGATATTGGAAAAAAATTATTAAAAGGTTTAGAACCAATTGCAAAGCAACTAGCTAAAGATGCAGCTGCAAAAGGTCTTACTGTTGGTGGAGATGTTGCTAAAATTATTGCAACCCAACTGAAAGAAAAAGGTGCCACAGGAAATATTTCTCAGCAAGTACGACAACTTATTGTTAAAGAAGTTGGTAATTATGCGAAAACTCAAGGTAAAGATGTTGGTAAACAAGCTCTAATTGTTGCAAAAGAAATTGCATCACAACAGGTTACCGGACGTAATGTATCCAATTTATTAAGCAATGTTGGAACAAGCAAAATACAATCTGGAGCAGGTAGAAAAAAAACAAATACATTACAAGCACAATGCAATCCTATTGGACAAATTGAACATAATGGAAAATGTATTGGTATTTTAACTGGTGGCGGCCATATTGTTAGCACAAAAACTTCTAGACTTGTACCTAATTTGCCTATCTATAAATCTGATTCTCTATAATCATATTCAGCAATTCAAATAGCAATTAATTATATATTCATTTAGTATTTAAATATTCAAATGATCATATCATTTGAATATAAATTATTATATTTTTTTAATGATTACATACTACCTATCATTTTTGAATTCCACGTTTCGCTACTTTTTTAGCTATATTCTTCGCTACTTTTTTAGGTATCTTCTTCGCTACTTTTTTAGGTTCAGTAGTAGGTTCAGGAATAGATTCAACTATATATTCAGGAATAAATTCAGGAATAGATTCAGGAATAGATTCAGGAATAGATTCAGGAATAGGTTCAGGTATAGGTTCAGATATAGGTTCAGGAATAGGTTGTTCAGGTTCAGGTTGCTCAGGTTCAATAAACTCGGGAATAAATTCAGGTTCAGGTTGTTCAGGTTCAGGAATAGGTTCAGGAATAAATTCAGGTTCAGGCTCAGGTGCTGGTTGTTTAGGTGATGCAGATTTTTTTGGGGTAAATTTCAATTTTGGTTTTTTTGGTTCTTTTCCAAATAATTGAGTTTTCGGTTCAGGTTGTTGTTCAACAACAACCACATCAATTGGAATCATACTAATTTGTGGTTTTAGTAATTCTTCTTGTCCAAATTTCGATTCATCAGATCGTTTTTTTAGTGTTAATTTACCAGTTGGAGGAGTTGGTTTTTTGATTGCTGTTATAGAAGGCTCGGCTATTTCAGCAAGTTTAGCTTCCAATTTTGCAGGAGGTTTAAAAATAGATTTTTTAATTTCATCTACTAAAATATCAGATATATTAGGTTTCTTCGGCTGAATTGTAAGTTTCTTAAATACCATTTCTTCTGTTTCCTTACCAGATATAATCGGTTCAGGCATTGATTTCTTTTTTAATGTTATTTTAGTGAATGGGACTGCTTCAGGTTTTTTCATAGATTTTAATAGATCTGGTTCTATTTTTTTAACTAATTCTTTTTCTGGTTTTGCACTTATTTCTGTTTTCTTTTTAAGAGTTTTTTTAGGTTTTTCAGGTTCTTTTGCTATAACTACTACTTCTTCTTCTTTTCTATAAATTAATTCATCAGGTACCACAGCAGTTAAAATATCTTCAATTGGATCAACTTGTTCTTTATTATCACTAATACATACATTTTTCCATTTATCCATTAATGTTCTTGGAACAGTAGGAACATCTGAATATCGATCCAGGATATCTTTATCAGTATCTGGATCTAAAAAGATAAGTGCTTCATTCGAATTTGTTCTATCAATATGTTGACCAAGCTGAACTACTATATTATATGTTTCCTTAGTTGCTTTTGTAAATAATATTATATACCATGGACTTGTGCTGTTTGTATTACCAATACATTCAAATAAATCATTATCTTCTTGGTATCTACTAAGTCCATTCATAATAATAAATTTAACATCATATAATCGCGATAAAATAGCTAAATCTAATTTAGTAACATCATATACATATGGATATAGATAACTAGTTGCAAAAGTTTTTAGAGAAATCCCTGAATCAGGATCTTTTTCTTTCAAATACATTGCACGATCATAATAATCGTACCAAGGTTTTTTATTTGTCGATTCATCAGGATTATCAGGATATTTGCTTGATGTTAATGGATTATCTACATTTTTATTATATTCATTTATATTTTCTTCTCCTTCTTCGCCAGTTACAAGTGGTCCAACAACAATACTATGATCATCATCTTTAGGTGATCTTCCAGTTATAAAAGCAAACATTACATCTTTAAGATCTTTTATTTCGCCTATGCTTTCATTACCATTTGTTGAACGGATTAATTTTTGATTAATTGCATCATATATCCATTTAAATGTAGTATCATTAATTTTATTATCTGATTTAGATTCCATAACATATCTTATTTTAGTATTATAATCAACTAATGTTTTCCATACACCAGTAAATGATTTAAACATTTTCCCTCTAGTTTTAACAGTTTCTTCTTTTGTTAATGGTAAACCCATCATACCTGGATGTAATTCCAAATTTTCATAATAATCAGGTCCTTTTCTATATACGCGATCTATTTTTTTCTTAAATGTTTTTTTATTATCAGTATCATCTAGTACTTTTTCATCTTCACGAATAATGGTTACATCTTTTGGAAAATTATCAACTTGATTATTTAATAATTCATATTGAAAATTTCCTGATCGAATTAATTCATCTGTTAATAAATGAGAAAATTGAATTAGTGTATTTTTTAATTTAGTCCATTCTTTTTTCGGCTTATTTTCATTATTAATTAAATCTAAAAAATTTACCTTATTTAATAAAACTTTACATATGTTTTCCTCCGGATCACGTTCACAATGAAAATCTTCGGCACATTCAGTTTTACTACGACAATATGTTCTAATTAATGGCATCTTATATTTAATGATTTCATCATCACTAATATCTCTTACTATTGTTATATCTTCCAAAATCATTTTAACTTTTTCATAAATTTTTGTTCTTTTATCAGCTGTTTTGTCAGCTGATTCTATTATATCACTAATTTCTTTATGTAACTCACCATTTTCTTGCAAATAATTTGCAAATTCATATCGTATTCTATGATATGATTCATCTTGAAATATTGATTTATTTGCCTTGAGAACTCGTTCATCTGAAACTAACTCTTTGATTGGCAGAGATTGTTCAACATTAAATTGATCTGTTAGCGTACTATCATAAATTTGTCTAATCCGGCGGATAACAAGATTCCCCTGAACAATTCCAACATGGGCAAAATCAAAGCCAACAACTGCCAGTGGAGGGAATTCCAATATCATTGGATCAATTACAGTAACTAAAAACCCATCGGGATCATTTATTGTTTGATCTACAAGAGAAATATTAGATAAGAAATCGCTTACATAAATAGTATTTATGCTTGCAACGGCTAATTGATGAGGAATGCTGGTAGTAATGCGTGCCGGCGATGTACCAGCCTGCGATACAAAACTGATACCTTCTGGATCTTCGGGATCAGTTGGATTGTATGCATTAATAATATTTTGTTCATTTTTATTACTAATAGTAGTATAATCAAGGGGATCTGTATAAATAACTCCTCCATTTGTTAATAATATACCCTTGATAACAGTTTTTCCATCATATAAATCAACAATATTTACAAGTGGAGCATAATTAATTTTTTCAGGATTTTTTATATTTTTATCAGCAATATATTGATTAATTATGGTATTTAAACTGGCTAAAATATTTATAGTATCTATATAAGGTAACTGCGGAATATCATCATCATTACTTATAATTGGAATTTTAGAAAATTTTATTGATGGTTCTACTGGTAACATTATAGAGTATCCTTTATTATCTTCATCAACTATCTTAACAATAAAATAAAAAGTATTACCATAAGAATCTAATATTTGATGTGTGATGGAATCTTCAAAGATTTTTTTAGCTAATGTTGATGGTAACATATCTTCTGTAATTCCAAATGCAAGTTTCTTTAATTTAAGTTGTTGTTTGTATGCTATAGGATCATCAACAGGCATACATTTTTGCATCATTGTTATTAATTGATAACTTAACGCATTATGTGGTGCTAATATTTTTTCTTCTTCTATTTCAGAATAAATAAGCTTAACTTTATAAATTGGCTCATATTGACTTTGTTTACCTCCTTGCTGACTTCCATATTTCATAATAATTACTGTGGGTTTTTCTAAACTAGTCATGCTATCAATATCATAACCATCTGGACATATAACCGTATAATCTTGAAATTTTTTATCAGTTTCAACCAATACCAGATTAAAACCTTTAGGTGTTAAAATCCCTTCTTTTGATACATAATCCCATATCATATTTTCATCTAACATCCCCACTTTTAAAAAGATTTTAAACTGTTCATATGCTGACTGAAATGAACCTCCAGCAGATTGATCAGATACTGTTCCTTCATCTTCCATTTCTTCACCACTGCTGTATAAATCTTGGACAGATAATAAGAATTCTTTTGGTGTAATAGTTGTTTTTGGCTTTCGTTTAATATTTAATGGTATATCTTCAATTGATTGTTCTAAGCTAGCTTCTATTGCTTTACTTATATCTTCATCTGATTCAGTGGATTCACTTATGTCTTCATATTCATATGATTCTGGTTTTCCAGTTGTAAACGTGGGTTTTGGTTTACTACTACTTTTTCTAATAGGCTGCAAAAATTGTTCCTTCTTAATTTCAAGTGGTTTTGATTGATATGGTTTAGAATCATCAAAACCACTTGGAGATGGAAGTGATGTTATGGGAAGTGTATCATCTTCAGCACCAAATACAATAGGAAGCACACCATTATGTAATGTTTCAAATAATTCAGGAGTAAGCTTATCTATAAGCATTTTACGAATTATATCAGTATTGCTACCAATAACATCAGCAATTGCTTGAAGAAATGCATCATTAACAGAAGCTCCTCCAACACCTTTTCTTAAATAACAATTAAACCCATTTAATATTTCTCCAGAAGAATATTCACCCGTTTTTGTAGTACAATTTGTAGGAGTTCCTGTACTAACTGAATTAAGAAGTGAATGCATTTTGCTTGGTAAAAAAGCATATCTACCCTTGGCCATATCATTTTTATCAGCAGTAAATACATATTTGATACTGGTTGGTGTTTCAACAGTTGTTTTTTTAACAGTTTTTCCTGTTTTGGAAATTTTTGTTTTCCCTTGATTTGCACATTGTCTTAATTTATCAGGACCTTTATTACTCTTTGCACAACAAGCTACACAATAAGATTGAGGTGCATATTTACCAGTATATTGGCTAATATAAGGATGTTCAGCTTCTGTTCCAGCTTTATTACTTGCAGCTATATATAAATGATTTGGGTGCTCATGAGCTTTTGCTTCAGCTATTGATGCAAAGGGTTTTTCACACTGATAACAGAATGCTACTGGACAAAAATAGAAATTACCACGATAACTTGCACCATATTTATTTGATAATTTAGCTAAAGCATTGGTATAATTATTCTTTTTATCTATATCAAGAGGTTTTGTCAAATTAGTTTTATACGTATTATCAAGTTCATCACGTTTAGCATCACTAATAACCATCGGTTGTTTACCTTTTTGACATCCTCTTGCAGTATTTGTTCCTCCCCAAATTTCATTATCAGCTTCTTTTAAACGACTTAATGGATCAGTTCGAATAGTTCTAAATGTAACTGGCTGTGGAATATTTTCTTCTTCTTCTGCTTCTTCTGCTTCTTTTTCTAATAGTTCTTTTTTAGCTTGTTCTAATGTTTCAATTGCAGCATTAAGTGTTTCTTTATCCTCTTCATTAGCAGTTATTAAGTCTTGTTTATGCTCTTCAAGATCTGTATCAATTGCTTCTATTTCTTTGGTTGTTTTTCCAATAATTCCAATACCAAGCATTTTTTGTAATATTTGTGTAAATTGTTTATCATTTCTATTCTTAAAACATGCTGTAATCGTTTCCACCACACTATTATTAATTTCTTTAAATTCAGCACTATACATAAATAAACGATATAATTCCATCATTCTTATATAAAAATTTATCGCTTCTACAAAATCATTGATATTATTTGCTCCAGTAAATGATACCTGATACATCTTATATTTTAGATTATATTGTGAATATGTTGTTATACCTCCACGAACATTTAATATTTTTAATCTTTCAATTATTCTTTTAGCAACTTTTTCCCAAGTATCATTTTCACCCAATGTATATTTAGTTTTATTTTTTATACTAAAAGTTTCTATGGCTTTAGTTAGTAATTTAATATCAATATTTGTACCATGTTCTTTCATAATACCATACAAATATTGTTCACGCTCATCAAGTGTTTCATATAAACTAACCTTTTTATAAATAGCATGTAAGGCATTGCTTGTATCTTCTTCTGTTCTTTTAACTTCATCCATACCAGTTTCTGGATTTCTGAATAATATAATATCTGTCGGAATAACATTCAAAAATGTATCAAAACATATGCTGAATGAATTTAATTTACCATAATCAATTACACGACCAATATCAATCATAAGATTTCCATTTATATCAATAAATTTTGTATTTGAAAATGATTTATCCATAAAATCAATATCAGGATTAGATATTTTAGTATATTTAATTTCAGCACTCTGTTTTTTAAAATGATAATCAACCGTATTAATATAATCAATAATTTCACTAACTAGTTCTAATAATTCACGAATATCAGTATTTGTAATTTCTTGGCCTGGTACATTATCCCATTTACATTTAATATCGTAGTGCCCATCCGGATATATATTCAATGTTGCATAATGTGCTTTATCATCTGCTATATCTGGTGAGGATAAACGAATTTTATATAATAAACCTTTTTCAATAATTTCATCAGCCCATTTAATAACATTTTCTTTGGTTGGCATATTATCACCAGTATATAAACGAATAATTGATATCTTATTAAAATTTAATTTAGCAAATGGAACACGATCACTCAATTTTAAGATTTGAAATAATTTTTCTACATCAACTATTGGAATACGATCTATATGAGAATCAACCTTAATAACAACACCTGTATATGAACATTGGTTAATATTATTTAATGCATTATCATATGTTATACCATCTACAAAACTATGATATGTTTGATCTTTTTCTACATATTCTACTAAATTTTTATATTCATTTATGGTTTTTTCTGGTAACGCTATATTTTTAACATAATTAGTAATTAGAAGATTTTCTGCTCGGGTACTTGTGTTACTTTCTCCCCAATATCGAATAATATATCCATTCAAAATAGCATTTGCTTGTTTGCGTTCATCTTCATTTGCAGAATTTATTTTAGAAGTTAGCTGAGTCGTAAGAATTTTAACATAGTCATTCAAAAATACTACATTTAATGTATATTCATTATTTATATGATAATCTTGTAATATCATATTATTCAAATCATAATATCGATATAGCTTTGATTTTGTACCACCTTCAACTATAAATATGTTCCGTAATTTTTCTACAGCAAGATTAGTCACTAAATTTTCTATATTAAATGGGTTTTGTGAATATGGATTAATCATATTTCGTTGCGTCATTATTATATTATATTCATTGTAAAATTCGCTTGGCATAACAGCTTTTCTCCTTGTTTTTTTTGTTTCTCCTTCTTTGGGAAGTTCAGCAACTTTTTTCGGACGTGCATTTTTCCTTACTTTTGCTTTACCAGTTTTTTCATCAAGTTTTGTTTTTTTAACTGGTTTATCCATAGCAGATTTAGCTGTAATGCGCGTTATTTCATCTGCTAATTTATATAAACGATCAAGTTCCATTTTAATCATTGGATCATCCTGTTCTGGTTTTCTTTCTAATTCTGCAATATATTTTAATAAAATTGGTTTACTCATCTCATAGCGATATACAAACCCTAATTGTTGTGGATATTCTGAATCAATATTATCTGTGCCAGGCTCTCTATAACATGTGTTTGCCCATAAATATTGTAAATGCTGTGAATTATCTTTCTGAAGCCCAATACTAATTTTTGTTTTAATATCCTTGATACGATCTGAACGATCAATAAATTGATATATATATGTTTTTTTTTCACCTATACCCAAACGTCCTTTCAAATATTCATGATCACTGATTTCATAGAGCATACCTAATATATCTAATTCTGCATCATCAATTTCATCTGTTTCTTCAATATTTCGCAATAGTTCTATAATATCATCAGCACTATTGTTTATTTCATGTTTTATAATCATTTGATTAAAATATTCTTTAGATCCAACAAAAATATACAGTGTATAATCAATCTCACTTGTCCATTCTTTTAAATGATATATTTGTTTAGGAATTATTGAATCACATATACTATTATCTTCCATAATAATATCAGATCCACATAGAAGATCTTCTAATTTGGACATATAATATCTATAATGTAAGATAATATTTTTTTAACATATACTAAACTTATTTAATATTTTTGTTACATATACTATAATTATATAATTAACTACTATTATAACCTCAATAATCTTCTCAACCAATATATAAATCTTATTTATTATGATTTAATATAATTTTCTAATAAAAATTAAAAAATAAAAAATAAAAAATAAAAAATTAAAAAAAAAAAAAATAAAAAATAAAAAATAAAAAATAAAAAATAAAAAATATATTAATTAATATTCTATTATATGATTGAATCAATTCTAATTAAGTAATTAGTATGCAGAGAGCTAATTAGTATATATGTTCCCCCAAATTTACTAACATAATACCATTATCCAATTTAAATTCTATATATTTAGATAAAATATATATGTTCTATATATTTTATTATCTATATGGTTAGGCTTTAGTCTGCTTGGGGACCAAACTAAAAAAAGATGTATAGTCCCCCTACAATATTTTAAAATATATTAATTTACGTACTTTTGCGCAAAACACTAAATTTGAAAATAGGAAGTTAAATCAATTCTTAAATATATTCTTAATTATATTTTTTAATTATCATTTGAATCAATCTTGATTTAAGCGATTAGTAAGCGGGGCGCAATTAGTATATATGTTCCCCCAAATTTACTAACATAATACCATTATCCAATTTAAATTCTATATATTTAGATAAAATATATATGTTCTATATATTTTATTATCTATATGGTTAGGCTTTAGTCTGCT
>Ga0214473_10001788_pt1 | contig 27549 bp, 20 predicted proteins | sample RVTome_7_FD_203509 | JGI IMG/M metagenome (GOLD analysis project Ga0214473, IMG submission 203509) | Soil microbial communities from uranium-contaminated site in the Upper Colorado River Basin, Wyoming, United States - RVT98D197 | ecosystem: Environmental > Terrestrial > Soil > Contaminated >...
CTCGGTTCCGGCTGCGGATCTGCTTTGCCGGGCGGGATTGGCTACCCGCTGGGTTCCACTGAAAGGTTTCCGCCTTCGTGTGTCCACTACATGCTTTCCCCTTTCCCAGGCTTTGCCTGGCGCACCGGCCATACGTCCCCTGGCGCCGTGGCGTCAACGCGCTCGCTGAGCATGGTCACCCGGCGCTCCATGTCGATGGTCGACAAGCCGGGGTAGGACCAGAGCACCTGCACCACCGGCAGGTCGATGACCGGGAAGATGTCGATGTTCATCGAGGCAAACGACAGCACACCCAGGACGAGCATGAGTAGCGTCATGACGGCCACCGACAGCGGCCGGCGCAAGGCAAAGCGGACAATCCACATATTGGGGTATCCAGTTGGCGTGAGTGACCGCAACATGTAGTCTGCGGGGCCATGGAGATCGGGCCGACGGGCGACTTTCCCAATAACGTGTTGGAGTTTGAGGAGCGTTTCCAAACCGATGCGGCCTGCCTGGAGTATCTCATTACCTTGCGCTGGTCGGGCGGATTTCGATGTCCCCGGTGCGGGCACGACCGAGCCTGGCACACGGCGCGACCCGGGTTGCGCTGTGCTCGCTGTGAGCGAGAGATTGCAGTGTTGGCCGGGACCATGCTCGAAGGAACCCGCAAGCCGCGGCGCTGGTGGTTCCGCACCATGTGGTGGGTCGCCACCCAGAAGAGAGGACTCAGCGCCAAGGCGTTTGCCCGCGAGATGGGATTGTCGAGCTACCAAACGGCGTGGACCTGGCTGCATTGTGCGCCGGTGCATGATCCGCATCGGGCGCGAACCGCTCAGCGGTCGGGTCGAAGTCGACGAGACCTACATCGGCGGGGAAGAGCAAGGTCGCCCGGGCCGTTGGATTGAAGACAAGGCGCTGGTCGTGATCGCCGCGGAGGAAGATGGCAACGGCATTGGGCGCATTCGCCTGAAACACATTCGCAATGCCTCCGGTGCCAGTCTGATCCCGTTCGTGGTCGAGACCGTTGCCACCGGCAGCGTTGTGCATACGGACGGCTGGCCGGGTTACAGTGGGCTGAGCGCCAAGGGGTTCAAGCACGAGGTGACGATCATTGCTCCCGAACCACAACGTGCTTGCCGCTCTGCTGCCACGGGTGCACCGGGTCGCGTCTTTGTTGAAGCGCTGGCTCTTGGGCACCCATCAGGGCGCGGTCAGCAACAAGCATCTGCAGCGCTACCTCGACGAGTACACCTTTCGCTTCAATCGGCGCCGTTCCCGTCATCCCGGTAAGATCTTCTTCCGTCTCGCCCAGCAGGTGGTCGCCACCGAACGCACCACATACCGGGCGCTTGTGGATGCGCCGAAGCCCCCACAATAGGTTGGGGTCCGTCGCATGCTACTCACGCCAACTGGATACCCCAATCCACATAAATAGCCTCTATTCTCTTGCGGATTTGGGGCGGCAGCGCAACCGGTACCGCCGCACCCCAAGCCGCAAGTCCTCAAGCCCCAGGCCCTCTCTGGATTGCCGTCGCGTCTTGCGCTATGAACCGTCCCCGCTGGAAGGAAGCGCGCTGGCGTAGCTCAGTCGGTAGAGCAGCTGATTCGTAATCCGGCACGAGCCAACACTCGCCAACACTCAACAATACAATTTCACTGAGGCAGCAGGGAGTTATCCAGAGCCACTTCTGTTGTGGTTGGTTGTGGACAACTGGGCATTCTTGCAGGCAAGTGTCACCAAAAGTGTCCCAAGAAAATCTGAGCGCTGGCGCAGCGTGTCAGACGCTAAGATGGCGACAGGCCCGAGGGACAGGCAGGCGGGTTTAGGTAGCGTGGAAACGGCGACATTCAGGTTGGAAAGGTGAAACAGCGCGTCTCGCGATCGCCTTGGAAATTAACGACGGAACTGGCTGATGATTCGGCCGACCACGGGGAACCACCGACTCCAAAACAGTCGACGTCTGCCGCGACGCAAATCGACGCGGGCGCGCGTGAGTTGACCGCTCTCCATCCCGGCGCGATAAGTATTCGTCGCTCTTGGTGATCCGCCATGTCGAGACTCGAAGATCTGCAGCCCAACGCCGCCCTCCGCGGCATTCTGCCCGACGCATTGGTCACGGTCGTCAGCGTGCAGTGGTTCGGGTCGGAGGCGCTTGAGCTGACGTACAAGACGCCAGCCGGCAAGGTGGCCAACGAGCTGGTTTACCGGCATGACGAACCGCGGATCGAAGTTGTCGAGGTAGGGCGTCCGTGGAGCTTCGATGGCGATGGCGGTCTCTTCCGCCTTGTCTCTGAGGCGCATCGCATCCGCCTCGCGCACCTGTTTGATCCGGTGCTGGCCGTGCACACGTCCGTGGTCGATCCGCTACCGCACCAGATCACTGCCGTCTATGACGCCATGCTGCCCCGCCAGCCACTGAGATTTCTGCTGGCCGACGATCCGGGCGCCGGCAAGACGATCATGGCGGGGCTCTTGATGAAGGAGTTGATCGCCCGCGGGGACCTGCAGCGCTGCCTCGTGGTCTGCCCCGGCAGCCTGGCCGAGCAGTGGCAGGATGAACTCTACCGCCGCTTTCACCTGCCGTTCGAGATCCTGACGAACGACAAGCTGGAGGCGGCGCGCACCGGCAACTGGTTCCTCGAAACGAACCTCGTCATTGCTCGGCTGGACAAGCTTTCTCGCAACGAAGACGTTCAGGACAAACTAAAAGCGCCGGACTGCCGGTGGGATCTCGTTGTCTGCGACGAAGCACACAAGATGTCGGCCACGTTCTTCGGGGGGGAGATCAAATACACCAAACGTTACCGACTCGGACAGCTACTTTCGACGCTGACGCGGCATTTCCTGCTGATGACGGCCACGCCGCACAACGGCAAGGAAGAGGACTTTCAGCTGTTCATGGCTTTGCTCGACGGCGACCGCTTCGAGGGGCGCTTTCGCGATGGGGTCCACACGGCCGACGTCTCGGATCTGATGCGCCGGATGGTAAAGGAGAGCCTGCTCAAGTTCGACGCCACGCCGCTATTTCCTGAACGGATCGCGTATACGGTGCCGTACAAACTCTCCGACGCAGAGGCACAGCTTTACAAAGAGGTCACTGACTACGTTCGGCAGGAGTTCAATCGGGCGGAAGCGCTGCAGAATGACAAGCGGTCCGGCACGGTTGGTTTCGCCCTCACGATTCTGCAGCGCCGTCTGGCATCGTCGCCCGAGGCGATCAGCCAGTCTCTGCGTCGCCGTCGTGAGCGCCTCGAAAGCCGCCTGCGTGAGATGGAACTTCTCCAACGTGGTGGGCAGATCGGAGCCACGATCAGCGCCGATATCCCGGAAATCGATGCAGAGGATCTAGAAGATCTGGATGAGGCGCCGGACAATGAGGTCGAAGCGGCCGAAGAGCAGATTCTCGATCAGGCAACGGCGGCGCGCACGATAGTCGAGCTGAAGGCCGAGATCGAAACACTCAAGCGACTGGAGTCGCTCGCGCTGACGGTCCGCCGAAGCGGCGAGGACAAGAAATGGCGCGAGCTCGCTGGCATCTTGAGCGAGATCTTCACACCGGCAGTCATCCGAGGCCGTATTGCGGAGGGCGATCCTCCTCCGTACGGCGCCGGTCAGATCCCTCCTCCGAAGCCGTCACCGCACCAGAAGCTGGTCATCTTCACGGAGCACCGCGATACGCTGAACTACTTGGAGCAACGGACGACAACGCTCTTGGGTCGCAGGGACGCCGTGGTATGCATTCACGGCGGCCTGGGTCGCGAGGAGCGGAAGAAGGCGGAGGAATCGTTCAAGCACGATCCGCACGTGCAGCTCCTCATCGCCACCGACGCGGCCGGTGAGGGCATTAACCTCCAGCGTGCTCACCTCATGGTGAACTACGATCTGCCGTGGAACCCGAATCGAATCGAGCAGCGTTTTGGGCGCATCCACCGTATCGGACAGACAGAGGTGTGCCACCTGTGGAACCTCGTCGCCGACGAAACTCGCGAAGGCGACGTCTACAGGACGCTCCTCGAAAAGTTGGAAGAGGCCCGCAATGCCCTCGGCGGCCAAGTGTTCGATGTGCTCGGGAAGCTCCAGTTTGACGGGAAGGCGCTGCGCGACCTGATGATTGAGGCGATCCGCTACGGGGAGCAACCCGAGGTCCGATCTCGCCTCACCCAAGTGGTTGCCCATGCTTTCGACCGGGCGCAGATCCAGGACCTGATCGAGGAGCGAGCCCTTGCGCACGATGCAATGGATGCAAGCCGCGTCTACCGGATCCGCGAAGAGATGGAGCGGGCGGAGGCGCGGCGCTTGCAGCCGCACTACATCGAGTCGTTCTTTCTTGAGGCCTTCCAGCGTCTCGGCGGAACCGCAAAGCAGCGAGAGCCGCGACGCTACGAGATCACGCACGTGCCGGCACCGGTCAGGAACCGTGACCGCTTAATTGGCACCGGCGAACCGGTGTTGCCGCGATACGAGCGAATCGCATTCGAGAAGTCACTGGTCGCTCCGCAGGGCGAGCCACTTGCCGCGTTCGTTTGCCCCGGACATCCGTTGCTCGACGCGGCCATCGATCTGACTCTGGAACGGCACCGTGACCTTCTCCGCCGTGGTGCGGTTCTCGCAGACGAGCGCGACGGAGGCACCCAGCCGCGGGTGCTCTTCTATTTGGAGCACGGCATTCAGGATGCGAGCCTTACGCGTTCCGGCGAACGACGCATTGTATCCAAGCGCATGCTCTACGTAGAGCTCGATCGCGCCGGCAATGCGCGGCACTTGCAGTACGCGCCGTACTTGGACTACCGCCCGCTGAAAGCTGACGAACCAGGCGTCGATGCTTTTCTGGTCCGCCCGGAGTGCACGTGGATCAACCGCGAGCTGGAGCAGAAGGCACAAGGGTACGCCGTCGCACGCGTGGTCCCCGAGCATCTGGCGGAAGTCCGTAGTCGCAAGCTCGATCTCGTCGCGAAGACAGAGGCGGCGGTAAAGGACCGCCTCACGAAGGAGATCACCTACTGGGATCACCGCGCAGAGGAACTCAAACTCCAAGAGCAGGCAGGTAGAGTGAACGCCCGACTTAATTCCGGGGAAGCCCGTAAGCGTGCTGACGCCCTGCAGGGCCGGCTCGAAAAACGCATGGAGGAGCTGAAGCTGGAGCGTCAGATCTCTCCGCTGCCGCCCGTAGTGCTCGGTGGCCTGCTGGTGGTGCCCGCCGGACTGATCGCCAAGATGACCAACCGCCCGCTGGCACCCTCGGCTGAAGCTCCAGACACGCAAGCCTCGGCGGCTCGGGCACGCGCGATTGTGATGGAGATCGAGCGTCGGCTTGGCTTTGAGCCCAGCGATCGAGAGACCGAGAAGCTTGGCTACGATGTCGAGAGCCGCATCCCTGGTACAGGGCGATTGCGCTTCATCGAGGTGAAGGGGCGGGTCACGGATGCCGATACGATCACGGTCACGAGGAACGAGATCCTTTACTCGCTCAACAAGCCCGACGACTTTATTCTGGCGATTGTGGAGTTCGTGGATGCCAACACGCATCGCGTTCACTATCTGCGCCGGCCCTTCCATCGCGAGCCTGACTTCGGTGTAACGAGCGTGAACTACGACCTGGCTGACCTGCTTGCCAGGGGAACGCAACCGTCATGATCCACCGACTGAACAACGTAAGGAGCGATCTCCTTGGATACGGATCGCTGGCCTTGCTGGCTGCTGAATCCGAGGAACTGCGCAACTCTCAGCTTGAACTGAGTTTCGTTTCGGTGTCGTGGTTTGACGCAAACATGTCGGCTGCACTGGCAGCGGTTCTCGCTCGGATTCTGGACCGCTACAATACCTTGTCGATCGTGGATTTGTCGGAAGCCCAACGCTCGATCCTTGAGCGTAATGGGTTCATGAGCAACTTCGGCTATGCTGCGCCGAGCACTTGGGGGTCGACCATAGTTCCCCACAGGCGATTCGAGAGATCACAAGCGACTGAGTTCTATGAGTACCTAGAGGAGTACCTGCCCGGCAAAGGGCTGCCCGAAATGACCAATGACTTCTCGCTTCGCTTCCAGCAAAGTCTCGGAGAGATTTTCATCAACGCCCAGATCCACTCGCAGTCTGAGCTAGGAGTTTTTGTGTGCGGGCAGTTCTTCCCGACCAAGCAAAGGCTCGACATAACGATTGCTGACGCGGGTGTCGGTATTCCGCGCAAGGTTTCGGAACGATTCAACAGGAATGTTCCCGCGGTCGCAGCCCTGAGGTGGGCATTGGTGGAGGGCAACACTACCAAGCAGGGCACGCCTGGCGGTGTGGGACTGAAGCTGCTCTGCCAGTTTGTCGCTCAGAACCGTGGCAAGCTGCAGATTGCAAGCGGAGGTGCCTTTTGGGAATTTGGCGGTGGTCCAGAGCGGTTTGTCAGTCTCAGCGATCCTTTTCCCGGCACAGCCGTGACGTTGGAAGTGAACACCGCAGACACTAACCCGTACGATTCGGACGACGAGGATAATGTGAGGAAAGCATGAACGACGTGAGCGAACCCGTACAGATTCGAGTGGATGCCGTAATCGGCGGCCCTCGCGCCATTGACGCGGCAGATGGTGCGAAGGTCTACGAGGAAGTATTGGCTGCCCTGCGGGGCGGCCGAAAAGTGCGATTGTCCTTCGATGGTATCCGGATGGTCATCACCGCGTTTCTGAACGAGTGCGTTGGCAAGCTTTACGGTGCGTTGCCCAGCGAACGAGTCGACGAGATGTTGGAGGTCACGGATCTGTTGCCAGCGTTCCAAGCCTCGCTGGAGAAGTCCATCGAATGGTCGAAGGCTTACTACGCCGATCCCGAACGGATGGAGCGCGCCCTTCGAGAGGAACTCGACGATGAGGAATAAGGCCCACGACATCTCCGCGTACCCCTTTGCTGCAGCGGATCGCGTCTTGCCCGATGCGAATATCTGGCTCTTCCTGTATGCACCGTCGAGCATTGCCCTGCCTTCGTTTCTTAGGCCGGCTGTCGCCGCGTACACCAGGGCCTTGGCTGCGATCGTTTCCAGTGGCGCCGAACTGTTTCTGGATGCCATTGTTTTCAGCGAGGTGATCAATCGTCTGTTGGACGACGAGTGGCAGCGCATTGACCCACCGGATGCTAACGGGGTGCGCAAGTACCGCAAACGAAAACATTTCCGGAAGTCTACTGACTACCCCCTCGCTGCCACTGCTGTCGAGTCGCTTGCAAAACAAATCGTCGCCCAGACCCAGCCGGTCGATCACTCGTTCTCGCAATGGGACCTGAATCAATTGCTAACCGACTTCGGGCGTGGCTCCACGGATTGGAACGACCAGCTCATAGTGGAGAACTGCCGTCACCATCGGTTGAAATTGCTGACGGATGACGCTGACCATGTCTCCGGTGGCATCGAGGTGCTTACGGCCAATAGAAGGCTCATCAAAGCTTGCTCATGAGCGCTTCTCACAAGAAGAAACTGATCGAGGTGGCACTGCCGCTGCCGGAGATCAACGATGCCTCGGCGTACGATAAGATGCCGGGCATCGGACCGCATCCCAAGGGGATACACCATTGGTGGGCACGGTTGCCGCTGCCGACGGCGCGGGCCGTTCTCTTCGCGTCAGTTGTAGACGATCCTGTTGAGCATCCGGAGAAGTGGCCGACAGAGGAGGCCCAGAACACCGAGCGAGAGCGGCTCTTCGATCTCCTACGGCGGATGATGGCAAAGAAGCTGCACGAAGCGCCCGAGGTGTATGCCGTGGCGCGTGCGGAGATGCTACGGCATTGTGACGGGCAGCTCCCTGCAGTATTCGATCCCTTCGCTGGGGGTGGTTCCATTCCGCTGGAGGCCAACCGCCTTGGATTCGAGGCGCACGCCGCGGATATCAATCCTGTCGCCGTGCTTCTAAACAAGTGCAACCTTGAGATCGCGCCGCGGTGGGTCGGACGCCCGCCGGTGAACCCAGAGGACCGTGGGCGTATCGGTGGGACCGGCTCGTGGCGTGGTACCCACGGGCTAGCGGCCGATGTGCGACACTATGGGCAAATCACACGCACACGCGCTCAGGCAAAGATCGGTCCCCTCTACCCAAAGGTGCGTTTGCCAAAGGAGCATGGTAGCGGCGAAGCCAATGTGATCGCGTGGATCTGGGCGCGCACGGTCGCCAGCCCAAACCCTGCCGCTCAGGGGACGCGCGTGCCGCTCATCAGTACCTATTGGCTCTCCAGCAAGAAGGGCAGTCTGGCGTGGCTGGAACCTCTGGTGGACAAAGCAGCGCGCACGTATCGCTTCGAGGTGCGAACGGGAACACCGGCGGATCGCGAGGAGATCTCGGCTGGAACAAAAGTCGGAAAGGGTGGCTTCCGTTGCCTGCTGACGGATTCTCCGATCACGTTTGAATACATACGAAATGAGGGACAGCAGAACCGACTAGGTGCAGTCATGGTGGCAGTCGTCGCCGAAATACGCCGCGGCCGTACCTACCTTACCACTACAGATGTGCAGGTGGCGGCGGCTCAGTCAGCAGAACCTTCCGGATACCCGGATACTGATTTGCCGGACGAAGCACTCGGGTTCCGAGTCCAGAACTACGGAATCCGCAAACACTGGCAGATGTTCACTCCGCGTCAACTTACAGCAATGGTAACACTGAGCGACCTGGTGAAAGGTATCGAGGATGAGACGACACGGGACGCCTCAGTCGCTGGCCTTTCCACCGAGGATGCAACTGCATACGGACGTACCATCTCCACCTTTCTCGCTCTGGCAGTGGACCGTTGTGCCGATTTCAATAACGCGTTGTGTGGATGGAGTTCTGGCAACCAAAAGGTGATGCATCTCTTCGGCCGCCAGGCTATCCCGATGATCTGGGACTTTGCCGAAGCCAACGCTCTCGGTGAATCGGTTGGGGCGTGGCACACGTGCAGCGAGTACGTTGCGGATTGTGTGGAGGTGCTGACGGCAGGTTCCGCTCAGCTTGGACATGCGCGTCAGATCGATGCAGCCACCGGCGCCAATGGAATCGCGAATCTGCTGGTTAGCACTGACCCGCCTTACTACGACAATATCGGGTATGCTGCTCTGAGTGACTTCTTCTACGTTTGGCTACGGCGTACAGTTGGGACCGCCTATCCGGATCTGTTCAGCACTGTGCTGGTGCCGAAGATACCGGAACTGATCGCGTCGCCAGAGCGCTTCGATGGCGACAAGGACAAAGCCAGGGAACATTTCGAGTCGGGATTCCGGAAAGCCTTCAGCGCCTTGCGCGAGAAAATGGATCCCCGCTTCCCCCTGACCGTCTACTATGCATTCAAGCAGGACGACGAGGACAGCGGCGCCTCGGATGAGGGTGACGAGGCCGGCGTGGATCTAACCACCGGCTGGGAGACGCTACTGGAAGCGCTTATTTCAAGCCGGTTCCAGATCACAGCCACCTGGCCTGTACGTGCCTCGCAGGCGTGGCGCATGCGGGCGATGGGCTCTAACGCTCTGGCCTCTTACATCGTCCTCGCCTGCCGCCCCCGGCCGAACGACGCGCCACAAGCCGCGAGCACGCAGTTCCGGCAGGAACTCAAGCGCACGCTGCCAGCCGCGCTACGCCACTTGCAGCAGGGCAACATCGCCCCGGTCGACTTCGCTCAAGCGGCGATCGGCCCAGGTATGGCCGTATACTCGCGGTACAGCCGCATTCTAGAAAGCAGCGGCAAAGTCATGACCGTGCGCGGCGCCCTGGGGCTGATCAACCAGACGCTCACGGAGGTGTTAAGTGAGCAGGAAGATGACTTCGACGCTGATACGCGGTGGGCGCTGGCTTGGTTCGAACAGTACGGTTTCGGTACGGGCGACTTCGGCAATGCGGAATTGTTCAGCAAGGCCAAAGTGACCTCGGTCTCCGGCCTGCAGCGAGCAAGCATCATCTCATCGAAGGGGGGCGATGTGCGTCTACTGCGCCCCGACGAGTTACCGAAGGATTGGGACCCTGCCACCGACCAGCGGCCCACGGTTTGGGAAATGACCCACCACCTACTGAGGGTCTACTATCATGAGAAGGCCGGCGACGCGGCCACTGCCGGACTTCTTCGCAAGCTAGGCGCTGAGAGCGAAGTCGCGCGCGATCTTGCCTACCGACTCTTCAATCTGTGCGAAAAGAGGAAGTTCTCGCAGGAAGCTATAGGGTACAACGCACTAGTTCTCGGCTGGCCCGAGATCGCCCGCCTGGCAAGACAGACGGGCGTGCCGCAGCAAGCCGAACTGCTTTGATCGGAGACTCGCCGTGGCCATCACCAATCACGAACGCGTTGGCAAGGTACTCGATGTACTTAAGGGTGGGCTTTGCCCCTTCGTCGAGCGGGAACTGAAGGCACAGTATCAAGAGGCATGGTTCGAGGAAGCCAAGACGACGCTGTCGCAGCAGCAGCTCGGATCTGCCGGCACGGCAGCAGCGCCGCAGTGGGACATCGCAGCCATTCTGGCGCTGATGTGGAACCAATGGAACGTCGTATTTCGCAAGACGCTCGGTCAAGCAGAGCGCACGCTTGTTAGCGAACTCCGGGACACGCGGAACAAGTGGGCGCACCAGCGCCCGTTTAGTACCGATGATGCGTACCGAGCGCTCGACAGCGCCGCGCGCCTGCTCGCCGCCGTCTCGGCGCCTGAGTCGGACGAAGTCGAGAAGATGAAAATGGAGCTGCTCCGGGTGCGCTTCGACGAGCAGGTGCGTACCGAGAAGCGCCGCTCCGCTGGCACCGCCATAGAGAGCCAGGCAAGCAGCGGCCTGAAGCCGTGGCGTGAGGTCGTTAGCCCGCACAGAGATGTTGCTAGCGGGCGGTACCAGCAGGCCGAATTCGCTGCCGACCTGTGGCAGGTTCATCTTGGTGAGGGATCCGAGGAGTATCGCAAGCCAGTGGAGTTCTTCCGACGCACGTTTCTCACCGAGAGCCTGAAGCAGTTGCTCGCCGGCGCAGTGCAGCGCATGGGCGGCATCGGCGGCGACCCTGTCGTTCAGCTGCAAACGAACTTCGGCGGCGGCAAGACCCACTCAATGTTGGCGTTGTACCACCTTTTCTCCGGCACCCCCCCGAGCGAGCTTCTCGGGGTAGAGGCCGTGCTCAAAGCCGCAGGGGTGGCAAAAATCCAACCAGTGCGTCGAGTCGTTCTAGTTGGCAATAAGATCTCGCCTGGCAATCCGGTGACCAAATCGGATGGCACGGTGGTCCGTACGCTCTGGGGAGAGCTGGCGTGGCAACTGGGCGGCAAGAAGGCGTTTGATCGTATTAAGCCCGATGACGAGAAAGCGACCAGCCCCGGTGATAGGCTACGCGAGCTGTTCAACGAATCTGGTCCTTGCCTGATCTTGATCGACGAGTGGGTGGCCTATGCGCGACAGTTGCACGACCAGAGCGATTTACCGGCGGGCAGCTTCGAGACGCACTTCTCCTTCGCACAGGCGCTGACCGAATCGGCTAAGCTCGCCAAGCAGTGTCTACTGGTGATCAGTCTCCCGGCATCGGATACGACGGGATCACCGCACGTTCAGGCTGAAGACGTGGAAGTTGGTGGTGAGCGCGGACGGGCGGCGCTTGACCGGCTGCGCAACTCCGTCGGCCGTGTCGAAGCATCCTGGCGGCCTGCAAGCGCAGAGGAAAGCTTCGAGATTGTGCGCCGCCGTTTGTTCGAACCGCTGGTCGAGCAGCCGCAGTTCGTGGCACGCGACACTGTGGCCAAGGCGTTCTACGACCTCTACCGCACCCAACACCAAGAGTTTCCTCTAGAGTGCAACAACTCCGACTACGAGAAGCGCCTCAAGGCGGCGTATCCCATTCATCCCGAGGTATTCGATCGGCTCTACACGGATTGGTCGACCCTGGTGAAGTTTCAGCGCACTCGCGGTGTGCTGCGCCTCATGGCCGCGGTGATCCACAGTCTTTGGGAAAAGGGAGATCGCAATCCGCTTATTCTGCCCTCGAACATTCCCATCGATGATCCGCGCGTTCAGTTCGAACTCACCCGCTACCTGTCGGACAACTGGGTCCCGGTGATAGAGAAAGACGTGGACGGCCCCAACTCTCTGCCGCTCCGCATCGATGGTGAAGTGCCCAATCTTGGTAAATTCTCGGCATGTCGTCGCGTGGCCCGGACGATTTATCTCGGGTCGGCACCGACAGCCACGGCGGCGAACCGTGGTGTTGAAGATCGTCGCATCAAGCTCGGCTGTGTAATCCCCGGTGAATCACCAGCACTGTTTGGCGACGCGTTGCGGCGGTTGAGTGGGAGTGCAACTTATCTCTACCAGGTTGGAGCGCGTTACTGGTACTCGACTCAGCCAACCGTAACGAAGCTAGCAGAAGATCGTGCGGAACAGCTCAAGTCGGATCCCGATGCGGTCGTCAAAGAACTCGACAAGCGGCTACGCACCGACCTCCGCAAGGAGGGCGACTTCAGCCGCGTGCATCCGCTACCTCGGTCGGGGCAGGACGTGCCCGACGACCTTGACGCGCGCCTCGTAGTGCTCGGCATCGAATATCCCTACACCAAAGAGAGAGAGTGTTCGGCTATTGCGGCAGCAAAGGCTACCCTTGAATATCGTGGCAGCGCTTCGCGCCTCTACCAGAACGCACTTGTGTTTCTGGCCGTGGACAAGACGCGGTTGCAGGATCTGGACGAGTCCGTGCGCCGTTACTTGGCATGGGACTCTATCCTAGACGAGCAGGAAACTCTCAATCTCGATCCGCACCAGGTGAAGCAGGCGGAGGCCCAAAGGAGTGGGGCCGACAGCGCAGTCGATGCGCGTATCCCAGAGGGTTACCAGTGGTTGCTCGTACCGACTCAGACGTCAGCTCAAGAACCGGTGGAATGGCAGAGTTTCAGGTTGGCCGGGCAGGAACCGTTGGCTGCGCGCGCGAGCAAGAAACTGCGAAATGACGAGTTGCTTGTCACGGGCTTGCATGCAACGCGACTGCGCCTTGAACTCGACAACGTTCCTTTGTGGCGCGGTGATCACGTTGCCATCAAACAACTGGTGGAAGACTTCGCCCGCTATGTGTATCTCCCGCGCCTGAAGGAGCCGCGCGTGCTCCTCGACGCAATCCGGGAAGGTCTGGGGCTCCTCACGTGGCCGCAAGATTCCTTCGCGTACGCCGAAAGCTTCGACGAGACGGCAGGGCGCTATCGAGGGCTGCGCTGCGGACAGCAGGTCGCCGTTTCTGAGGACAACATGTCCGGCCTCCTCGTTAGGCCGCAGGTGGCCATCAAGCAACGGGAGGCCGACGCGGCGTCTGCTGCCGTGACCCGGACGGGCGCCGCCGGTACGACTACCGCCGAGACGAGTGGGGGTGCAGAAACCGGCACTAACGGCGCGACTACTCCGAGCCCGCCCGCGGCCCCGAAGCGCTATCACGGGACGGTCGTGGTTGACGCAACCCGCGTCGGCCGCGACGCATCACGCATCGGCGACGAGGTGATCTCGCACCTCGCGGGACTGGTGGGCGCTGAAGTAACGGTGACGCTGGAGATCGAAGCGATGATCCCAAGCGGCGCCCCGGACAACGTCGTGCGGACCGTCACGGAGAACAGCCGTACGCTCAAGTTCACGAATCACGGGTTTGAGAAGGAGTGACTCCGCGGCCGGAGCGTTTTGCGGGGACACGATGAGCAAACGAGCACGCGGGCGAAAGACGCTGTCACAACAAGGTCTGCTCGGCCAGAAGGGCGTAAATCTGGTTGAACGGATCGTGCTCGATATGGGATCGCGCTGGAGTCCGAGCGGACCCAATGAAGTGGGAATCGATGGGTATATCGAGTTGTTCGATGCATCCAACGCCGAGGCTCTCGGCCGGACACTCGCCGTGCAGAGCAAGGCCGTCTCGAAGTTCTCCGCTGAGACGAGCGATCACTTCGACTTTTGGTGCAATCAGCGAGACATCGACTACTGGCTTTATGGGAATATGCCCGTCGTTCTTGTGGTCTCTCGTCCGGACTCTGGAGAAGCATTCTGGATACCGGTCAAAGAGTACTTTTCGAATCCAGAGCGGCTGGCAACCACCAAGGTGCGGTTTTCAAAACGCGATGATCGCTTCACCCCGCATAGCTTGTCACAGCTGGCAGCGTTGGCCAGACCGACCACCCAGGGTTTGTACCTCTCACCGCTGCCTCGAAAGGAGCGTCTCTTCTCGAACCTCTTGAAGCTAGAACGGTTTCCTCAGTCGATTTGGATCGGCTGCACCGAGTGCCGACGTGCAGGCGAGGTATGGGCCGCGTTGCGTCACAAGGGCGCAGACGTTGCAGGGAGCTGGATACTGCGGGAGAAGAATCTCGTATCGTTCCACGACCTTTCAGCGCCCGCGTGGACGACGGTTTGCGATCCTGGGACAGTAGATAGCTTTGGCGTCGATGAGTGGGCTGCCTCCGATGACCCGGATCGTTGCCGGCAGTTCGTCGAGCTGCTGAATCAGTCCCTCCGCAGCCAGGTGGCCCCTCACGTTCGTTACTGGCCCGCCGAGGATTGTTACGCTTTCAGCGGTCGGATTCAGGACGGAACGAAGAAGCGTGCCTATGGTTCGCTCAAGCGGCGGAGTTCGATCTCTGTCGTCTCCAAGTTCCAGAGCAAGTCGGCGGACGGTCGATTGTTCGAATGGCTCCGACACCTGGCTTTCCGCGGGCAGTTCCGACGATTCGGCGGTGACTGGTATTTGGAGATCACGCCCACGTACCGTTTTACGAGCGACGGCCTCGCTTTAGAGCGATTTCACGAGGATCGACTCAAGGGCATCAAGCGCCTTGAAGGCAACCGCGCGGTCCTGAGCGCGGTGATGTTTTGGGCCGACTTACTGCGCCCAAAGAAGGATCTCTTCGACTCTGGCAATCTGCCTCTGGTGTTCGGGCGTCTAGAGACATTCGAAACGGACGTCGGCCTAGATGACAACGCGTGGGGCAGTCATGAGCACGATGCTACGGATCGCGTGGACCCAGCTGAAACGCAATCAATGCTGCTGAATTTCGAGCAAGAATCGTGAAGCTGACATTTATTCCGGAACCAGAGTTAGAGTTCGGCGGTGGAGGCACGCATATCGATGTCAGGTTCGGAATCATGGATTACGGACCTCTCGATCGAGGGACCCCGCCAGCCCCGTCGGAGTTGCGCATCGGTATTGTCGGAACGCCGGAAACGGTCGAGGAGGTACGAGGCTGGCTCGATCACGCAAGGTCCGGCGTGCCGGCTAAGGCGAGCAGATTACAGAATCTCTTTCCACCGTTCCCTGGCTTCTCCGAGGACTCATGTTTTGGGGCAACCCTGAAGTTTCATGAAAAATGGTGCGCACCGATTGGCAAGCGGGAAATTGAGCGTGCATGCGCGAGCGGAGGAAAGGACGGTACTGTCGGGCAGGCAGTGGACATATTTCTAGGGTATGCTCGCGATGTCATCGACCAAGGTGGCCCGCAGGTTCTCATCTGCGTTCCTCCCGGAGAACTCTTGGCCGCTCTTGAGTCCGGTGGTACCCGTGTAGATCCTCTCGACTCTGAGATAGACGAGGGAACTGACTCTCAGTCGGATAGGGAGCAAGCGCGGCACCCGGCCTTTCATGATCTGTTGAAGGCGCGAGGGATGGCTTTGGGAGTGCCGATTCAGATGGTACGTCCCGAAACCTATTCGGCGCACGCGAGAGGTCGGAGGAAGAAAAGAAGGAAGGACGAAGCGAAGCGCCCCCTCCAGGATGAAGCGACGCGAGCTTGGAACATCCACACGGCATTGTATTACAAAGCTGGTGGAGTCCCGTGGCGGCTTCTTCGAGATTCCAGCGCGCTGACCACCTGCTTTGTCGGAATTAGCTTTTTTAAGTCGCTTGACGGTGATCGACTTCTGACAAGTGTTGCCCAGGTGTTCAATGAGCGTGGTGAAGGTGTGATCGTCAAAGGTGGCCCCGCGAAGGTCGACAAGGAAGATCGTCAGCCACACTTGGCGCTAGAAGACGCCAAAGCGCTCCTGCGAGCGGCTTTGGGAACCTATAGGCGGGAACACAAGACGTCTCCCGCGCGCGTGGTGGTCCACAAAACTTCGAAGATGACCGAGGACGAAATAAAGGGGTTTGGGGCCGCAGCGGACGAAGAGCGCATCGAAATGCTCGACCTATTGGCGGTGCGGCGCTCGTATCTCAGGTTGTTCAGAACAGGAACATATCCTCCGTTGCGGGGCACGTTTCTCGATGCCGATGAGGGCGGTGGAATTCTCTACCTTCGGGGTAGCGTTGATTTCTTCCAGACGTACCCGGGACTCTATGTGCCGCGGCCATTGGAGTTTTGTGGCTACGACACAGCGAGCACACCGCTGGCCTTGGCGAGAGAGATGTTGTCTCTTTCGAAGCTCAACTGGAACAACACGCAATTCGATGGCGGGGAACCAATCACGGTGCGAGCGGCCCGGCGGGTGGGGGACATTCTGAAGTGCCTGCCTGAGGGCGGTGTCGTCCAGCCGAGCTTCCGGTTCTTCATGTAGACGCGAAGAAGAGCCGGGCGCGTGCTTTTCAGACCCAGCCTCGCGGCTGCAGCCCTTGCGCTTCGCTAACCCTTCACCTCCATCAGGTCGGGTAGGGGACTTGCACCCCCAAGCTGTCGAACATGCGTAAGGTGCGCTTAGGGACGATGGTACTTTTGCTACGTTTCACACCCGGCTGTAGACGCGCAAATCGACGATCGGTTTCAAAGTAGCATCGTGCCTCACACCACCGCACGCGCGGAGGCGAGAGCAGCCAACGAGCTGGTTAAGGGTCTTCAGCGTGAATACCTTACCGCGCGTTGCCCACAGCAACTTGCGCATGTCTTCGCGCCGAACACCGAAGCCGCGCCCGCCGCTCGGCCAAATGCTGAACGCGTGTCTTTGTCACGCGCTGTTCCATCGTCTTCCCTCAGCTTCGCCTCGATCACCACTTCCCGCCGGTCTGACCGGGCAGCCGAGGAATAGGGATGCGATGTGGCGTTGGCGGATGGCGGGCATCAGAGGACATCGATTTCGTCCTCGTCCTCCTGGTGCTGTCCCGGGTGCAGACCGAGCTCGGCGAGGGTACGAGCGGCTTCGTTCAAGCACGTGGCACAGAGCGCGGTAGTGTCCAGGATCGTGCCGTCGAATCGGTCAACCACCACGCGAAACGCGATGCGGGTGCCGCGATCACAGTCACAGAGTTTGGGCTGCATGACTCAATCCTCCTCGAGCAGCGCGCGCTTCGACTGCCTCCGCTCCTTGCATACTTTAGTCTGAAGACACTTGGCAAGTTCTTTGGGAACATGATTTTCAATGACCCGCGTTCCTGGGACCGTTGCCCTTCGCGCTGCGCTTGCGGAACACGTTCGACGTGTTCGCAAGAGCTGCGCTTTCAGCCAAGAGGAGCTTGCATGGCGGAGCGGTCTCCACCGCACGTACATCAGCATGATCGAACGGGCGCAGCGATCACCGACCGTTGATTCCCTGGAAAAGATTGCGGCGGCACTCGGAATTTCAGCCTCCGCTTTGCTTGCACGTGCCGAAAAGTCCCGAGCACGCAACAAACCTCGATGAGAAGTGCCCGAGAGAATCATTCGGCCGGCCACGTGCATTCCGTGGCGGAGAGGCGGGCGCCTCTGACCATAGATGAGATCCTGCAGCTGGAGGCGGCTCTCATGGAGGTCTTTCGTACTGTCCGCGAGCTGAAATCTCGGATCGCCGCCGCGCGATACATAAAGTTCCCTCCGGTGCCGTCGATGTTCAGTGAATCGATCGCAATTGCCACAACGCCGCTTCTGTTTGGCTCCGGTTGGAAGGCCCGCTATGGAGGGCACGAGGCCGACGTGATTGCAGAGAACCTAACCACCCGCTGTTCTCTGAAGGTCGAAGTCAAGGCTACGGGCCAGCATGCTTTCCAGGAACTCAAGGTCAAGGACTTGCAGGCAGATGTCCTCATCTGGTTCCGTTTTGGAAATCGGTTTGAGTCGGGTGCCGGTCCCATCGAGGTTGCAGTCTTCGATTCTCCCGGAAGGTACGTCACAAGCCAGTGCCGCCTGGATGTGCGCAGGTTCGAAGCAATCCCAGGCATTCAAAAAGCACAGAAGATGTTTCGATTTGAAAGTCTAGGGGCCATGCTGGCAGCGGCAGACGCCAGCTGTGTCCCGACCGGCTCACCGAAAGTTTAGTCTGCGGCGATTCGGTACGCGCCCAAGTCGAGGTGCTCGATCTCCTGGAGCGAGTTGGACTCAGCCCGTGAAGAACCGCAGCGACCTGTCAGCCAGCGCGATCACCGGGGCCCAGTAGACGCCCAGCACGACGGTGGCGGCGCACAGGCTCCACATCAGGGCACCCTCGCGCACGTTGACGGTCACCGGCGCTTCGTCGCCTTGCGGGAAATCGAGGAACATGGTGCGGACCACAGCCGCGTAGTAGTATAACGAGATGACGCTGTTGATGACACCGACCAGCGCCAGGAAGTAGAACTCCTGGCGGATGACCGCCGCGAAGAGGTAGAACTTTCCGACGAAGCCTGCCAGCGGCGGCAGGCCGGTCAAAGAGAACAAGAATATCGCCAGCGCCACGGCCGGTGCCGCACCACCACGCCAGGCCAGGCCGCGATAGCCTTCGATGTCTTCGCGCCCGGTGGCATTGGCCACGATCATGACCACCAGGAAGGCGCCGATGTTCATCAGGTAGTACACCACCATGTAGAACATCATGGCCCGCAGGCCCTCGTCGCTCAGCACCACGAAGCCCATCAGGATGTAACCGGCGTGCGCGATGCTGGAATACGCCAGCATCCGCTTCAAGTTGCTCTGCGACAGCGCCGTCAGGTTACCAATGGTCATGGTGACCATCGACAATACCAGCACCAGGCTCGCCCAGTCGGCGCCCAACACGTTCCAGGTGCCGCCCAGACTGTGTGACAGCGCCGGGTAGAAGAAACGCATCAGCAACGCGAACCCGGCCGCCTTGGAGCCGACCGACAGAAACGCGGCGATCGGAATCGGGGCACCGGTGTACACGTCCGGCACCCACATGTGGAACGGCGCCGCCGCCACCTTGTAGCCCAAGCCTGCCAGGGTCAGCACGATGCCGATGAACAGCGCCAGCTGGTTGACCTGCGCGTGTGTCAGTACGGAGTTGATCTGGGCGAAATCCATGCTGCCGGTCAGGCCGAAGATCCAACTCATTCCGTAGATCATGGTGCCGGACGCCACGCCGCCGTAGATCAGGTATTTCAACGCCGCTTCGCCCGAGCGGCGATCGTGCCGCAGGTAGCCGGTGAGCACGTACGAGGTCAGACTCACGAACTCGAGCGACAGGTAGGCCATCAACAGGTTGCTCGACGAGGACATGAAGTACATGCCGAGGGTGCTCGCGACGAGGAGGCCATAGTACTCGCCCTTGTTGCTGGTGATCTCTTTCGAGCCCAGCGACATCCAGATCGTCGCCAGGGCCGCCAGCGCGAAGATGACTTTGAAGAAGATGGTGAAGGGATCGTGGACGACCATCCGCCCGAACAGCCAAGCGCCCGGCTCATCCGCCAAACTCGTGGTGGCCAGTAGCGACAGCGCTACGCCGGCAAGAGCCATCTCTCCGACCCAATCCTTGCTGCGCGGAAGCAGGTCGGCAATGAACACGGCCAGGATCGTGACGACCAGGATCGCCTCGGGCAACGTGTACCAGAGGCTTTGCAGGCTGCTGAGGCTCATTGGAGGGCGATCTGCTGGGACAGCACCAGCTGGTTCAGGCTATTGAGGGAGGCGCTCATCAGGTCGAGCACGGCGTGCGGATAAACGCCCAGAATCAAGACGATGACGCCAAGCGGCACCAGCGTGAACAATTCGCGCGGCCCGATTTCCGGCAGTGTCAGGTACTTCTCGTTGGCCTTTCCCAGAAACATCCGCTGCAGCGTCCACAGCATATACCCTGCCGTCAGCACCACGGCGCTGGCGCTGATGGCCGTGAGGACGGGGTACCTCTGCCACGCGCCTAGCAACACCAGCACCTCGGAGATGAACGCCGACAGCCCGGGCAACCCCATGGCGGCGAAGAAGGCCAGCCCCGTCACGCCGGTGTACACCGGCATGATCGACGCCAGCCCGCCGAAGCCTTCGATGTCACGATGGTGGGCACGGTCGTAGATCACGCCCACCAGGAGGAACAGCATGGCGGTGACGGTGCCGTGATTGAACATCTGCAACACGGCGCCCTGGATGCCTTGCGGGGTGAACGAGGCCATGCCGAGCATTACGTAGCCCATATGACTGATGCTGGAGTAGGCAACCAGCTTCTTCAGATCCTTCTGGGCCATGGCGCAGAGCGCGCCGTAGACGATGTTGAAGGTGCCGAGCGCGCCGAGGAAGTAGTACGACAACTGCGCCGTTTCCTGGGGCAGAATGCCGAAATTGATGCGCAAGATGCCGTACGTCCCCATCTTCAGCAGAATGCCGGCAAGGATGACGGAGATCGCCGTCGGCGCTTCCACGTGGGCATCGGGCAGCCAGGTGTGGAACGGGAAAGCCGGGATCTTGATGGCAAAACCGATGAACAGCGCAATCCAGATGGCCGTCGCGTACGGGATGGCGCCGTGCAGCGCCATCAGCTTGGTCATGTCGAAGGTGTGCGGCGTGGCGGCGAAATACATCACCAACATGGCGAGCAGCATCAGCACGCTGCCGGCCATGGTGTAGAGGAAGAACTTGATGGCGGCGTACTCGCGCCGCGGCCCGCCCCAGATGCCGATGAGAAAATACATCGGCAGCAGCATCAGTTCCCAGAAGATGTAGAAGAGAAAGAAATCGAGGGCGACAAAAACCCCCATCATCGCCCCGTCCAGAAGGAGAAACAGCGCAAAGTAACCCTTGACCGCCTTCTCAATGCCGAAAGACGCCACCATGCAGATGAGCGCCAGCAGCGCCGTCAGCAACACCATCGTAATACTGATGCCGTCGACGCCGACGAAGTACTCGATGTTGAAGCTGCTAATCCAGGGGTACTGCTCCACATACTGAAAACCAGCTTGCGTCCGGTCGAACTTCACGAACAGCCAGATCGCCATCAGCAGTGGTGGCACGGTTACGGCGGTGGCCACACCGCGGATCAGGTTGTGCGCCTTGCTCGGCAAGCTCAAGACGATCAGCATCCCGGCGATGGGGATGAAGGTCATGTAGGTCAGTATGTGATTCATTCGTTTTGCCCCCCGATGAGTGAGAGTGTGGGAGCGTCAGAGCGTGAGAGCGACTGGGCCCCACACTCTCACGCTTTCACATTAATCTCGCCACCATCACCACGACGACGCCGCCCACGATGACGTAGAGATAGCCGTTGATGCTGCCTGTCTGGAATTGGCGAAAGCGACTGCCCAGACCCATGGTGCCGTCGGCAAGGCGGTTGACGATGCCGTCGATGACGTAATTGTCGAACAGGCCATTGACCCACGACACGAAGCGGGTCACGGCGGCCGAACCGTCGACGATGCCGTCGATGATGTAGCGGTCGAAAGCGGCACAGATGCGCGTCAGCAACAGCGTGCCGTTCACGATGGTGGCGTTGTAGATCTCGTCGATATAGTACTTGTTGTAGACTACCCGGTACATTGTTCCGTGCGCCAACTCCGAGAACATCTCGGGCGACAGCGTCTTGGTGTAGTACATCATGTACGCTACCGCGAAGCCGGCCGCGCCCACCCCGACCGAGAGGAACATGAAGACAACCTCAAGTCCGCCTGAGTGGCTAGCTGCGGCTTCCAAACCATGGCCGCCATGACCGCCAAACACGGGCTCGAACCATGTCTCGATGCGATTGGAACCCCAGATCACGTGCGGGACACCGAGGACGCCTCCGAACAAGGCCAACACCGCCAGCACCACCAGGACGTAGGTCATGACCGCCGGCGACTCATGGATGTGCTCCTGCGTGTGGTGGTCGGCACGGGACTCACCGAAGAACGTCATGATCACCTGGCGGGACATGTAGAAGGCGGTCAAGCCCGCCGCGGCGAAGCCCATCCCCCAGAGCAGCACACTGCCATGTGAACTGGAGAACGCCTGCCACAGGATCTCGTCCTTCGAGAAGAATCCTGACAAAAATGGGAAGCCTGCGATCGCGGCTGTTGAGACCAGGAAGGTCTTATAGGTGAGCGGCATCTTATCTTTCAAGCCGCCCATCTTGCGCATATCCTGCTCGCCGCCCATGCCGTGGATGACACTGCCGGCGCCGAGGAACAGACAGGCTTTGAAGAAGGCGTGGGTCATGAGATGGAAAATGCCGGCCCCGTACGCGGCCACACCCATGCCCAGGAACATGTAGCCCAACTGGCTGACGGTCGAGTACGCCAGCACGCGTTTGATGTCGTTCTGCGCCGTTCCGATGGTGGCGGCGAACAATGCGGTCAGCGCCCCCACCGTGGCGACCACGTGCAGCGTAACCGGTGCCATGCTGAACAGGAAATTGAGCCGGCCGATCATGTACACGCCGGCGGTCACCATGGTGGCGGCGTGGATCAGAGCGCTGACGGGCGTGGGGCCGGCCATGGCGTCGGGTAACCACACGTACAGCGGAATCTGCGCCGACTTCCCAGTGGCACCGACGAAGAACAACAGCGTCACCAGGGTCGCGACACTGACGCCCCAGAACACCTGCCCGTCGAGCAGGTGCGCGTGCTGAGCCAGCTCCCTGAAGATGATGCTTGGATGCCCCACCGCCTGCATCGACCAGAACAGCAGGAACAACCCTAAGGTGAAGCCGAAGTCGCCGACCCGGTTGACGATGAACGCCTTGCTGCCGGCGCTGGCGTTGTTCCACTCCTTGTACCAGAACCCAATCAGGGCGTACGAGCACAAGCCCACGCCTTCCCAACCGACGAACATGAGCAGCAGGTTGTCGCCCAGGACGAGGGTCAGCATCGAGAAGGTGAACAGGTTCAGCCAGGTGAAGAAGCGCCAGTACGACGGCTCATCGTGCATGTAGCCGGTGGCGTAGATGTGGATCAAACCGCCGACACCGGTGACCACCAGGAGCATCACCGTCGACAGCGGATCGGCCATGAACGCAATGTCGGCGTGCAGGCCGCCGATGTCGAACCAGGTCCACATCCGATCCAGCAGGAAGCGTTCTTCCGGCGGCAGGCTCAGGAGCTGAAGGAGGACCCGCACCGAGAGGAAGAAGGCGATGACCACTGGCGTGCAGGCAATGAACGAGATGGCATTTTTTCCGAACCGGCGCTGGATCAAGATGCCCGGCAGCCCGTTTACCACCGCGCCCAGGAGCGGCAGCAGCACGATCCAACGCAAGTACTCAACTGAGATGGGATGATTCATACGATAACGGTCTCTGGTTTCTGGTTTGTTGTTTCTGGTTGACGGCTCCTGTTCTGGCAAAACCGACGACAACCAGAAACTAGAGACCAGAAACTAGAAACCTATCCTCTCAACGTCTCCGCCGCCTCCACGTCGATGGTGTGGAAATTTTGATAGATGCCGAGCACGATGGCCAGGCCGATGGCGGCCTCAGCGGCCGCCAGCATGATGACGAAGATGGCGAACACCTGGCCGTCGTAATGGCCGGAGCTGAAGCGGGAGAAGGCCAGATAATTGACGTTGGCCGAATTCAGGATCAGCTCGACCCCCATGAGAATGCCTATGGCGTTGCGCCGGGTGAGCACGCAATACAACCCGAGCGCGAACAGCACCAAGCTCACAATGAGGTAGTGCGGCAACCCGATGCTCATTCCTCTTTCAACTCCTTGCGCGACAACACCACCGCGCCGATGAGCGCGGCCAACAGCACGACCGAAGCCAGTTCGAACGGCAGGATATAATCACCCAGAAAGGCGTTACCGATGGCGTAGGTCGTGGGCACGGGAGTGCCAGGGGTTGCGGCGTGCCATCTGGTGGTCAGAATCGCCTTCGCCATCACGCCGGCTACGCAGCCGACGACCACCAGACCCGGAAGCCGGCCCACCGATCGGTTCGAGATGCGCGGGTCGGTTATGCGGTGCGTCAGCATGACCGCGAAGATCATCAGCACCAGGATGCCGCCGACGTAGATCAACACCTGGATGACGGCGACGAAATCGGCGGCGAGCAGGACGTACAAGCCCGCCACTCCCATGAAGGTGCCGAGCAGCGAGAATGCCGAGTAGACAATGTTGCGAGAGAACGCCACGCCAGCGGCGGAGATGATGGTGACCGCGGCCACGAGGTAGAAAACCAGCCCCCCCAGTGAGAACGCGCTCATCCTGCCGCCTTTGCCAGCGCCGGCTTCTCTGCCGGGGCTGGCGCTTTGGTTTCGGGAGAGGCGAACTCGTCGACGTAACGGGTGCCGCGGTCCAGCAGGTCCAGAAGAGCCGGATCGGTCTCGCCCGTTTTCTTGACTTTGTAGGCGCTGACCGGCGCCGTCACGAAATGTCGCACCAGGCTCTCAAGGGAGAAGTCCGCGCCCTCGAATTCCGGCGTGTGGTGGATGGCACCGGTTGGGCAGGGCTCGCTGCACAGGCCGCAGTACATGCACTTGGCCATATCGATATCGAAGCGCCGGAGCACCATCTCGCGCGTCTGCTTGTCCTTCTCCGCGTCTATGGCGATGCAATCGATGGGGCAGGCGCGCTCGCACGCCAGACATCCCGTGCAGATTTCGACGTCGACCTCGAGAATGCCGCGATAGCGAAAGGGCAAGGTGTCCTGCACCCGGATGGGGATGCGGTCTGGGTATTGAATGGTCGATGGCCGCCGCAGCAGATGCGAAAAGGTGACCGCCATGCCGTCGAACGTGGTCAAGCACACATCCGCAATGTTGCGCAGATATCCGTTTCTTTTCATTGTCACACTCACGACAAGGGGCTGAACTGCAACTCCCCCCGCTCGCGCACCCGCGCGCGCCGCAGGTGAAAGGCGACGCGCTGGAAGAAGTAGTACAGCAGAGCCACACCCACCAGCGTCATCGCGTACCGCGCCACCACGTTGCCCTGCGGCCAGGCCACCACCCACGCCGCGGTGCCGAGCAGATTCGCAAAGGAGAGCGGCACCAGATACTTCCAACACACCGACATGAGTTGGTCGACGCGCACGCGCGGCAGGGTAGCCCGCACCCACATCGCCACCAGTACCCAGAAATAGGACTTGATGAAAAAGGTCAGAAACTCCAGCAGCGCCCGCAGCACGGCGTTGTCAGTGACGGGCGGAATCTGCCAGCCACCGAGGAACAGGGTGGTGATCACCGCGCCAATGATGTAGAGGTTGCCCCACTCGGCCAGAAAGAACAGGAGGTAGCGCACACCGGTGTACTCGGTGACGAAGCCGGCAACCAGCTCCGACTCGGCTTCCGGCAAATCAAACGGCGTGCGGTTGCCCTCAGCCAGCGCCGAGGTGAAGAAGATGAAAAAGGCCAGGAACGTAAACGGGTTGTTGAACACGAACCAGTTCTGCGGAGCCCACCCCTGCTGGGCGATGATGCCCTGCATGCTGAGCGTGCCGGTGAGCAGCACAATGGGCATGATCGACAGGCCAGCGGGAATCTCGTAGCTCACGATCTGCGCCGCCGCGCGCACGCCGCCGATCAGCGACCACTTGTTGTTCGAGGCCCATCCCGCCATCAGAATGCCTACAACCACCAGCGAGGTGACGGCGGTGACGAAGACGATGCCGACGTTGAGGTCGGCGATGATCAAGGCGCTACTGAACGGGATGACGACAAAGGCGGTAAGGAAGCCCAGTACCACGATGTACGGCGCCAGCCGGAACAAACGCGAATCGGCCTCGGCTGGGATGAGATCCTCTTTCATGAACAGTTTGACGCCGTCGGCGAGCCACTGCAGAAAGCCTTGCGGCCCCACGCGGTTCGGCCCGCAGCGGCCCTGCATACGTGCCCACACGCGGCGCTCGAGCCAGGTGGTTACACCCGACACGTTGAGCACGAACCCCAGCACTACGACAGCGGCAAATACCGCCATGCCGGCGGCATACACCACGTCGCGCGGCACGCCGGCGAAGTACCCTTGCGTAATCAGGCTATCGAGGAACTCTTGCATCAGGTGAAACTCACAATCGATGCGCCGTTCATCGGTCGACCTCCGGCGCCACCACGTCCAGACTCGAGATCAAAGCCACCAGGTCGGCGATCATGAGACCGGGTGACAGCCGGTCGATGATGCTCATGGCGGAGAACGAACCCGTGCGGATCTTGCAGCGGTAGGGGAACTCGGTGCCGTCGCTGACGGCGTACCAGCCCATGTCGCCGCGGGCGCTCTCGACGCGGATGTACGCGTCGCCGGCGGGCGGCTTGAACTTGCGCGGCACCTTGGCGATCACCGGCCCGTCCGGCATCTGCTTCAGGCACTGCCGCAAGATGCGTACGCTCTGTTTCATCTCGTGCACCCGCATGATGTAGCGGTCGAAGCAGTCGCCCACCGTGCCGACTTCGCCGGTGCCCACCGGCACATCGAAGTCCAGTTCCCGATAGATGGAATACGGATCATCGCGGCGGACGTCGTAGGGCACGCCCGAAGCGCGCAGGTTGGGACCGACGAGGTTGTAATTGATGGCGACTTCCGGTGTCACCGCAGCGATGTTCGCCAGCCGTTCGACGAAGATCTTGTTGTAGCTGATGAGGTCGTTGTGTTCGTCGAGGGCGCGCTCGAAATGCTCGAGGAACGCCAGCACGCGTTCGGCGTAGTTCGGGGGCAGATCCCAGGCCACACCCCCGATGCGCATGTAGTTGTAGGTCAGCCGCGCGCCGCAGAGCTCTTCGAGCAGATCGTTGATCTTTTCCCGTTCTTGGAAGGCGAGGAAGAACGGCGTCATGGCACCGATGTCGAGGATCATGGTGCCGACGAAGAGCAGGTGGCTGGAGATGCGGTTCAACTCCGCCGCGATCACCCGGCAGTACTCTCCCCGCTTCGGCACTTCGATGCCGCCCAACTTCTCGCACGCCATGCTCCAGCCCTGGTTGCAGAACATGGCGGCGACGTAATCGACGCGGTCGGTGTAGGGCATGAAACCGTGGTAGCCGACCTTCTCGGAAATCTTCTCGATCGAGCGGTGCAGGTAGCCGACATCGGGTATGGCCTCGCGCATCACTTCGCCGTCGGCTTTGATCACGAAGCGCAGCACGCCGTGGGTGCTGGGGTGCTGCGGCCCCATGTTCAGCGTCATCTCCTCGGTTTCCAGACCGGCGCTGCCAGCCCGTTGTACTTCGAGTTCAAAACCGGTGAGACTCATGCGCGTTTCCGTCCTCGTTATCGCAGCAGACTCTCGCGGCGGGTGTTGATGCCGTGATATTCTTCGGGTTCGACGAAATCTTTGCGCAGCGGATGCCCGATCCAGTCCTCCGGCATCAGCAGGCGCCGCAGATCTGGATGGCCTTCGAAGGTGACGCCGAGCAGATCATAGATCTCGCGCTCGTGCCAGTTCGCCGCTTTCCAGATGCCTTCCACCGTCGGCAGCACCGGGTTGTCGCGCGGCACGTCCACCTTCAGCACGAGCCAGTGCCGATGCGTATAGGAGTACAGGTGATATACGACCTCGATGTGGCCCTTCGCCTTGTAATCCACGCCCGACTGGTTCGAGAGTGAGTCGAAACGCAGATCGGGATCGTCGTGCAGGAAGCGACAGACTTCGCTCA
>Ga0214473_10001789_pt1 | contig 27536 bp, 20 predicted proteins | sample RVTome_7_FD_203509 | JGI IMG/M metagenome (GOLD analysis project Ga0214473, IMG submission 203509) | Soil microbial communities from uranium-contaminated site in the Upper Colorado River Basin, Wyoming, United States - RVT98D197 | ecosystem: Environmental > Terrestrial > Soil > Contaminated >...
GCCGGTTCGTAGGTCGCTTTCTGGCAGACGAGAGATAGGGTAAGATAACTCCCATGGTCCGTTCCTTCCGATTCCGGCACTGTCTGGACGTTTGTTCGGTCCTCATTCTTGTGTTAGGAGGATCATCTGTTAAGAAAGCCATGGCATGGGAAGGTTTCGATTGGAACACCTGGAAAGAGATAACCGACGCCAAGCCCCTGGAAATCTCCAGCCCTCAGGCCGGACTGAAAGAACTCCTCCCCCTTCTCGTTTCAGAAGGTCCGGATTCCGCACCAATAACCAGCATTCAGGAGTGGGAGGCCAAGCGCGAGGGGATCCTCGAGACACTTCGTGCCGTCTTCGGAGCGCCCTCCAATCTCCTGCAAGTGCCGCCCTATGCGGAGATCCTGGGCGAAGAGGACCTGGGGACCTATTCGCGCCGTCACGTGCTGATCGCGACCGAGCCGGACGACTGGATCCCGGCTTACCTTCTCCTCCCGAAAGACCTTCCGGACAAACCGATGCCGACGACGATCGTCCTTCACCAGACCCAGGCCGCAGGCAAAGAGGAACCGTGCGGCATCGCGGGCGACCCCGAGCTTGCTTATGCTGTCGAGCTCGTTGACCGCGGGTACATCTGTCTGGCTCCCGACGTCATCGGTTTCGGCGAGCGCATCCCGGAAGGGGCCGAGCCTTACCAAGGCGCTCACGATTTCTACCGGAAGCACCCGAACTGGTCGTTTTTCGGAAAGATGATCTGGGACTTCCAGCGGATGGTCGACTACCTGGAAACGCTCCCCGAAGTCGATCCTTACCGGATCGGTTGTATCGGACACTCGCACGGCTCGTATGGGACGATTGTCTGCAGCGCGTTCGAGCCGCGAGTCTCCGCGGCAATCGCCAGCTGTGGCTTCAACACGCTTCGAACCGATCCGACACCGAACCGCTGGAGTCACCTGACCGCACTCATGCCAAGACTGGGTTTCTACGTCGAACGCATCGAATCCGCTCCTTTCGATTGGCACGAAATCGTTGCCTGCCTCGCGCCGAGGCCCTATCTCAACTGGGCCACGCTTGACGATGCCTGCTTTCCGAACACCCAGAACCTTCGAGACATCTACGGGCAGCTGAGAGAGGTTTACGGGCTTTACGGAGCCGTAAACAGCTTCAGCGGAAACCTCGTGCCGGGCAAACACTCGTTTCCGAAGGAAGGACGGCAGATTGCCTACGACTGGCTGGACAAGAAGCTCGCGCCGCGACCCGCCCGAGAAGGGTTGCGGAGTGATTTCCCAATGACCTTGAGTGAGTGGACGAAGGCACGCGAAGAAATCAGGTCGCTCATCGTCCGGGATATCGGTCCGGTCGAGCCACCCGCAGGACTTGAGGCCTCGATCGATGAGATTTCGGTTCAGAGCGGGGATGGCTACCTGGAGAAGAAAATCCGCTACCACACAACCGAGAACGAAACGGTGACCGCGTATCTGCTCGTCCCGGAGGGCGGGAAGGAAAAGAAACCCGGCGTGGTGGTCTTTCACCAGACTGTCGATGCCGGAAAAGAGGAGCCGGTGGGGCATGAGGGCCGACCCAGCCTTCACTTCGGACCCGACCTGGCGAGGCGGGGATACGTTATCCTGGCGCCGGATTCGATCTGTGCCGGTGAACGAATCGGCCCGGCAAGCGCCTTCGACACACGCCCTCACTATGTGAGTTATCCCTCGCTGTCGGCCCTGGCCAAGATGATCCAGGATGGCCGCCGCGCCATCGACGTCCTCCAGTCTCTTCCCGAGGTCGATACGGATCGGATCGGAACCATCGGACACTCCCTCGGTGCGGAAGAATCCCTGTTTGTGGCCGCTTTTGACGACCGAGTCAAGGCCGCGGCGGCCAGCTGCGGTTATGCCCCCCTGGCCGTCGAGAAGAACCCGTCCCGATGGGCGCGCGACCAATGGTTCTCCTATATCCCCCGTTGGCGTATCGACCTCCGCGCCGGGCGACTTCCCGCCTGGGATTTCGACCTGGTGGTGCGTCTTGTCGCGCCGCGAGGCTATTTCAACTACCAGACAAGAGGCGACGAGATATTTCCTGAGGGGGCTGCGGCGCATCCCATGGTTGAGTCCGGCCGCCCCGCTTGGCGGTTGTACGACGCCGAGGAAAACCTCCGAACCCGCCTCGATCCCGGACCCCACGACATAACACCGGAAGGAAAGGCCGATGTGTACGAGTGGTTGGACTCCATGCTGAAAGGCGACAAACCAGGATGATCGTTGACTGTCACGTTCACATCGGCAAACTCACGTGGTTCCACATGGACGTCGATGCCGCCTTCCTCGTTCGCGCCGCGGACAAAGCGTGCATCGACAAGATGATGGTAACGGACGGAATGGCCCTCTCTTACGACGTGCGGGAGGGAAACGAATCGGTTCGCCGCGAAGTCGCCAAGTACCCGGACCGGTTCTACGCTTACTACACAGTCAGCTCGGCCTATCACGCTCCCGACCTTGTTGAAGAGTTGGAACGCTATGTGAACGATTATGATTTCCGGGGGCTCAAGATCTATTCCGTGCCGCCGCTTCAGGTCATCGACACTCCGTACATGATTCCTTTACTCGAAAAAGCCGCCGAGCTACGGATTCCCGTTCTGGCGCATTCGACGGGGCAGGAATGCGAATCGCTGTGCCACGAGGTTCCCGAACTCGTTCTGCTGAACGCCCACATGGGCTGTTGCCCGCAAGCCAACGGGGACTGGCATCGCTCGATCGCGGCCGCCAAGCGCTGCCCGAACATCTACCTCGATACCACGAGCTCTTCTTTCGACAATAACATGATCGAGACCGCCGTTTCCGAGGTTGGTGCGGAGAGAGTCCTGTACGGTTCCGACCTGCCGCTTCTCGATCCCACTCTTCAGATCGCGAAAATAACCGAAAGCGAGATCGCGGAGGAAGAAAAGGAACTCATCTTGCACGGAAATATTAACCGACTCCTCGGAATGAGAGACTCCTCATGATTGTCGATGTGAATGCTTATTACGGGAGTTGGCCCTATTGGGCTCTCAGGAATTGTGACGTGGAGTCGATGCTTCGGAAGATGGACAAGTACGGCATCGAGCGTGCCTTCGTTTCCTCGCTCAAAGCCGTTTTCGCCGACGTCGAGGCAGGCAACAACGAGATTCTCGAACTTGTCAGCCGCCATCCGGACCGGTTTTCGCCGGCTTTCACCTACTCGCCCTACGCGCATAAGCGGGAACGATTCCGGTCTGACCTGGCCTCACACCGTCCCTGCCTGGTTAAACTGCACCCGCTCAACCACAGTTACGATCTCCTCGAAGAACCTTTCATTGCGGAACTCTTGGATTGTTGCGGTGAAGAAGGTGTTCCCGTCATGATCCCGCGCCGTCTGATGATGAGCTGGCGTCTGCCGCTGCTCGATTTGAAAGCGATAGACACACTTGCCAAGAACCACCCGGACACAAACTTCATCCTCGCTTCGGTGAACTACCTTTTCGAGTACCAGACCTCGCTCGACCTGATGCGCCGTCATCCGAATGTGTTTATTGAGACTTCCGCTATGATGGCTCACCGCGAGATCGAAACGACCGTTGCCGAGGTTGGCGCGGGGCGAATCCTTCACGGCAGCTGCAACCCCCTGCAGAACCCGGCGATCGGCCCGCTCAAGATCCGTTCGGCGGAGATCTCGGAAGAAGAAAAGAGGCGGATACTTTCGTTGAACGCGATCGAGCTTTTTCGGCTAACGGATGTGGGAGAAAGATCCTAACAGGAGGGTAGGTGCAGGTTGCTGCGCTGAAAATAGCCTCATTCTTCCTTGCCGGTCTCGGAAATAGACGGGGACTGTCACCGTCTATTCGTCGCCGGGAGCACGCATCCTCTCCGCCCCGCCGCGACGGGTCCAGGGCAGAGCAGCAAGTAGGGTACGCTGTGCGTACCACCCAGGTACGCACGGCGTGCCCCAAATTCCTCACGTTGCCCGGGGCGAAACACCTCGCCCGGCAGCGACTACGAAGCATGGCTTCGTAAAGGGAAGGCGCAAGCACGGCTTGCGCACTCCAAAAGCTGCCGAACCCAGATGTACGTAGTGCGGCCTTTCAGGTCGTATCCGGGTTGGCTCATTCGTCCGTTTGAATCGTGGAGGTTGCGGAAGGGGCGGAAAACGCGGAATTTGTGGCGGCGGCAAGCCGCCGCACTCCATAGGGGCGAACCGAAGCCGCAGAGAAGTCCCGTAGGGACGCCCGAGAATAGCCCACTCATTTCAATGGTGGGACTCCCCGTTGTTGGCAAACACCGGGACCCGTAAGATAAGGGAGCGGCGCGTAAGGCGCTGCCTCACAATGGACAAAGCCGCACCGGAGTCCCGACGCCATGCAGGTAACCGCCAACAAGCTGAGACGTTTCGCCACGGACTGGCGGTACGCTCGCTACGTCGTCAGCACCCAGGCGCGGCGTCGCATCGAGAAAGCGCGGTTACACCTGCTCGGAATCGCCCCCCCTCCCAAGATGGTGATCCTTCAGATCACCGGCAAGTGCAATCTGACCTGCCACATGTGCAACCAGTGGGGAGACGACGGCGGCTACCATGGCATCCCGATTAAGCAGCTGACCCTGGATCTCGAGACGATCGAAAAGATTCTGGATCGGGTGGAACCGTATCGGCCCTACATCCAGATCCTGGGCGGCGAGCCGCCGCTTCATCCCAGCTTCAACCAGGTGCTTGAGTCGTTGACCCGGCGCGGTTTGCGAGGATCGCTGGAGACGAACGGGACAACCCTCCTGGCATGGGCAGAGGACCTGATCGGCTCCAGCATCGATACACTCAATGTTTCCATCGACGGTCCGCCCGAGGTCCACGACGAAATCCGGATGCGGAAGGGGACTTTCAACCAGGCGCTGCGAGGAATCGAGGAGGTATTTCGACTGCGGGAAGAAGCGAAACGGGACATCCCCCGGGTCTGTATCCGGATGACGGTGACTCCTGACAACTACGAGAGGATCGTGGAAACGGTGGATCTGTTCAGAGACCTCCCCATCTCGCTCTTCGCCATCCAGCACCTGCTCTTTTCGCATCCTGGAATCCTGAAAGAGAACGCGGATCTATTGCGCCCCATCAAACCGGGCCACGAAGAGATCAAAGTGGGTGGAAGCGTCCGACCTCCCGACCTCGATGGTCTGAAGGTCTGGGAACAGATCGAAGAAGCCTGTGAGAGCGGGCGGTATCCCTTCCCTGTGGTCCCGAATCCCGCTTACGGGAAGGAGTACGTTCGCGACTATTACCGCGACGCTTCTCTCCTGCCCGATCCGGAGCTCCTCTGCCGCATTCCCGAAGAAGTCCTCTCGATCACCTGTCAGGGAGAGGTGACGGTGTGCAGCCACTTCTACGTGGGGAAGTTGGATGATGGTCCGCTCGAGGGGCTCTGGAACGGGAAGATGGCGCGGGACTTCCGCAGGCTGCTCGCAAAGAGAGGCTCGATTCCCGCCTGCAAGATCTGTTGTTACCCGACGAAGGACTGAGTCGAGCCGGCCGTCTCAACCCGCAACGTTCAAACTCGACGCGACCGGTTCGAGAAGGTTCTGATGAGGGATCGGCAGGACCTTGGCATCCTGAGAGACGGGAAGTTGACCGTCCGTGCCCGTGCCCTGCGCGGCGTCGGTTGCCAGGGTCTTCTGAATGACCCCTTGCCAACCCTCCCGGAGTTCCTCCAAGAGGCCCCTGACTTCCTCGGAGAGGTCGGAGTCCCTCCGAATGAGCGCGAGGGCCAGTTGCCTCAGCATGTACTCGTAAATCCGGGCGAGGTTTTTCGCCACCTCCTCGCCGCTTTCATGATCCAGCGCCATCATGAGTTCGGAAACGATCTTCTGCACTTTGACAACCTGGATGTTGAACTCCGTGTCGTTCCCCTTGAGGAGCTCCGTGCAGGCGAGATTCAGCTTTCGGACGGCTCCATCGTAAAGCATAAGGACAAGCTTTTCCGGGCTGGCCGTTCCAACCTGCGTGCGTTGGTAGTTCTGAGTCGCTTGAGCCGTGTACGCATTCATCTGGTTCGGATCCTTCCTCTCCCAGTGGGATTTTCCTCCAACCTACAACCGTCTATCCCTTTTCCCGGTGCATCCAGTCACTTCAATTGCCCCTCGAATTGGCTGTTAACTGGGCGAACATGCTTTCGATGTAACTGCTCTGTTCCTGGAGTTGAGCCAGTGCTTGTTCCAGGTTGGCGAATTGACGTCTCAGTCTTTCTTCTTCTCTCGTCACCCTTTCCTCGATTCGCTCGATCGAGTCGTTGAAATTCTCGATCATGTCTTCGAGCGAAGTCGCTTGGGTCGAGAGCAAACCGGTCTCGGCGTCCGTCAGACGGTCGGTGGCGGCGGAAAGAAGGTCCGCGAAACCTCCCTTCTGTGTGAAGAAGGCCTCCGCCGCACCGGGGTTCTCATCCAAGAACTCCTGGAATGCCGCAGTGTCCAGGGAAAGCGTCCCGTCGACGTTGACCTCGATTCCCATCTGGACCACTGAAACGAACTCGGCCTCGGCGACCGCGGTTCCCTGCAGCGCGGAACCTTGCGCGGTTCCGAGGATGCCCAGATCCGCAGCATTCGTGCCGCCGCCCACCTCGCTGACCGTGAGGTTCCCAAAACCCCCGCTACTGTCCCTGAGGACCAATCCGGTCCCCGCCGAATTGATGGAGGCCTCGACGTCGACGTCGCGGTTGCGGTTGATTCGGTCGATGACGTCTTGGACCGTTTCGGCGCCCGAGAGGTCGATGGTTGCCGTCGCACCGGAGCGGTCGGCGATCTGGATCGATCCCGAAGCGACTCCGATCCCGCCGTTGAGGTTGTCCAGCAGCTGCGAAGGAAGGGTCGACAGGGTTCGAAACAGGACGCCCGAAAGCTCTCGGTCCACGCTCAGGATCGATGAGTCGCCCAGCAAGATCCCGGCCGCTTGTGTTTCGGGATCGAACGAGGCGACCTGCCGGATGAAGCTCTTCGTGTTGTTGTAAGCGTTGATGAAGCCTTGAACCGCTTCCAGAGCGCCTTCGTTCGTGGAGGTGATGGAGACGATCGCCGTGGTTGTGGGGTTCGCGTCGCTTATCAGGTTAAACGTGACCCCCTCGATGACGTCCGAGATGGTGTTGCTCGTCCGCACGACGTCGATGCCGTTGACTCGGAACTGAGAGTCGAGTCCTTCCTGGTCAACCTGGAGGAAGGCTGTCTCAACGAGTCCGAGCGTCTCCAGGACGTTCCCGTCGTCCGTGAAAGAAACAGGGCCGCCGTCCCCGCTGTTAACGTCGAGACGGTAGCGGCCGGCTCCCAGGTTTTCGACGTTGGCTGCGATCGAACTCCCCGCCGCCGAGGCGGCGTTGTTGATCGCCAGTTCGATGTCTTCGAGAGACTGCGTCGCAAGGTCGACGTTCACATTGATGGTTCCACTGCCATTCGAGATCTGGATCGTACCGTTGGGAACATTCGATTCGAGGTTAAGTAGTTGCCCCATCTCCAGAATGGAAGCCGAAAACTCCCTACCGTATGCGTGGGAGCCCTCCGGGTTGGCGACCACGTCGGAAGACGAGTCCGCCCCCAGTCGAAGCGCCTCCAGGAGGTTGTTGGTGGAAACGTCCGAAAGGGTGAACCCTTCGGCGCCCGTTTCCAGCGCCCGGATCGAGAGACGGAACTGTCCCTGTCGGACTTCGATGACGTCAGCGGAAACCCCGGCATGGGCGTTCGTGACACGGGCCGCAAAATCGCGGAGAGTGTCGGTGTCCCGGACGGTGATGTTGACGTTGTTGACTCGGATCGTTCCCTGGAGGCCGAGAGCCTCATCGGCGTCGGTGAAGACGTTGTTTGGGTCCGAAGAGACTTGCATGGCCCGGGCCAGCTGCTGAACGCTCACCTCGAAGGTTCCGGCGGCCGCTCCCTCCGTTGTTGTTGCCTGGACGATTTCGGTATTTGATGAGGTAGCTTCCGTAGCCCGAAAAGTCCCTGAGGTAGAAAGGGCACCGCCTGCTACCCGCACGCCGAGAACGCTCGCATTGAGCGCCTGGATCGCCTGCAGCTTGGTGGTGGTCGCATCCCGGCGCGCTTCGATGCGCGTGGCGGGTGCACGGACCGAGGTCAGCAATGCCTCGATGAGGGTGGAAGTATCCAACCCGGAAATCAAACCGTCAATCGCGAGTCCTACCATCGGTGCTCCCTCCTGTCCTCAGCCAGCTTCGTCGAGAGGTATTCTGCGGCGTTCAACCCGTCTGTCTCGTTTCTCGCTGTCCTTCTCCTCGCCATCGGCCCCTCCCCTTCCGATATTGAGCGAAATCTGTGCTTCGATTGGCAAAACTTACCCCCTCTCCCCTTTTGGGGTAAGAGAGACCCGGTTTCCCGGCCGGCTTCCCCTACCTGGTTGGTTTGAGGAAGCCGGCCGGTTCATCCGCGTCGCGCCGATTCGCACCTCCGGTCTCGATCAAGCCACAGTGTCGATGACCAAACCGAGGGTCTCCTTGATCTTCTCCGCCAGACGCAGGAACTCGTCGGGAGGAATCTCCCTGAGGACCTCTTCCGTTTCACGGTCGATAACCTGGACTTGCAGAAGGTGGCCGCTCTTGTCCACGTTGAACGCCAGCCTCTTGCTGACCATATTGACAGTTGCCTGTGTCTTCTCGACCGCTTCGGTGAGGGCCTCCAGATCCGCGTTCTGGTTCTGTTCTTCCGAGACGACGTCCTCGGCCCGATCTGGAATCGCTGCCTGCGGCTCCGGCGGGACCGGTGGGGCCAAAGCCCGAAAAGCCGGCCGCACCAATGCCCCAGCCAACTGAGACACCTCCGAGACCGAAGGGGCACTTGCCTGAATCATGGCGTTGCTCCTTGCCTCAAGCAGTCCTCGAAACGGGAGGCGGGGAGACGAAGTCTCCCCGCCTCAGTCGTTTCGGAGGATTACCCGAGGAGTGCAAGAACGTTCTGCGGCTGCAGGTTGGCCTGCGCCAGGATCGAGACGCCCGCTTGAAGCAGGATCTGGTTCCTGGTGAACCGCGTGGTTTCGAACGCGATGTCCGCATCCCGAATTCGGGATTCCGAGGCGGTCAGGTTCTCCGAAGCAACGCCGAGGTTCGCAATGGTGGCCTCCAGCCGGTTGCTGAAAGCACCCAAAGAGCTCCTCTGGGCGTTGATCTGGTTGAGCGCCTCATCAACGATCGAGATGGCCTCATTGGCGCCTGTCAGGGTTGTGACGCTGATACCCGCCACCGTCCGGTCGCTGCCATTGGGTTGCGTCTCACCGACAAAACCGAGGCTGTTGGCACGCAAGTCACCGAACGCGATGTGGACCTGTTGGCCTTGGTTCGCCCCGATCTGGAAAGTGAGAGCGTTGCTGACCGCGCTGAGAACGAACGTTCTCACCGTTCCTCCCGCGAGATCGACGTTCGCTCCGAAGTTGAGCGTCACCGCCTCCCCGGAAGCGTAGCCTGCGGAGGTTCCGCTCCGGAAACGAACGTTCTGGTCGCCGTTCTGGAAGGAAACGCTCTGGCCGCCTTCCAGGACGCCCGTGTAGGCTTGGGCCACAATCGCCAAGAGGTCGGAACCCTCGGTGATGGTCGCCCCCAGATCCAGCGTGATCTGGGGAGTCGACTGAGAGGTATCCGCCGGAGCCGGTCCTTGGAGAGTGTAGGTGCCTCCCGCCAATACCTGAACGGCCGGACCGCCGCCGATCGAGAGGATGCCGTCGTTGTCGTTGCCGGCAACCCGGACGACGTTCGCCGCCGAGAACTCCACCGGACCGGTGCTCGACGCGGCGTCCTGGATCTCCATGTGAATGGTCAAGGGCGTCTCGCCGGTTGTCCCGGTAGCCGCGGTGATGACGAAATTGCCGGTGGCTGCATCCCAGCTGGCGCTGTCGCTGGTCAAACCGCCGTTGACAGCGGCAAGGAAGGTGGTGATGCTTTCGGTGGCGCTCAAAGTCACCGTGATGTCGAATGCCGTCCCGTCCGACTCCGTCCCGATGAAGCGGACGATGTCGCCCGTCCCGACGGTGAATGTCGATCCGGAGCTGTTGATGAACGACGCCTGGGTGCCCGCAGCCATCAGGTTGTCGCCCACCGCCGGCTGACTGCCACCCTGGTCGACGGTGAAACCGATGGCGACTTCCCGTTCGGTCGCGGCACGCACGTTGGTCAAGGACAACGTATAGGTCCCCGAGTCGAACGTCGCCCCGGTGAAGTTCGTTGCTGCGGAGTTGTTGTTTCCGTCCGTGCCGTTCGACAACGTCTCAGAGCCCGCGGCTGTCTGGGTGACTCTCAAGAAACGCAGGCCCGTGGAGAGGGTGCTCGAGGTGGGACCGCTCGCGAGCGACAGGCCGAGACTGCTGCCGTCGACGAACGTGATGCTATTGGCGTTGTCCCCGTTGAGTAGCCGGCGACTCCCGAATTGGGTGTTGTTTCCAATCCGGGTGATTTCCGCAAGGCTTGTCTCGATCTCGTCCTGGATTGCTTGCAGAGCATTGGTGTCGTTGGTACCCGTGTTCGCCGCTTGGACCGCAAGAACGCGGATTCTCTGGAGGCGAGCCGTGGTTTCGGTCAACGCGCCTTCTGCCGTGTTCACCAGGTTGATCGCGTCCGAGGCGTTGTCAATGGCTCGATTCAAGCCGTTGATCTGCGCCCGAAGGTTTTCCGAGATCGACAGACCCGCGGCATCGTCCGCCGCACGATTGATCCGAAGACCCGATGACAGGCGCTCCAGCGAGACTTGTAGAGCGGAACCTGTCTGATTCAGGTTTCGGTTTGCGTTCATTGCCGCAACGTTATTGTTGATTCGTGTGAGTCCCATAATCCATCCTCCGTGATTCGTTTCGTGTCTCCCGATGTCCTTTCCGGGAGAAGTTTTTGCACGTTTTCCCCTGAATCTTGGTTGGAGTGGGAGGGAGTGTGCTCTTCTCCTTCGATCGAACGCACGCCCATTTCGGGATGAATCGGAGAACGGTTTCTGCCTCCGGCGGGTTTTTCCGGTCGAACCGGTTTTTCGAGAGGCTGGAATTTCCCGAAAACCACACTGCTCGAACCGGACCCCGGTGCTGGATCGCTGAACCCGATCTTCCCCAAATTCTCCTCTCCGCCGAGAGTGGGAATCCGATGCCGATTTTTCGGACTCGGCGCCCCACGGCGGCGGTCGATGGAGCCTGGACGTTCTCTCGGAGCTCCACTGAGGGGGTCAGCCTCTTTCGTCTGGAACCCGCTGTATTCCTCCGGCTCCTAAGATTCGGTTGCTTCTCTTGTCGGAGCTCGCGCTCCGTGTTTTCCTTCTTTCCCGAAAGGAGACGGCTCCCATCTCCTTTCCCCACTTACTGCAACAGCTGTAAGACGTTCTGAGGCACGAGGTTCGCTTGGCTCAGAATCGAGATCCCCGACTGGATCAGAATCTGGTTTCGCGCGAAACGCGTCGTCTCGAGCGCGATGTCGGCGTCACGAATCCTGGATTCCGAAGAGGTGAGGTTCTCCGCAGCGACACCAAGGTTGGAAATGGTCGCTTCGAGCCTGTTCGTGAAAGCGCCCAACGCCGAGCGCTGCTGGTTTACCTGACGCATGGCCTCGTCCACGATCGCGAGCGCCTCGTTCACCCCGGTGACTGTGGTGACGTCGATCGCGGAGACCACCCGGTCCACCCCGTTCGGCTGGGTTTCACCAACGAAACCGAGGTTGTTCGCCTGCATGTTCCCCAAGGCAACCTGAACGCTCTGATGGGCGTTGGCGCCGATCTGGAAGTTGAGGCTGTTATTAACCGCCGAGATGACAATGGTCCGGGACGTCCCCCCGGCCAGGTCGATCCGGGCCCCGAAATCGAGTCGGACGCTTTCACCCGACGGATGGCCTGCCGTTCCACCGCTTCGGAAGAGGACATTTGGGTCGCCGTTCTGGAAGGCAATTTGCTGCCCTCCGTTCAGCGTGCCGGTGTACGCCTGAGCCACGATTGTCAGAACGTCCGAGCCTTCCGTAAGCGTGGCTCCCAGATCGAGAGTGATTTGCGGGGTCGGCTGCGAAGTGTTGCTCGGCGCCGGTCCCCGAAGGGTGATGTTGGTGTTGCCGGCCGTGACCTGAATGGCCGGGCCGCCGCCGATCGAGAGGATCCCGTCATTGTCGTTTCCGGCCACGCGAACCACGTTCCCAGCCGCAAACTCAACCGGGCCGGTACTCGCTGCGGCGTCCTGGATTTCCAGGCGAATTGTCAACGGCGTCTCCCCGGTCGTCCCCGTATTGGCGATGATAACGAAGTTGCCGGTGACTGCATCCCAACTGGCACTGTCGTTGGTCAGGCCGCCGTTGATCGCGGCGAGGAGAGTCGTGACGCTCTCCGTAGCGCTCAGAGTCACCGTGATGTCGAACGCCGTTCCATCCGCTTCCGTTCCGATGAATCGGAAAATGTCGCCCGTTCCGATCGTGAAGGTGCTCCCGCTGCCGTCGACGAACGAAGCCTGACTGCCAGCGGCCACCAGGTTGTCGCCTACCGCGGGTTGGCTACCCCCCTGATCGATGGTGAAACCGATGGCCACCTGCCGTTCCGTCGCGGCGCGTACGTTGGACAGGGAAAGCGTGTAGGTTCCCGAATCGAATGTCGAACCGGTGAAGTTCGTCGCACCCGAGTTGTCGTTTCCGTCGGAACCGTTCGAGAACGTTACCGAACCGGCGTTCGTCTGCCTGACAGCCAGGTAATGGGTTCCGGTGGAAAGAGTCGTGCTGACCGGGTCGCTCGAGACCTGCACCCCGATGGTGGACCCGGCCGTGATTGAAGCGGTGTTTGCATGATTGCCGTTCAGGAGCAAGCGGGAGGCGAACTGGGTCGTGTTGGCGATACGGGTAATCTCTTGGATGCCCGTCTCGATCTCGTCCTGGATGGCACGAAGCGCGTTGGCGTCGTTCGTTCCGGTGTTCCCCGCTTGAATGGCCAATACCCGGATACGTTGGAGCCTGGCCGTCGTCTCGATCATGGCTCCTTCTGCCGTGTTGACAAGGTTGATTGCATCCGACGAGTTGTCGATAGCCTGGCTGAGACCGTTGATCTGGGCTCTCAGGTTCTCCGAAATGGAGAGCCCGGCTGCGTCGTCAGCCGCCCGGTTGATGCGCAGACCGGATGAGAGACGCTCCAGCGAAACCGCCAGGTCGCGCGAGGTGGCGCTGAGGTTTCGGTTCGCATTGAGCGCGCTGATGTTGTTGTTGATACGTGTAAGGGCCATCACAATCCTCCTTGACTGTTGATGGTCGTTTGTTGAGAGACCGCAGACGCGGTCCGCCGACCAGTCTGCCGGGTACCCCAGCTACCGGCGGTTACTGAGAATGCTGAAGGCTTCGGTCGCTTTGTGAGAACCCCAGCTTCGACCTCCTGTCGAAGTCTGATGAATTGACCGAGGCGATGGGCCTCAATTGTCCGGCTTCTAGATTAAGAAGCTTGTATCGACAACCCCCTCGATGACTTGCTCTTGTCTCCGGTGACCAAGAGATCGCTTGGTTGCTTGAAAAGCCGCCATCGACTCATCAGTCACTCATGCCGGTAATGTAGCATAAAAGGGGATCATGTCAAGCGGTCTTGTTGAGAGCCGCCACGTTTTCTGTGGTAATGACGGCCAAAAATGGCCACAATCCATCTCATAACCCGTTGATAATAAAGGACTTGTTTCTTTTTTTTCAAATCGCACCGTTGGGCCTTTATTGATATATAGTTTTTAGCAATTGAATCAATTTTATTGGTCCTAAAGTAGGATCGATGCTGCGCCCTCTATTCTTCCTTCCCTGAGGGGCTGTCTCCCTACTATCGGTGATCGTCACGGCGCGTGAATTCTTGAGGCCAATCGATGCGAGCGGCCAGTTGGAACAGCCGAGCTCCTGGAGATCGCTCCAAGTTCCCCTTGGAACCGGCCTCCCCTTTTCGACGCCTCGGTTCCGGTAGGAAGCGCAAAGGCTCCGATTTGGTTGGGAGCCCGCCTGCTGCTCTCACTCGGCGCCTCCACAAGAGCCGATCCAGCATTCATTGGGAGAACGGCTCGGTTCCGTGTCTGGGAGCTGCCTCCCCGAATCCCAATTCGCGCAGGGCCGCTGGCGCCCGGTCATCCACCAGGGAATGTACACCTCGCGCAACGATTCCGGCTTGCTGAGAAAACAAACCTGTCTTGACAACCTGGCAGACCGCAAAGACAATAGAGGCCTCAACCTGGGTTTTGGGAGGGCTTGAATTCATTGAACATACGAGTCAGCGGAAAACATGTCGACGTGACCCCTCCAATGGAGGAGCATATCAGAAAAGGCACAGAAAAGATCAAAAAGTTCTTTGACGGCATACTTGATGTTCACGCGATTTTAAGTGTCGAAAAGAGATTTCATCGTGCGGAGATCAACATCCTCGCCGATGGGGTTCAGCTTCACGGTGTAGCCACGACGGACGACCTTTACAAATCGATCGATGTTGCCCTCTCGCGGATTCAAACACAGATCCTGAAGCACAAAGAGAAGATTCAAAATCACCGTCTACGGAAGAAGCCCGTCGCCGAAAAACCGGGGATCGGCGTGAAAGTCGATATCTTGAGCAGAGAGGATGTCGAATTCGGCGAGAAGAATCCCACGATCATCCGTACGCGAAGGTATGAGATGAAGCCGATGTCCGTTGACGAAGCCGCGATGCAAATGGACCTGATTCAGCGCGATATTCTGGTGTTCCTGGATGAGGGATCGAGCCGAGTCAATGTCCTCTATCGTCGGCAAGATGGAGACTACGAGCTTTTCGCCCCGGAGATCTGACGTCGGCGTTTGAGAACCTTTCCGGGCAGGCGCCCAACGCGGCAACAAGTGCACGCAAGAACGGCAAGGGGCGGAAGATTATAGGCCCGTCAAACCACAGTCCCGATCGCATAATCTGATGACTTTTCAAAGCCTGGCCGTGATGGAGCACCCGATTCAAGGACGAGCGGAAGCCATGTGTCAAGGGAGCGTTTGATGCCTATCTAGACCCGCTTGGTGGTGCGAAGCCGCAAAAACCCCCGGAAATCGGTCTCGGGTCGGAACGAGAGAAAGAAGAGCGATGAGAATCGTCGACGAACTGAAGAAGCAACGCGTCAAGATCGGAATTTCTGGCGCTACCAAACCGGAAATTCTTCGAGAGCTGCTCGAAGGTTTCGCGGAGGAGGGGTGTGTCGAAGACCGGGAAAGTCTTCTGGAAGAGTTTCTGGAGAGAGAGGCGAAAGGCAGCACGGGAATTGGAAACGGGATTGCCATTCCGCATGTCCGGACCAACCAGGCTTCGAAGCTGGAATACCTCATCGCCGTTTCGAAGGAAGGCGTCGATTTCGACTCGCTGGACGGAGAACCCATCCATATCGTCGTCCTGATGATGGCGCCGAAAGACTCGCACGGCATCCATATCAAAGCCCTGGCAAGGGTTTCGCGTATCCTGAACGACGAGAGCGTCCGGGTTCGGCTTGCTAATGCGGAAGACGCGGATGCCGTGTTGAGGATCATCGAGGAGCGGGAGGGGGAAATCGACTGACGCAATGCCGCAAGTTCGATCGCTTCTGGAGTTCGGGAATCTCCACCTCAAACTGTTGTGCGGAGAAGAAGGTCTCAGCCGGGAGATCGGGTCGCCGGATGTCAACCGACCGGGTCTCGAGCTGACCGGGTGCTTCGACTTTTTCGATCCCAACCGGGTGCAGGTTTTCGGGAGAGGAGAAGTTCGGTTTGTGGCGGATTACGGCGGGCGGGCGGACGTCCGGGCTTCCGTACAAAGGATTTTCAGATCGCCGATTCCTTGCGCCGTGGTCACAAACGGGTTGACCCCGCCTCCCATCCTCATCGAGCAGGGGCGGGAGGAGGGCGTGGCCGTCTTCGGCGCCGACGTTCCGACCACGCGTTTCTACAAGCGGCTATACGATTCTCTGGAACACTTTTTCAGCCCGTCGACGCTCATCCACGGGACACTCGTGGACATATTCGGAATGGGGGTTCTGCTCCTGGGCGAGAGTGGCGCTGGAAAGAGCGAGTGCGCCCTTGAACTCGTATCGAAGGGTCACACCCTCGTTGCCGACGACGTAGTCCGTGTTGTCTGTCTGAGTGAGAGGGTATTGCAGGGAACGAGTCCCCATCTCCTCCGCCACTACATCGAAGTCCGAGGCCTCGGAATAGTCGATCTATCGAAGCTTTACGGTGTCCGCGCCATCCGAAGAGAGAAACAGATCGACTTGGTGATCACCTTGGAGGACTGGCGTCCCGAAACGGTGGTCGAGAGAGTGGGGCTGGATCGACGAGTCTACACGATTCTGGGAGTGGATCTTCCGCACCTGGTCATCCCGGTAAAACCGGGACGCAACATATCCACCATAGTAGAAGTAGGCGCCCGCGACCAGAGGCTCAAATTGATGGGCGTCCACTCCGCACAAGAGTTTAACGAGCGACTCATGCGGAAGACGGCGCAGGGAAGCGGAAACTCCGATTCCGCCGGAAGGGGGCCGGACCCGGCGCCCCGATCGGAAAGGGACGAAGGATGACCGAGGAAATCCAGGTCGAGGTCACCGTGATGAATGAAGAGGGACTTCACGCCCGTCCCGCCGCCATGCTGGTCCAGGCTCTGCAAGGGCTGGAGTGTCAGGTATATCTCTCGAAGGAAGAAGGGGAGGAAGTCGACGGGAAGAGCATTCTCGGGGTCATGATGCTTGCGGCCGAGCGCGGAAGCAAACTGACGGTCCGTGCCAAGGGGCCGGACGCGAGAGAAGCGGTCCAGTGCATCTCGAGGATCCTCAAGGACCAGCAAGGAGGAAGCGTGTGACCGTGGATGAACCGCGCGAGGAAGTGGAAATCAGGGGGCTTCCAGTTTCCTTGGGCATCGAAATCGGGCCGGCGTACGTCCTGGAGGAGGAGGGAATCCACTTCCCACAGCACCGGATCCCTTCCGCAGAGGTCGAACGCCAAATCCAACGGCTCGAGGAGGCCTGGGACCGGACCATCCGACAGATCGAAGAGACCCGGTCCGCCCATCCCACGGGGGAACGTCAGCTCCTGGATGACATCATCGACATCCACCTGATGCTCGCCAAAGACATCCCGAAATACACGCGTCAAAGGAGCCACAAGCTCATTCGAGAAGACCGCCTGCATGCCGAGACGGCCTTTCACTCCGCGCTGCAGGAGCTTGCCCAACGGCTCGGACAGAGCCCGCTCCAAAGGTCTGAGGACGTCATCGACATCGGCAACCAGGTCATCCGAAACCTGGTTGGGATGGACATCACGCAATTCGACGACATCGAAAGTCCGGTGATCCTGGTCGCGGAGGACCTTTCTCCTTCGTTGACCGCCCGGCTTCCCAAAGGAAAGGTGTTGGCGTTTGCAACCACTCGCGGCAGTCGGACTTCGCACACGGCGATTATGGCCAGAGCGCTCGAAATCCCGGCCGTGGTGGGCGTCCCCGCGTTACTGGAGGCGGTTGGGGATGGGGACACGGTGGTCGTTGACGGGGATCGAGGCCGCGTTGTGGTTCGGCCCGGAGAAGCAACGCTTGGGCACTACAGAAGGAGACAGGTCGACGCAACCAGAAGGATCCAGGCGCAGCTGCGCTATCGCGACCTGCAAGCCGAGACCCTGGACGGATTCGTCATCGACCTGCGGGCCAACATCGAGCTTCCCGAGGAGGTGGAGGCGGTTCTGGCGCACGGGGGACGGGGGATCGGCTTGTATCGCACGGAGTTCCTCTACTTGAACCGTGCGGACCTGCCTTCCGAAGAAGAGCAGTATCGCGCCTATCGCGCCGTCGTCGAAGCTCTGGCCCCGAATCCCGTCACGATCCGGACCCTCGACATCGGGGGCGACAAGTTCCTTTCTTCCATCGGAGCTCCAAAGGAGATGAATCCCTTCATGGGATGGAGAGGAATCCGGTTTTGCCTGGAACAGCCGGAGATCTTCCACACCCAGCTGCGGGCCATTCTTCGGGCAAGCCGGCACGGGAATCTCTCGATCATGTTCCCCATGATCGCCGAGGCGCGCGAGCTGCGACTGGCGGCTGCCGCCCTGGAAGCGATGAAACGCGAACTGGAAGAGGAGGGGGTTGCGTTCAACAAAGAGATCGCCGTGGGGGCGATGATCGAGGTTCCTTCGGCGGCCCTGATGGTTGGGGCCTTGGCTCCCCTGGTGAGTTTCTTCTCGATCGGAACGAATGACCTCGTCCAGTACACCATGGCGGCCGACCGAGGAAACGAGCGGACGGCATATCTGTACAATCCGCTCAATCCAGGCGTGTTGCGGCTGGTCAAAGAGGTGGTCGGTGGGGCACACTCGGCGGGCAAACGGGTCTGCATGTGTGGGGAAATGGCGGGAGAATTGGCCTTTTCCCTTGTGCTGGTGGGCCTGATGGTGGATGAACTCTCCATGAGCCCGATTGCGATTCCCGAAGTCAAACGGTTCATCCGGTCGATTTCGCTTGCAGATGCCGTTCCGATCGCCGAACGAGCGCTCCAGATGACTGAACCGGACGACATCCGTGATTTCTTGGAAGAATGCACCTGCGAACTGGCCCCTTGGACAGCGGAGCTCATCGCAGCCGACTGAAGACAGAACTCCTTCTGACTCGCGACAACCCAAACAGGTCATGTCGAGGTTTGACGTCCGCGTAAAACCCAAATCCAGCCGGTTTGCCATCCTGGGATGCCGCGACGGGGTTTGGCAGGTGGCTCTGACTTCGCCGCCCGAGGGTGGAAAAGCCAACCGCGAGTTGCTGAAAGCCGTCTCCAAGGCCTTGGGAATCTCCAAATCCCGGATCGGAATTGCCGTTGGAGACAAATCAAGAAACAAAACCCTTTCCGTGAACGGTCTCGGAGAAGACGAGATTCGTGAGAGGCTCCAAGCAGCGAGTCGGCTTAGTTAAGCGATGCGCCTCCTCGGCCTTCAGCTCCCCTCTCTTGCTTGGACTGGATGCGGCTCGCACGAGCCCGAAGGCGTCTCGCCTCGGTCTCCCGGCCGACGTCCATGAGCAGGTCCGCGTAGTTTGAAAGGCATGCGGCGATGTGAGGATGTTCGGGCCCGTAAGTGCGCTCCCATATAGCGATGGCTCGCAGGTAGGCCGATTCGGCCAGCTGCACTTTTCGTTGGTTCGAGTACGCCATCGCGAGGTTGTTGAGAGTCGTCGCCACCTCCAAGTTGTCAGGGCCGAAAGTCCGCACCTTGATCTCCAAGGCTCGCAGGAGCAGATTCTCGGCCGAATCGTTCTTACCCTGGGCCATCTGAGAGATGGCCAGGTTATTCAGGCAGGCCGCAACCTCCGGATGGTCCTTCCCATACGCCTTTTCGTAGATTTCCAAGGCTTGACGGTGAAGTTTCTCGGCTTCCTCGAATTCTCGCTTCGAATCGAGTTCCTGCCCCCGTTTGGTGAGGCGGAGAGCCCGTTCAACAGTGGCTGCCGGCTCGTTTGGATCGGCACGTGCATAGGAGGTTTTTTCTTCTTTCTCCTCCTCGACGGAGAGAGCCATCGTAACCGACGGGGCATTCATCTTCTGCCACAAGAGGCCGATGCCGAGCGTCAGCAGCAATGCAACTACAACCAAACCGATCAGAACCCAGTTTTTCAAATCCCTCTCCAGCTATTCGGGGTCCTCTTCAACGGATCCGACCCCCAAAATATGCGGCAGGACGGCCTCCGCCAATCTTTCCTCTCAGGTCTTTGCGTTCGCAGAATCCGGTCCGGGGACCTGCCGGACACGCTGCTGGGATTCCTTACTTCCCGCGTGGAGATCTCCCGAATCGGACATCCCTTTTTCCTTGGTTCGGCCCACGACGTCGGGACTCTCATTCGCAGAGGCGGCGATCAGGTTCGGCTCGCCCCAACTCCCATCGGGCGAGACCCGCAGAGTGACGAGGGTCTTCTGCACGATCGCCGCCAGCTCCAGCTCGCCCGCCGCCGTTTGGTGGACCGACACGGAACTGATGACGCCGAGGGGGCGAGCTAGAAAAGAGGGACCGCTCCACCGTGTGTCCTCCCCTCCCTCCGGGCGTTGCACTTGGAGCAGCCCGCCTTCTTCGTAAGGAGCGAACATTTCAAGACTCTCAATCACACCGGATTCCGCTTTCCTCGCAAAGAAAGTCGGCTGACCCACGAGCTTCGAGACAAAAGTCTCGCCCTGTTGCCATTCTTCTTCCGGGTTCTCCCTCCAAAAACGATAGATGCCATTCCCTGCCGAGGCGATGAATTCCATCCGGTTCCCGCCCTTGTGGACGAGTGTAACCGAATCCACGAGGCCCAATTCCTTACCGAAATGGACCGGGTTCATCCACGGGAAAAACGGGCTGTTGTTGTCACGATAGGAGTAGTACAAACCACCGACCAAAGCGGGAACGATTACTTCGAAATTGCCTCGTCGGCCATTTTGGATCTCTCCCTGGACGAAGCCAGGACATCCGCGAGTTCGCCAGGAAACATGATTTCCGCCCACCCACTTCCCTTCAGTAAACCTCTCGTTGAACCAGTAGTTGAGCAGATCGGTTCCCTCGCGCGCGATCAGCTCCCAAGTGTCGGCGTCGCTGTGCAAGATGGCGAATGAGTCGACATGCCCGATATTCGGAGCCAGACGGACCGGACCGTCCCAGCGTTCTTGGGCGGCGCCCACCTCCCGGAAGAATTCAACCAGGCCGTTGTCGAGAGCCGCCAACACCATGTGGAGAACGGTCTTTTTTTCCTCGACCGTCTCGAACAAAACCACATTCGAGTTCCAGTCGATGCTCAGGAGAGCCTCTCTCTTCTCCTCGCGCGAGGGTCTGCGATCGGACCGCCTGACCTGGTCGGTTTCTTCGTCCGAGCTCATGGCCCGGCGCAGCCTGAGAAACAGGAAAAACCAGATTCCGAGGGTAACCAGGAGCGAGAAGACGAGCAGGTACGCCAGCATCGCTGTGGAAAGCGATTGGTAGAAGACCGTGATTCTCCATACGATCCTCTCGGTCCACCCCCGCTTACCCCCAGGAGGGATTTCCTCCAACGTTGCGGCGGATGTCGAATCGGCCGCCAGTGCGATACCGGTCGAATCGAGAACGCGCGTCGCAGATGCCAAAGGCGCTCCGGCCACCGTCGGCGTGGGCGCCGGTGTGGAGGTTTGAGTTGGAGAGGGCGGCTCCTTCGTTTCCTCTTTGAGAACGGCGGTTCGGGTTCCCGCGGCGATTTCACCCTCAGACCGGGCTCGTGGGGCAGACGCAAGCCGACTCTGTCGGCTCCGAAGCGTGATGGCTTCGCCTCCATCCAAGATGTAGGTCAGCCAGATCCCCGCGGTGGTATGGGTAATCGTTCCGGAGTAGACACCCACCCGGTAGATCTCGAGATTCCCCCCCTTTTTTGGCGTTTTCGCCTGCTCGGCATTCACTCGGTCCAGTTCCATCGCAAAATAGTCGGCCTTTTCCTTTTCCTCGAAGGCGAGGACGGCACGCGGACCGGAGTATTCGACAACGGAGGCGGCATAGTCCGAACCGACCCTATCGAGTCCTTTCGAAAGCATCCCGATTACCAGAGCATCGACTTGACGGGTTGCCTGGGCGACCGGGGCGCCGGCGGCTTCGACCTCCTCGACGGCCTCCTTGTATCGCGGAATCTCGATAACGACCACCGTACGCGCGAGGAATGACGGGGAACGGCTCTCCTTTCCCGGACCCGCCTCTTCACCGGCGGGCGGCGGAGACGAAGGACCCGGAGATCCCCCACCTTCTTTCCCCGACGCAGCGACTTGCCTGGTTTCTGACGACTGGCGGTCCCAGACTACGCGGGTCGCCCGGCTTCGTCGTTTCCCCCAGTTTGAGGGAAAGCTCTTTTTCGAGACCGCCGAAACGGCTCGAAATCCTTCCCACGGGGTCGATGGTCCACTTCGATCGGAAACCGTCGTTCGCGGCTGTCTTTCGCGGAGCTGCGGCCCTGCCAAAGCGAAATAAGCGACCTTTGTGGTGGTTGCAGCCACGATGTCGCGAGCCGTGTCGACCGTTTGCCCCGAGACCAGTTTCCAGGGACCGGAGGCCGACTCGGCTGCATACAGGCGAAGACGTTTTTCGTCCAGGCCCGCGATCTCCGACTCCAGGTACTGGAAGCGTGTATGGACATGGTCGAAGCGCTCGGGTGAGATCGCGATCCGCCAGTGCACGTTGGCGACGCCGAATCCCGTTTGCCACTTTTCCGCGAGGTTGGACACCCCGGAGTTCGTGCGAAACATGACGACGCTGGCTTCCCACAAACCCGCCTTGCCGTCCACCGACAACCAGGTTCGGACCGGGGAAGAACCTGGCCCACCTACCCGGCGAGGCAATGCGCTGGATGAGGAGATTTTCTCTACGGCCTTCGCGAGTGGGGCCGAGCCTCCACCGAGAACGACGACGACGCATCCAGCGTTCGGGACGGCCTCTCCGGAAAGCGGGTTGGAGGCGTTGGGCGCCGAGAACGCAAAATCCATGAATCCGTCGCAGTCCAGGTCGCCGACCGATCCTCCGCCGCAACCGAAGCAGTCCCCCGGCGCCATGCCACGCACGCGGGTCGAGTGCGTGACGCTCGACACCGGTCCGGCGAGCCCCGCGCAGACCTCGTCCCCAAACAGGACATAGACCTCTCCGGCCTCTTCCCGTCCATCCACCGCAGACCCAGGGGCTCCCAGAATCAGGTCGTCGAAACCGTCTCCGTTGACGTCTCCGCAGGCGACGGACTCCCCGAGGCGAGCGCCCGGTTCGCCGCCCGTCAGAACCTTGGCGGAACGAGTCGGCTCCGTGAGAACGCCCGTGTCGAGCCGAGTGCCGGGAAGACCGGCTTTCCCCAGGACGAGGATCGCTTTGCCACTGTCTTCTCCGGAGGGGGAATCGACGGTCGGTGCGCCCAAGACCAAGTCGTCCAGGCCGTCCCGGTTGACATCTCCGCTAGCCAGGTGGGTACCCAATCCGGGATCTCCGGATTGTCCCAACAGGCGGGTTTCGCCGAGGAGGTCGTTCGTATCTTCGTTTCCAAGCCGAACGGTCCGTTTCAGCAAGTTGACCCCGAAAAGAACGAAAACCTGCCCCGTCGCGTTCTCTATCGAGCTCCCCCCCGATAGAGCCCCGACTGCCAGATCGTTCAGTCCGTCTCCATCGAAGTCTCCCCAGGCCATGGAGTGGCCGAGACGGCTCTTTTCCCCCGGTCCTGTCACGACCCGAAAAAGCCCCGCGCCTTCCTTTCCGGCAAGATCGATACTCCCACCGGGCTGGATTGTCTTTCCTGAGAAAAGGTAGACCTTCCCCGCATCGACCGCGTCCGGAGCGTCCGCCTGCTCCGCACCAACGGCCAGGTCGCCCATACCGTCCATGTCGAGGTCGCCAACCAGCAGCGAGCTGCCCAAACGGTCGCCGGCCCTTTCACCCACAATCCGAAATACCCGAGCGGCCGCCCCCGGTTCCTCGAGGTCCACGAACGGGGGGAAGGAGGATTCGCCGAAGAGAACCACCATTTCGCCGGCCTTCCGACGACCGAGAGGACTTGCTTCCTCGATGCCCAGGATGAGATCTTCGCAACCGTCGGCATTCAGGTCGCCGACAGCGAGAGAGAGCGTGGTCAAGTCGTCCGACTTTCTTAGTCGGATTCGCGACTCACTCGTTTTGGCCAAATCCTCGCTCAAGGCAAAGGGCGTAGCCAGCAGGGACTCGTGCCCGTAAACAATCTGGATCCAAGGAGAACCAACGTTTCCATCCGCATCGCTTGAGCCACCGACAAACACCACGTCGTCGTTCCCGTCGCCATCGATGTCCCCAAGCACGACGGACTTCTCTCCGCCGCCCCCAATCCGGTTGTCGGCGCTTGCTCCGAAAATGCGAACCACGGCTGCCGATTCCGTTCCCAAAGTGGACACATTGAGGTCGACGGTGGGCGGGTATTGAGCGAATCCAGGAGACTCCAGGGAGGCCAGGAAAACCAAGAAAAGGAGTGCCGTCTTGCCGCTTGGTGGAGCCATTGTCCAGATCCGCCGGTTCGAATCGAGCTTGTACCCAAGGAGAAGAGCGGTAGGACTATACCATGAAAGAGGTTTTTCGGCACGTGCTCTTGCGAAGTCCATCGGATAGCCTCGCTCGCCCCTTTTTCGGCGGCTCTTACGGGGGAAGGGAATTCGACCGGCTAGGCGCCGTCCTTTGGGAAAGACTCATCGAGTGCGGATTCGATCCGTTCGAAGGCGCTCTCCGTGAAATAGGCGTGGGGGGAGAGACGCAATCGCCCGTCGCGGATCGAGGTGGCTATGTTCCGGTCTCGAAGTCGTTGCGCCACAACCTGCGCGGGAAGCGCGGGGTGGTCCACGATGAGAATCCCGGACCATTCCTCGCCATCTCTCGAGCAACAAATCTCGAAACCCAGGGACTGCAACTTGGAGGCAAGTCGGTCCGTGGCTTTCCGAATTTCCCGTTCGATGCGGTTGCGCCCGAACCGGTCAACCACCTGAAGAGCGGCTCGCAGTCCCGCCACACCGGGAAAATTGAGCATGGCGTTCTCGAATCGGCGGCCATCCGGCAAGAGTTCGAAGCGGTAGTCGAGGTAGTCCTCCGCGTCCACCATACAATCTGCACCGACATACGTGAGATCCAGATTGTCCCGAAGTTCCGGCGTTGCATAGAACAGCGCAATCCCCGTAGGGCCAAGCAACCATTTGTGAGAACCGGTAGTAAGAGCATCGATTCCCCACCCTCTTAGGTCGATTGGGAAGACCGAAAAGGACTGAATGGCATCCACGAAGAGAATCGCTTTCGACTGCCTGCACAGTTCTCCCAGCTTCTGGAGGTCGTGCCGGTAGCCCGTCGCGAATTGGACGTGGGACACAGCCAGCACCCGCGTCTTCTTGGTGATTTTCTCCGCATAAGCTTCCGCGGGAAATCTCCCCCGGTGGTCGGGCTCGACCCAGACCAGCCGGGCGCCCTTCGCCTGTTGCGCCCACCAAGGATATACGTTGGCCGGATACTCCTTCGTACACAAAACGATCTCGTCCCCGGGATTCCAGCGCAGGCCGTTCGCCACCAGGTTGACTCCGTGGGTGGTGTTGGGTGTTGCGGCGAGATCGCCCGGATCGCAATCGAGCAATCGCGACGCCAGTTCCTTCGCCTCTTTCAACCGCGCGTGCCATTGGGGGCCATGTGCCCATCCATTCTCCAGCACGTCGCGTATCTGTTCCTCCATCGCTTCAGCCACCGCCAATGAGATGGGGGACACGCCCGCATGGTTCAACCAGATGTTGGGTTCCAGGAAACGAAAAAGATCCTGGTATTCTTTCCAATCGACAGTGCACATGCTCTCCACTCCCTCGTCTTCAGGGTTTCCAGGAAGACAATCAGCTTTTGAGTGCCTGTCAAGACTCGGCGAGGGCGCCTGTCCCACAAGGAGCCCCCATTCTGATAGCCCTCCTGGCTGCTTGAGGAAAAAAAACCTTGACAAGACGGTGCGTCTTTGCTAGAAACCTCACCTGTAAGAGAACTTGTCTTAAATAGTCCATTTCTACTTAAATTGAGTATTCTTTACAGTCTTTTGTCGGTTTGGTGACAGAATGGTGAAGAAACCCGGTTTGATGCAGGGTGGCGGCCCTGCCTCACCCACGCGGCGGCTCCCCGTCGGTGTTGGGGCAGGGCCCCAACCTACACGCGGGTGCATTCGCGAGCGTGGCCTTGAGGAAAACGTTTCGTTTTCCGTCATTCCCGCGCAAGCGGGAATCCAGGAGGGAGGAAAGAAGGGAGACGAAACGGGTGTGGTCTCCCCGGATTTCATCTAGACAACCTCCCATTCTGTAGATATACTTCCGATAAATCGAAGCGCATTCTCTTCGCATCCAGAGGTCGGACTATGAGAGACACCCATGGGTTACCCGAACCAGCCGGTTCACGACCCATCCCAAGATGGAGTGGAGAATTCATTCTCTTTCTCGGTCTTCGCAAGGGATTGAAATCCCGACTCCATCGATGGGGGTCTCCACTCATCACCCTGCCCCTGTCCCTCCTCGTTGCCCTCCTGTTACCGACCTTTGCAGAAGCCCGAATCATCCGAGTCGCTCAAGACGGGGACGGCTCGGATGGCGACACCTGGGAAACCGCCTTCCAGACAATCTCGGGAGCACTCGCCGTATCCACCGGTGGAGACCACATTTGGGTGAAGCAAGGCACTTACGTTGAGAACGTCTCGATGGCTCCTAATACGTGGCTTTTTGGAGGTTTTGCGGGAATGGAGACGGACGAACAATTCGAGTTACGGGATTGGACAGCCAATGAGACGATCATCGACGGATCTGGGTCTGGATCCACGGTAAGCATCAACGCAGTTGCCTATATCGATGGTTTCACTATTACCGGAGGCTTCTCAGACTTTGGAGGCGGACTTAACATCACAAGTGCCTCCGCGACAATCACAAACAGTCGATTATTCGGAAACTACACTCAGGGAGATGAGATCGGCGGGATAGGTGGTGGCGCCTTCATTAAAGACAGTCGCGCCAGAATCAGCCACTGCCAGTTCTCTAATAATACAACCTTTGGAGATAACGGTTCAGGTGCGGGGGGCGGGCTGTACATAGAGGACTCAACAGTAACGATAGGGAAGTGTACTGTCTGCTCAAATGTGTCGGGCGATGGGGCTGGCATCACGTTTTGGGAGTCCAATTTCCGTTTATCTGATTCCTTGATTACTAATAATGTGGGCCAGGTTAGGAATCCACATTCACTTCCAGGTATTCGAGCCCAGGGGGGTGGAGCCCTGATATCAGGATCAACAGGGACAATCACTAATTGCATGTTCTACAATAATCGCAGTACGTACGGAGACCAGGTAGAGACAGTTTATATCGTTGAAATCGAAATGCTCAACTGCACAGTGTACTCGTCACTTGGTGGTCCGCTGCTCACGTGGATACGGACGCCTCCGATCTTGGACAACACCATAGTCTGGGGAGGTGGCCTGGGGGGCGCCGATGCCACCGTGACCTACAGCAACATCCAGGGCGGTTACCCCGGCGAGGGTAACATCAGTGAGGACCCGCTCTTTGTAGACCCGGAGAACGGCGATCTCCGCCTGCTGCCCGGTTCGCCGTGTATCGACACCGCCGGGACGACGGGTCCTCCAACCGACATCGAGGGGAATCCGCGACCCTATGACGTCCCGGGCATAGGCCGCGACGGCACCGGGGACGAGTTCGACATGGGTGCCTATGAATACATCCCCGAACCAACCCCCACCCCCACCATGGTCAACGAACGCTCCGATATCGACCAGTCCGGCAAAGTCGACGCCGCCGACCTCCTCCACCTCCTGTGCGACTGGCAGAAGAGAGCGCAGGATGGGTAGGATCTGCGATTGGCGGGGAAAACGTTTCGTTTTCCGTCATTCCCGCGCAGGCGGGAATCCAGGGATAGTCGCGGATGCCTTTCTTCTCGCACACCACTATCGGAGATCCGGTATGCGAATGGCACGACGCACTGGATTCCCAATCGAGTTGGGAATGACGGTAAAGTATACGGGGAGCGTGCCTTAAGGAGTTTTAGCGCTGTAGTATTAAGAGTCTATCTCAAAACGCTGAGCCGATGGAATCGCCGGTACCATAATAATCCACATGCG
>Ga0214473_10001790_pt1 | contig 27530 bp, 27 predicted proteins | sample RVTome_7_FD_203509 | JGI IMG/M metagenome (GOLD analysis project Ga0214473, IMG submission 203509) | Soil microbial communities from uranium-contaminated site in the Upper Colorado River Basin, Wyoming, United States - RVT98D197 | ecosystem: Environmental > Terrestrial > Soil > Contaminated >...
GAACTCGCATAGAGCTTCGATTCTTCCTTGTACCGTATGAATTCGCCGAACCATTTTGTTCTTCCTTCTTCATCCGAAGCAGGGCTGATCTCAATATGTTTGCTCAATGCAGGATAGCCGATAACATATTTATCCCTCTCCTCCTGACTCAGAACATCATCTATCTTTTTCGTACTATGAATGAAATAGAGGTTCGGAGCGTACTCGAATTTCAACGTGCCCATGTTCATCCAAAGAAGTCCTGCTGCCTTGCCTTTTTGCTTCAGTGTTTCATGTCCGTCCTGAGCAGCAATCTTAATGATCAGGTCTGTTCCTGCGTCGGATGTCCCGCTGACGCTTACAGCGCTTCCATGATAGAAGAAGTCTATTGTGATATGGTCGCGATTCGCGTTAATCGTAAGCTCTGCCGATGAAGAAGAGCAGTAGAGCAGCAGTGCAGCAGTGCAGCAGAGTGAAAGGAATACCACAATTTTGAATTTTTTCATTAGTGTCCTCCTACCTGCGATAAAAGCAGCGACGGCGTCATAGTAAGTTCAAAGATTATCTTTACAGTTACAACAAGTACGATAACCGCAAGGATGATCTTGAGTTGTTCGCCCTTAAGCTTTCTTCCGAAAACAGTCCCTATTTGTGCGCCAACGGTAGAACCTATAAGAAGAAGGACTGCCAAAATAAAATCCACCGTATGATTAGTATAAGCCTGAAGGAATGTGACCTCGATACAGTTGAAAAGAATCTGGAAAAGACTTGTGCCTACGACAACGTGCATCGGCATCCTGAGAATATAGACCATGACCGGCACCATGAGAAATCCTCCGCCCACACCCATTATTGCAGCCAGTATGCCCACAATCCCGCCGAATATTATCGGCAGAAGGGCAGAGTGGGTTACACCTGATTTCTCATAGTGGCTCTGAATCGGCAGAGACTTGAGAAACATGGCAATTGCAGATTCTTTTGAGGGGGATTTCGTAAGGGGGACATTGTCCCCCTTACGAGCTTTCTTCATGCTCTGAATGCTCTCAATAAACATATATGTCCCCACAATACCAAGCATCAGGACATAGGTCATTTTTATTACAAAATCGGCATTCCCCATCGCCATGAGTATCTTTATTGCCTGAACACCGAAGAGACCGCCGATGAAACCGCCGATGAGTAAGTGAAAACCCATTTTAAAATCCACATTGCCGATCTTCCAGTGTGCATACGTTCCCGAAGTCGAAGCAGCGACAATCTGGTTAGAGTCTGTAGCCGCTGCAACTGTTGCAGGAATGCCTAACATAATAAGAAGCGGGGTCATCAGAAAGCCGCCACCAACACCAAACAGCCCTGATAGCAGACCTACCACCAATCCAAGCCCGATAGGGATGATAATGTTAATACTTGTTAATGCTACCGGTAAATAAAGATACATTCAGACAACCTCCCTTTATTAAATTTCATGCGTGCTGTAATTCCTGTTTTGCTATAGTCACTACAGGCCGTAAAGCAGTTTTTACAAGTCTCTGCAGTTCTCTTGCAGACATGTTTCCGTTTTTCGTAATGCTCGGGCTTAAAAGCACCATGTCAACAGCAGTTTTGTTCTTAAGAAAACCGCTTATAGCCCCGACAATGCCGTCTTGTGCTGTTTGCAGATTCGCCTCAATGCCGGATGTTTTACACTGATCAATCATGCGGTTTGATTGTCCTTCCGGATTTTCTCTCCGCATAACTTCCCTTGCAGTCTCATACTCGCCTTCCTCTGCAAAGGCTACGGCAGTCATAATGTCTTCGAACCTTTCTTCAAGCTTCTTCTTGTTTACCAGCAGTATCGTAATGCCTTCATCAAGGGTCTTTGCGAGGTCAATCGCATAGGTCAAACCCTCATCACTATCCTCATTTTGATAGGTAACGAATAAAAGCTGTTTTTTCACCGCGGCTCCCTCCTTCTATTGATTCTCAGGAATTATTAAGCATAAGGGATGCCAGATGTAACACTTTGATAAATAAGGATAAATTAATAAGGCAAAGGATTGTGTTTAGAATATGAACAGTTGGGATGATGCAGATACTAAGAGATAACTCGTTGAATTAAAAAGATATTCTTGACAAAAATGGAAACGCGGCTATGCGTTTAGAATATGAACAGTGTAAACACTATTCTTCCTTCAATATCTTCCAGAGACTCGTTCTTGATATGCCAAGCGCTTCAGCAGCCTTTGAGCGGTTCCCTCCGAGCATCTTCACAACCTTTTCAACATGCTCTTTAACAAGCTCGTCAATAGTCAGTACCTTGTCGGGATCAATAGTGTCGATCTGGAGAACACGGATTGCTCTCGGCAGACTCTCAGGCGTGATAATTCCGCTTTTTTCAAGTATGATTGCCCTCTCGATTATATTTTCAAGCTCCCTTGCATTGCCGGGGAAACTGTAGTTCATGAGAATATGCATTGCATCATCAGTAAGTCCGGCAATCTTTTTGCTGGACTTCGGAAGATGTTTTTTAAGAAAGAAAGAACTGAGAGGCTTGATATCGTCTATTCTCTCCCTCAACGGAGGAATATATATTTCCATTATGTTGAGACGGTAATAAAGGTCTTCCCTGAATCTGCCTTCCGAAATAAGCCTTTTTACATTCTGGTTCGTGGCAGCAATAAACCGCACATCCACCTTGATCGGCCTTGTGCCTCCAACCCGATAGAACTCTCCCTCTTCAACGACTTTGAGAAGTTTTGCCTGAAGGTTGGTGGGCAGCTCCGCAATTTCGTCAAGAAAAAGGGTGCCTGTGTCCGCAATCTCAACAAGTCCCTGCTTTGTTGATACAGCGCCTGTAAAAGCTCCTTTTTCGTAACCAAAGAGTTCGCTTGCAAGCAGTTCTTCCGTGAAAGTCGCGCAGTTGATAGAGAGGAAGGGCATATTCTGCCGCTTGCCGGTAAAGTGGATTGCCTTTGCGATGAGGCTTTTGCCCACGCCCGTCTCCCCGGTCAGGAGAATATTGACATCTGACCCTTTCAGTTCATCCACGGTCTCAAGGATGCGCCTCATACCTTCGCTCTTGGCGATGATGGAAATCTTCTTATCCATGCCGACAAAGGTGCGTAAAGCGATATTTTCTTTTTTGAGACTCCTCTGCTGAAAGATCTTGCTGACTTTCAGCAGAAGTTCGTCAAGATCAAAAGGCTTGGTAATATAATCAACAGCGCCTTTTTTCATAGCTTCGACAGCTGAACTGATACTGCCGAATCCGGTAATAATGATTACTTCTGTTTCAGGATGATGGACTCTTACTTTATCAAGCAGTTCTATCCCGCTCATGCCGGGCATTTTAATATCGGTGATAAGAACATCGAAATGGTCTTTCTCTATCATCTGAAGGGCATCGGTTCCGTTTCTGGAATAAGTAACTTTATAGCCCTCTTCCTGAAGGGTGTCAACAATATTGTTGAGTGTAATCTCTTCGTCTTCAGCTACGAGTATTTTAAACGCCATAATCAATAGTCCTTTCATGCTGTAAAATAAAGCCAATCATACTTTGCCTGCTGATTTGGGCAGTGTGATGATGAATGCCGTGCCGCGGCCTTCTTCGCTTTCAACTGTTATCTCACCATTGTGTTTCTGAATTATATTAAATACGATTGCAAGTCCGAGTCCGGTGCCTTTGTCTTTTGTTGTATAGAAGGGCTCGAAAATCTTCTCGACTGCCTCATGGGAAATGCCGCGCCCTGTATCAGACAGTCTAATCCTGATATTTGCATCTTCTTCAACGGCTCTCACAATGATACTCCCCTCGCCTGAAACAGCATCTATGGCGTTGGATATGAGATTGATAAAAACCCTCTCCATCTGCTCCTGGTCTGCGTAGATGACAATTTCCTCGGGATGGAACTCAAGATGAAACCTGACCTTATCCATAGACCTTGAAAGCCCGATGTGCTTATAGACTCCGGTTACAAGGCTGCGCAATTCTACCGGCCGTGGATTTAGCTCTCTTCCCCTCGCAAATTCAAGGAGGTCGCTCACAATGCTTTTAACCCTCATGGTCTGCCCGAATATATCATCAAGCCCCTTTTTTATAAATGCAGGGCACTCATCTTCTGATTTCTTCAACAGTCTCTGCGCGGTCGTATAAATGTTATTCAAAGGGTTGTTGAGCTCATGCGCAACGCCAGATGCAAGAGTGCCAATCGCCGCAAGCTTTTTGCTCTGGAGGAGTTCTTTTTCCCTCTGAATTAATTGCTCCTCCATCGAGTTAAATTTTTGTATGAGCACACCGACTTCATCATTGTCGCCCCACCTCAGCCTGCCGACTGCCATCTTTGAGAAATCGCCGCCGCCGGTTCTTTCAACAACTGCTGTTAACAAGTTCAGTCTTTTGACTACATTGCCTGTCACATACAGGAACGCCCCTCCTCCCGCAATAAGAAACACTGTGAAGAATATCAGTATGGCTATCTGTGATCTGCGGATAAAGCCATCAACCTTTTCTCTCGCTGTCTTGTCAAGCTCCTTTGACATTGCAAGAATTTCTTCACCATCCTTCCTGAGTGTGCGTATCTCGGAATCAAGCTCATAAAGGTTTCTGATTGCAGGGTTATCTTTTTTGAGGTGAAAAATGTTTTCAATGAGTTCTGCGTTGACGAGCGGCCTTTCGAGGAATGTGGTTTCGATTATCCTGAAAAAAACGGAGTATTGCATATGAAAGGGCTTGATTCTGTCGAACTTGTTCCTGAAATCATAAACAATCTTGTCTATATGATTAAACCTCCGGCTGTATTCATCTATTTTTTCCCTGAGGCTTAAAAGGCCTCCGGTGCTGTCCGGATACCTGTTTCCCGCCAAAATATCGTCCAATTGCTTCAGATAATCACGAACACTTTTGACTTCATTCAGATCACCCGTAAGAAAAAAGTTCTTTTCGTGCCTCCTTAACTGAAGCGACTTGCTCCTGATTGTATCAGTGGCCTCAAGAAAGATTATCTCTTTCTTTATCTGAATGAAGTTTATATACTCAAAAGCCGCAAGCACAGCAATTATAAAGGCGCTTGTCAGAAAGCTCAGGATTATCTTCTTTTTCAGGGACATACTGCCCTATATTATCACCAACAGATTGAAAAATGAAATTTCCGTCTGTGACTTCATTTTTTCTTTATAAAACGTTAAGGAGCTTTCACTGGCGCGGCAGCCATGAAGAAAGGATTGATCGGGATGGCAACAGGCGGTACATTGTTCCTTGATGAAATAACAGAGATGCCGCCTTCGATGCAGGTAAAGCTCCTGAGGGTTATTCAGGCAGGACCTTTATTTCAGGCTGAATGTGGTAACGCTGCGCATCCCGTCTCTTAAAGAGCAGGAACTGCCTTATATCAAATGGGTATTGAGTGAGTCAGGCAGTAATAAAACACTTGCTTCCCTTCTACTCGGCATTGACAGGGTATCACTGTAGAGAAAGCTTAAGAAATACGGGCTGGAAAATGAATAGTCCTTCCCAGCCCTCTTTTCCGATGAGATTAAAAACGTATCCGCCGATAACTCCTTTTTACTCTACGCACACTTAACAACAAGCACAGCACATTCGGCAGTGCCGATAACCCTCTCTGTCACGCTTCCCATGAGAAGCCTTGCGAGCGCTGTTCGTCCGTGACTGCCGATTACAATTGCGTCCGCGTTTTTGTTTTTTGCAGTATTCACGACGACCTCAAATGGCCTTCCTTCAGCTATCAGCGCATCAACCTTAACGCCCTCTTTTTCTGCAAGCCCTTTAATTTTTTTAATATTCTCTTCTGCGCACTTTTTATCCACATCCGAATAGATGACAGACAGGGCGATAAGTGAACTCCCGCAGCGCTTTGCAATGCTGATTGCTTCAGCGACCGCTATGTCGCTGTGTTTAGACCCATCGGCAGCTATAAGAATATTCTTAAACTCAAGCTTCGCCGCTCTTGGAACCACTAAAACATTGCACGGCGAGTGGCCGACAGTCCTTGCTGTCTCGCTTCCCATCATGAGCCGTTTCAGCCCTGTCCTTCCGCGCCTTCCCATGATTATCATGTCTGCCTTATTTCTCTCTGCCTCTTCAACTATATATCTGTAAGGCTCTTCTCCCTGATGCGCAATTATCTCGCAGTCAACACCCTCTTTTAATGCCCGTGCCTTTACTGATTCAAGGTGCTCCCTCGCCTCTTTTTCCGCCTTCTCAATAAGCTGAGGAGCTATTGTCTCGTACTCAGGATTTGTCTCTATTACAGAGACCGCAATCACCTTGCTTGAGCATGTCTTTGCAAGGTTTATCGCTCCTCTTACAGCGCCTTCGCTGAATTCAGAGCCGTCTGTCGGTAAAACCAATCTTTCAAGTTTTGCTGTGGGACATGTCTGTGCCATATCAGTGTCCTCCTGCTTTTAATATGCCGCTTGCTGCAAGGAGCAAGACAGCCACTTCAAGCGTTGCGATTACAACATAGGAAGTGTCTTTTTTCTTCATAAGTATAGGGAGTATAACGAGATAACATAAAATGCTGAGGCCTCCAAGCATCGCTATTCCCACAAAGTTGAGATAATCGCCCTTGCCCGCCAGCCTGATCCAGCCCCAGCCGGTCGGCACATTGAAAGCCTGATTGAACTCATGGGCTCTCATGCCCCAGTACGGCACATTTGAACCCTGGGGAATTTCCGAAAGTTTTTCGATCGGCACATAACTTGGCAGTACTCCCGATATGTATACGATAAAGGTAACTACGAGCAGAAAAAGCCCTATCCACATCCCGATATTTAAAACACCTGCATATGCAAGCTGTTCTTCCGACGCTTTTGGTTTATTTTCCATATAGTCCTCCATTCATCCTGTATCGTGTATCATGCATCATGTTTATTTCCAGATCTCAAGGCCTTTTAGGAGCGCCCTGAGCCCTGCAAAAAGCAAAAGCCATATGACCATCCACTTGATCGCTTTTGGCTTTGCCTTTACAAGAATCTTAACGCCAACCATAGAGCCAAGCATTATCCCGACAATGGACGGGACAACAATCATCGGCAATACCGCGCCCTGATTGAGATAAACCCATGCTGCTGAAGTGTCAGTTATGGAAAGAAGAAATTTGCTTGTTGCAACAGATATTTTAAGCGGGGCTCCCATCAATAAGTTTAAAACGGGGACATTGGCCCAGCCGGCGCCAAGTCCGAACATGCCGGCCATTACACCGATGACTATAAATAAAGCCAACCCCTGAGGAGTTCTATGAACCTGCCACTCAATGTCTTTTCCCAAAGATTCTTCTCTATATATCCCCATAATATGAAGGCTTTGTGACAGATTATCCGGTTTCGCAACATTGGGGAAATCGGACTTCTTAGCTGTAACCATAATTGCTACGATGAACAGTATTGTCGCTCCGAGAAGGGTATTGACCACGTTTGGTTTGAGAGCAAGCCCTATCATCGCACCAACGATTGCGGCTGACGATGCAATAAGCGCCACTGGCAATGCCAATCGAAGGCTCGCGAGGTTTCTTCTCAAGAGGCCTGGCCCGGCCGCGAGAGCTCCCGCAAGAGCAACGAGCAACCCGGCGCCCCTTACAAAATCAATATTGAACGGGAAAAAACCGCCTATAATGGGGACAAAAAGAACGCCTCCGCCGACACCTCCAAGAACAGCAAGGATGCCTAAGATAAAGGTAACAACAAATAAAGCCAATGGCCAAACCCACCATGGAGTGGTTGATGCTGAAGCGGTTTCCTTTGCAACCTCCTGAGTTTCTGACGCAAAAGCAGATATGCTGACGCATATAGCCATTATTGTAAGAACAACAATCAAAATCTTTAAAACTTCCCTTGAATGAATCAATCCATTCCCTCCTTGCCTCATAAACATTGTTTCATTTAGCAATGACGTGTTTAATTATTGAAACGGTTTCTATATTAACTCTATGGCTATAAGAGGGTCAAGGAAACAACAATATTTTTTTTAATGAACTCATAAGAATTATTAAATTTTCCTAAAATCAACACACCGCATTCGCTCACATCTCATAAAATATTTACAAGCAGGTTATCAAGCCATCATCGCTGTTTCTTTAGCGAGGCAGATTTAGAAACACTACAGAAAGATTAAGGGAGCGGTTGCGCTTCACGGCAGTTTTTCGTATGATATTTTAAATTAATCCGGAGAAAGGGGATGAATAGAAAATGGAATATCTCCTTGTAAAATTTCAGGAATCACGAGGGGTTATTGTAGACGGCATCAGCGAAGGCATGACCAATCAGGTGCTGGAGCTTGAGACGGGGTTTCACACCGTAACTCTCGAAGCGCCCCCGGACTTCACCCCTGAACTGCATGAGTTTATATTAAGAAAAACCTCTGTCATCTCTCCGAGGGTAATCAGCTTTGAAAAAGCATAGGCTGAACAAATATCTTTTTCTGACGCTTATCGCTGCGCTCTTTTTCCTTTGTTCCTGCGCTCATTATCAGAAAAACCTTCCCCTGACAGACATCCATCAGAATAAACCCTACACTTTTGACGCCTTCAACCCTGAGCACCTCGGGGATGCGGACGAGACCTTTGTGATACTCACCTTTTCAGGAGGCGGCACCCGCGCAGCGGCTTTTTCTTACGGTGTGCTCGAAGAGGTGAAGAATACCCGCCTTCCGGGGTCGAACAAGACCCTTCTTGATGAAGCGGACATCATCTCGACAGTTTCAGGCGGTTCTTTCACCGGGGCATATTATGCGCTCTTCGGCCCAAGGATATTTGACGACTTCAAAGAAAAGTTCCTCTACCGCAATATCCAGAAGGAACTCGCGCTTGCACTCCTGAATCCCGCAAACTGGCTGCGTCTCTCATCTCCTTACTTCAGCCGTATTGACCTCGCCGCGGAACTTTATGACAGAACAATATTTGAAGCTGGCACCTTCAAGTCATTGGCTGACAGGAAAAAACGGCCGTTTCTCATTATAAATGCAACCAGCCTTTATCAGGGCAGCCGCTTTGAATTCACCGGCAGCCAGTTCAACTATATCGGCTCTGATATTCTTTCCTATCCGATAGCCAGAGCCGTAGCAGCGTCCTCGGCATTTCCCTTTCTTCTGTCTCCGATAAGCCTTGTTAATTACCCGTATCCTGACGGATACAAAATGACTGACGCCGACAAGATGGCGCTCAAGGACTACTGGAGCAATAAAAGCAGATATTACAATGCCCTCAACAACACCATGTATGCCGATAAAAAGGGGCATCCCTATCTACACCTCATGGACGGCGGGCTTGCGGACAATATAGGGCTGAGGGCTGTTAATGACCTCTATTTAAGGGGCAGCCTCAGGAAGAAGATAAACAGCGGGGAGATCAAAAGGCTCCTTGTGGTTGTAGTAAACGCAAAGAACGAACCGCAGGAGACGCTTGATAAGAATGAAAGCCCTCCCGGACTAGCCACCGTTGCCCTGAAGACGTCCACGGTCTCTATGGACAATTATTCCTTTGAGACAGTTGAATCCATAAAGAAGCTGTTTGCGGACAGGATAGAGGCACAGATGAATCTTGACGGTTGTCAGCAGAAGCTCGATGAACACTGCAAAGACGGATATAAACTTCCTGCGCTCGCAGGCGGAAAGATGAAGTTATATGTCGTGGACATCTCTTTTGACAACTTATCTGACAATGATGAGAAAAACTTTCTGAAACATCTGCCCACTACATTTCACCTTGAAAAGAACGAGGTGGAGAGATTAATCAGCGCAGGCAGGCTCCTTTTCAAAGACCATCCGGAATTTAAGGCATTCATGGACGAGTTCAAATAAAAGCGCCGTCCCCTCAATAACCGCAGGTTTTTAATTTCCACTCTTCTCTCAGCGTAAGCAAAGAGTCGCCCGAGGCGACTGCTCTATCGCATTTGTTTCACGGTCTTGCCTTTTTTGGGGGAGGAGGGATAAGTCATAAACGGGCGCTGACCCTACTTATTCAGAAAAGATTTATTTATAGTACGTTGAAACATGATGTAATATTTTATAACCTATTTTTAAGATAAATTGTAACAGATTATAACCTGTTTTTTAATAGTAATGTAATAAAATAGAAGATTATTCAGCATTTCCTCTTAAAACTGGGGGCACCATACTTAATTTTTATTAGACCCCATCCTTACCTCTTTCCCCCTCCCTTAAGATAATCTCCAAGCAGCCCTCTGCTGTGCTCGTCGTCATGGCAATAGGCGCAGAGGTTCTCCCAGTTGGAGCCGTTAGGAGGATTGTTCCGGTGGTTGCCGTCTTTATGATGCACTGTTAGGAGCTGTCGGTCTTTGAAATCGAACTCCCTCCCGCATTTGGCGCATATTAGGCCGTGGATTTTCAGGGATTGCTCCCTGTAATCGGAGACAGGGGCATTGCCCTCTTTTAATTCCCTGACGATTTCAGCGGCGGTCTTGCCTGCCGCGGGCTTTTGCGGCAAGGGTTTTCTGAATTTCATTCGTTGTCTGCTTCCCAAAAACTCACCCCCTGTCCCGATCTTATCGGGATTAAAACATAAAAATCACCGGCTCATGCGATTACCCATGAAAGACTTACCGTAACACCCTCACTAAAAGCTCTATCGCAACCCCGATATATCTCTGCACATCGAGCGAGGGGCCGAGCAACTGTACCTGACCTGCCCTTGTGGTGAGCCGGTCGTCGAAGCGCGCCTGAGAAGAGCGGCTCCGTATTTCGGCAAGCAGCGCAGTGAAATTGGCCGTCCGTGAAAGCTGAAGAGCCGGTCCGAGGGAACTATAGTCCAGCGCCCCTTCTCTAAATACGAGCGGCAGAACCCCTTTGGCATAGACGAAAAGAAACCCCTCCCGTTCTTCTGTTATCTTCTGCTCGGTGGTCTTCACGGTTTTGGATATTACCAGCCCGCCTGTGAGAACAGCTTTTCCAATATCGAACTTCCGCTCTTTCGTGGTCTCGGTGGATGTTTCCTGTTTCATGCCCATGCCCCGGATTATCAGAAATATCTTCTGATAATCAACGGCGAGCGTCTCCTTCTGCCGTGACTCTGCATGGAGCGTATGTTCGTTGAATCTGAACGTCCGCACAGGAAATCCCTTTTGGCTGCTCGCGATCTCTTCGTCTGAGATCATGACCGTGGAGAGTCCTGAGGCTTTGAGTTTGCAACTGGCCTCGTCGGCTGCAGGCCGCTCTCCGAAGGTGGCGATCACGAATGGCCCGTTCCCTGAAACCCGCAGGCGAACGCTTGCCTCATAGGAAGTGATTCCCAGAGCGGATGCCAGCGCCGGTGCGAAAGCTGCCCTGTCTTCAGGGAGATTATGGATTGCAAGGAAATACATTATTTATATTATACAGAAGCGCGGCAGCCTGAAGGCAATTCCCCCTTGTAAAGATTACCGGATTTCTTTAAAATTATAACACTATGACTATTGAAACCGGGCTTCTAATACTTGAATCAGTCCTGCTTCTTGCCACAATCATACTTTTGCTTTTCAGTTTAAAGGAAGGCAGGGGCAGGAAAAACCTTCTGCTTCAGGTTGAGCGGGCAACAAAGGTGCTGACAAGACAGGAGTATTTCCTGACCGTTACAGATACGCTGATGGGAGCTAAGACTGAAGTAATAGGGGCTATAACAGGCAGGCTTCCTGTCGGAGATGATAAAAAAAGGACCAAGAGCGTTACAGATAATATTGAGAGGCTGACAAAAAACGGTGTGAGCGTCAGATATCTCATGCCGAAATTCCAGGACAGACTGCATATAGGCCATCTTTATACAAAGGCAGGCGCTGAGATCAGATACAGCGATTGCGCCATCGTGCATGACATCCGCTATATGGTTGTGGACGACAGTGTTGTAGTAATGGGTATCCCAGAAAGCGTAGGCGAAAAAGAAGCAACCAGAAAAGGCTACAGGATACCGTCAGAAGGGCTGGCAGCCATACTTAAAGAACACTTTTATTCCTGTTGGGACAAAAATATCACCTTTGAGAATTATCTGAAAGAAGTAATCAAACAGACCGGCGCAACTCCTAAACTCCTTGCGCGTGAACTTCAGATAGATGAAGAGGAATTAGAAAAATTTACCAAGCCCGCCTAATCCCGGTATCTGCATCCCTCCGGTAAGTTTTGACATCCCTTCATTGACCATTTCCTGCGCCCGTCTGAGAGCCTCATTGGCCGCGGCAAGTATGAGGTCCTGCAGCATCTCAACATCATCAGGATTTACAACGTCCTTTTCTATTTTTATGGAGATGATTTCTCCTCCGCCATTGGCAATGACGGTAACCATCCCTCCGCCTGCTGTTGCTTCAACCGTCTTCTTCTTTGATTCTTCCTGCATCCTCTGCATCTCTGTCTGAAGCTTTTGCGCCTCACGCATAATATCACCGAGCATTTTCTTAGACATCTTTGTTTCCACCCCCTGTATTTTCCTTTAGTTTAACATCAATTATCCTTCCGTCAAAAAGTTCAATCACCTCTTTTACCGCGGGGTCTGTCAAAACTTTGTCCTTCAGGTCTTTTTTACGGATTATTTTCTTTGTCAGGATATCTATTTTAAGTTTTACGGGAGACTTAAGAATGTCCGAGGCTATCTGCTCTATCAAATGAGAATTTTTCCTTATAGGCTCGGCAAAAAGCTCTGCCTCATTGCTGTTAAAGGCCAGTGTCAGGACATTTTCTTTAAGTAAAGGCATTGCCTGTGAAAGCTTTGATGTAATCCTCGGGTCATCAATCTTTTCTCTAATTGCAGCCAATAAAGAACTGCCGTCAAGCGGCGTTGGAGGCGCTGCTTTAGGTTTCAGGTTCTGGGGTTCAGGTCCTAGTTCATGGGTTCTGGCATCTGCTTTCTCTTCTCTAACGCCTGACATCTGGCCGCTGACACCTGACACCTGTCCCCTTATGAGCGCATCTATATTGTCTATCGCCTCTTGCACAGGTTTAAGCGTGCTTAAAAAGCTTATCCGTATCAGCGACATCTCAAGGCTGAGCCGCGGCGAAAATGAAGAACGGACATCCAGTTCAGCCTTGGCCATTTCCGAAAGCATAAGTGTAAGCAGGTCAGGTGAGATCTTCGGCAGCATCCTGCTGACTATTTTTATCTCATCCTCGCTGAGTTCAAGTATGTCTTCGGGCTTCTTTACAAACTTTGCGATAAGGAGATTTCTGAAAAATTCCACAAGGTCTTTTGCAAAAGACTTAAGGTCAGCCCCCTTATCCACAAGTTCGGATATAACGTTGATAATCTTTTCCCTGTCGCCGTCAATAACAGCAGATGAAGCTTCTGCAAGCATACCGATATCTGCTATGCCGAGAAGGTCTTTCACTCCGTCTGCGTCTATTTCGGAAGAAAATGCCGTCACCTGATCAAGGATTGTAAGGGAATCCCTCATGCTTCCGTCAGCGGCGCGCGCAACCATCTCTATCGCAGAATCAGAGATTTTTATGTCTTCTGATGATGCTATATGCCTTACCCTTTCTTTTATCTTTTGCGCTGATATGCGCCTGAAAGGAAGATGCTGGCATCTTGAAAAAATGGTCGCGGGTATTTTTCTTGGGGCTGTTGTCGCCAATACAAAGATTGCATGGGGTGGCGGTTCCTCAAGTGTTTTTAAAAGGGCATTGAATGCAGAGGTTGAAAGCATGTGCGCTTCATCTATGATATAAATCTTGTACCTGCCGCCAAGCGGGGTGTATTTAACGCCTTCCCTTAAATCCCTTATGTCATCAACGCTGTTGTTTGATGCGCCGTCTATTTCAAGGACATCAATTGATGTGCCGTCCTTCACAGCCGTGCATGATGCGCATGTGCCGCATGGCGACGGCGTCGGCCCGTTTTCGCAGTTAAGCGCCTTTGCAAGTATCCTTGCAGTGGATGTTTTCCCCACGCCTCTCGGCCCTGAGAATATGTAGGCATGCGCAATCTTTTTCTGTGCGATGGAGTTTTGCAGGATTCGGATAATAGGCTCCTGTCCTACGAGGTCGTCAAACCCCTGAGGCCTCCATTTTCTTGCAAGTACAAGATAGCTCATACACTCTCTTCCTCCAGGCAGGGGACAACTTGCTGCGGCACCCAGAGTAAATGCTTACCATTGCTTCCTTCCGGATCTGGTGGGGTTCACATCCCTCTGCTGCGCAGGGCCATCCCCTGCCTGCAAAACCCAAACAATGTTTGGAGTTAAAAGTTTAAAGTGAAAAGTTAAAAGTTTGCGGGGGTTTCAACTTGTAACTCTTAACTTTCAACTCTCAACTGTTGTTAATGGCGGAGAGGCAGGGATTTGAACCCTGGGTGCGGGATTAGCGCACACACGATTTCCAGTCGTGCACCTTCGGCCTCTCGGTCACCTCTCCAGAGATTAAAAGTATTTGAATTTTAACTGATGAATCGAGGGCAAATCAACTTAGGCCAATTTCTTCTTCAGCAGTTCATTCACAATCTGGGGATTTGCCTTGCCTTTAGTCAGCTTCATAATCTGACCTACAAAGAACCCGAGGAGCTTTTCATCTCCTGCCTTAAACCTCCCAACCTCTTTAGGATTCTTTGAAATAACTTCGTCAACAGCCTTTTCTATTGTACCTTCATCGCTTATCTGAATGAGTCCTTTTTCTTTTACAATATTTTCTGCGTCTTTGCCAGTCTTATACATCTCTTCAAACACAGTCTTTGCTATTTTCCCGCTTATTGTGCCGTTGTCAATCAGCTTTAGCATGTCCGCAAGCTGTTTTGGTTTTAATTGGCATTCCTCTATGGATTTATTCTCTTCGTTCAGGAGTTTTGCCAACTCGCCCATCATCCAATTTGCCACTGCCTTTGGCTGTCCGCCTGACTTTACTGCCTCTTCAAACCACTGAGCAAGAGTTTTCTCGGATGTCAATAAATCCGCATCGTATTCAGGCAAGCCGTATTCAGATACAAATCTTTTCCTCTTGGCATCAGGAAGCTCAGGCAAGGACGCCTTAATCTCATCAATCCATTTCTGCTCAACTGTTATCGGCACAAGGTCAGGTTCAGGGAAATAATGGTAGTCATGCGCCTCTTCTTTTCCGCGCATTGATTCTGTAATTCCCTTATTTGAATCCCAGAGCCTCGTCTCCTGAATAATTTTTCCGCCTTCTTCAATAACTTTAATCTGTCTTTTAATCTCATATTCAAGCGCCTTTTCAACAAACTTAAATGAATTGATGTTCTTGACCTCTGCCCTTGTCCCGTATTCTTTCTGCCCGACAGGCCTGATGGATACATTTGCATCACACCTTAACGAACCCTGCTCCATGTTGCCATCGCACACTCCGAGGCACCTCAGGATTGCCCTGAGTTTTTTCATGTATTCCGCTGCCTCTTTCGGCGTCCTTATGTCGGGTTCCGAAACAATCTCCATGAGCGGAACACCTGCCCTGTTGAGGTCAACAAAGCTGTAGTTCCCTGCACCCTCGTGGATGTTCTTCCCGGCATCTTCTTCCATATGAATCCTTGTTATGCCGATTCTTCTAATCTCAGCGTCAACAACAATCTCAACATAACCATGCTCGCATATCGGAAGTTCATACTGGCTTATCTGATAGCCCTTCGGAAGGTCAGGATAGAAATAATTCTTTCGGGCAAACCTGCTGTAAGAAGAGATTTTGCAATTAGTTGCCAGGCCTGTCTTAATCGTAAACTCCAATGTCTTTTTATTTAAAACAGGAAGCACACCCGGCATGCCTATGCACACAGGGCAAGTCTGAGTGTTTGGCTCAGAGCCGAATCTTGTGGAGCACCCGCAGAATATCTTGCTGTCCGTCAGCATCTGGGCATGAACTTCAAGCCCTATCACCGCTTCGTATTCCATAAATTTGGCTTCCTCTTGTGCCAGTCTGTTGATTGTTCATAAGCGTATGCTGCTTTCAGAATGCTCTCCTCGTCAAAGTGCTTACCGATAATCTGCAACCCTATGGGAAGATTGTTTGACGTAAACCCGCATGGTATTGAGATTGCAGGTATGCCTGCAAGGTTTACAGAGATTGTGAATATGTCCGAGAGATACATCTGCAGCGGGTCTTCTGTCTTTTCTCCTGATTTAAACGCCGCTGTTGGAGATGTGGGTGTGACAATCATATCAACGCTATTGAACGCTTTTTCAAAATCCGCTTTTATCAATGTCCTTGCCTGCTGCGCTTTTTTGTAATAAGCATCATAATATCCTGACGAGAGCGCATAAGTTCCAAGCATTATCCTTCTTTTCACCTCAGCGCCAAAACCCTGAGCCCTTGTGTTCATATATATTTCCATCAGGTCTTTGCCTTCTGCCCTGAAGCCGTATTTAACGCCGTCATACCTCGCGAGATTGGATGAAGCCTCTGATGTTGCAAGCACATAGTATGTTGCAACTGCATATTCAGTATGCGGCAAAGATATCTCAACAGGGATTGCGCCGAGGGATTCGAGCTTCTTTATGGCAGTTTTAACGGATTCCTCTATTTCCCTGTCCATTCCCTTAATAAAATATTCCTTTGGAATGCCTATCTTTAACCCTTTAACTTCGTCCCCCAGAATTTTTGTGAAATCAGGAACAGCAACAGGAGCTGATGTGGAGTCAAAAGGGTCTTTCCCTGAGATTATGTTCAGCAGTATTGCTGAGTCTTTCACGTTTTTTGTTATGGGGCCTATCTGGTCTAATGATGATGCAAATGCAACAAGTCCGTATCTTGAAACCCTTCCGTAAGTAGGCTTTAACCCTACTACGCCACACAATGCCGCCGGCTGTCTTATTGAGCCGCCTGTGTCAGAACCCAGCGCTGCAATACATTCATCAGCAGCAACCGCAGCAGCAGAGCCTCCGCTTGAACCGCCCGGAATTCTCTCAATGTCCCATGGATTTCTTGTTGTGAAGAAACCCGAATTCTCAGTTGACGAACCCATTGCAAATTCATCAAGGTTTGTCTTCCCGATGAGTACATACCCGTTTTCATTTAGCCTTGACGTTACAGCGCTCTCATAAGGCGGGATAAAGTTTTCGAGGATTTTTGACGAACAGGTAGTGCGTATGCCTTTTGTGCACATGTTATCCTTAATTGCAACAGGAATGCCCTGAATGGTCAAAGACCTACCTTCATTTATCTGCTTTTGAGAGGCATCAGCCATCTCATAAGCCTTATCTTTTGACAAGGTGACAAATGCCTTTACTTTACTGTCAACAGATTCGATCCTCTGGTATATGGAATTCAGAAGTTCCTTTGCAGTGATTTTTCTTTTATCAAGCAGTTCCCTTGCTTCAGAAATGTTAAGCCTGTAAAGTTCCAATTTCCCCTCTTGGCAATTAGTTTTACAAGTTTAGCATAGAGAACTGAAAGACATCCAGAACATAACCCCTTGCTTTTTTGATTCGTTTGCTGTAACACTATAAATAGCTCGGGTGCTAAAAAGGCTTAATAGGGAATCCTGTTAAATTCAGGAGCGGTCCCGCCGCTGTAATCCCGATTCCGATTGTTTAATTGGAATTAAAGCCTTTGCCGGTAATATGCCACTGTTCAATTCGAATGGGAAGGCTGGCAAAGGTCGGGAGAGTCAGAAAACCTGCCTGTGAACAAATAGGGTTTAGGGAGTAGGGTTTAGGGGTTAGTGAAAAAATAATCCCCAAGCCTCAATCCCTAATCCCTGAAAAGCCTTTCCGTGGAGGAAGGTGAGTCTGAAACGACTCGCAGAGGATGAAGTGAATCAGGGTGCAATCCTCTCGCCAGCCCCGAGCCGCTCGGGGCTGGCGAGAGGATTTTTTATTTTTGGGGGAGCAAATTGATAACATTCATCATCGGCGGAGCAAGAAGCGGAAAAAGTTCGTTTGCCCTGAATCTTGCAAATAATTACACCTCTGCTAAAGAGGGGGTTCGTGGGGGAGACGAAATCTCCTCCACGCCCAAGAAGGCGTATATTGCAACAGCACAGGCGCTGGATGATGAAATGAAGGCGAGGATTGAAAAGCATAAAAAAGAGCGGTCAGCCGAGTGGGTGACATTTGAAGAGCCGTTGAATATCGCCGCATTAATAAAGGATGTTCAGGACAAATACGATGTGATTCTTCTTGACTGTCTGACTCTCTGGCTGTCGAATTTGTTATTCAGCAATAGAGCCGTCGAAGAAGATATTAAATATTTTTGCTCGTCACTTGTCACTTGCCACTCGTCACTGTTTATTGTCTCTAACGAAGTCGGGATGGGAATTGTCCCTGACAATGAGCTGTCAAGGCGATTCAGGGATTTATCAGGTTATTTAAACCGGAAGGTTGCTGAGATTGCTGATGAGGCGTATTTTGTGACTGCGGGAATACCGATAAAAATAAAAACTCATGAATAGGAGATAACCATGGACTTGTTGAATGCTACTTTAAAAAATATGAAGGCGGTAAACGGAGAGTGGCATGACATTGCGCAAAAACATCTTGACAACCTCACAAAACCGCTTGGCAGTCTCGGGAGGCTTGAAGAGTTTGCAAGAAAACTTGTTGCCATAACAGAAAATAAAAATCCGATACTTGATAAAAAAGTTATCTTTACCTTTGCCGGTGATCACGGCGTAACAGAGGAAGGGATTTCGGCTTTTCCAAAAGAAGTAACACAGCAGATGGTATTTAATTTTCTGAGGGGCGGCGCAGGGATAAATGTGCTTGCGCGTCACGCAGGCTCTGATGTTGTCGTTGTGGACATCGGTGTGGACCATGATTTCGGAGAGCTTGAGGGGCTGATAAATTTAAAGGTAATAAACGGCACAAAAAACTTCACAAAAAAGCCTGCCATGACAAGAGAGGATGCTGTCAGATGCATTGAAACAGGCATTGAGCTTGCTGATGGGTATGCAAAGAAGGGTTATAAGATATTCGGCACAGGCGATATGGGAATCGGCAATACAACACCGTCAAGCGCCATTGCCGCAGTGCTTACAGGAAGGCCTGTTTCAGAAGTAACCGGCAAAGGCACAGGCATAACGAATGAGTCACTGCTAAAGAAAATCAAGGTTATTGAAAAAGGCATTAATCTAAACAAGCCAAACCCTAATGATGCTATAGATGTGCTTTCAAAGGTTGGCGGCACAGAGATTGGCGGCATTGCAGGGTTAATGCTCGGCGCTGCATCAAACAGGATTCCAGTTGTGATTGACGGATTCATATCAACTGCAGGCGCATTAATCGCCTATTGCATTGAACCCAAAGTTAAGGATTACATATTCGCTGCTCATAATTCCGTTGAAATAGGGCATAAGGCAATGCTTGATAAAATGGGGCTATCGCCGATACTTGATTTGAATTTAAGGCTCGGTGAAGGAACAGGAGCAGCGCTTGCAATGCTCATGATAGAGGCCGGACTAAAGATATATAAAGAAATGGCGACATTCGGCGAAGCAGGGGTTTCAGAAAAAGTTTAGAGTTCAAAGTTAGGAGTTGAGAGTTAAATGATAAAACAGATGTTAATTGCATTTCAGTTTCTGACAATAATCCCTGTCAAAAAAACTTTGGCTGCGGATGAGAACGATATTGCAAAAAGCGCATCAGTCTTTGTTATAGTCGGTTTCATTCAAGGAATATTGTTGATAACTGCGGACTATGTATCAGGCATCTTCTTCCATCAGGACCTTGTTATTGCAATAGTATTGCTCATGCTTGTGCTGTCAAACGGGGGATTTCACCTTGACGGGCTTGCGGACACGTTTGACGCCATTGCCGTTAAGTCATCAGGTGATTTTGAGAAGGATAAAGAAAAAAGGCTCTCTGTAATGAAAAACAGTTCAACGGGCCCTGCCGGCGTAACAGCGATAGTTTTTATACTGCTGCTGAAGTATTCTGCTCTCAAAAACCTGTCACATTTTTTGCCGTTTACTTATTATTCATCACTGCTTCTTATGCCGGTATTTTCAAAGTGGGCAATGGTTGTGTCAATGCTTCACGGCAAGGCAGCGCGGAAAGATGGTTTGGGCAAAATCTTTATGAACAAAACCGGCTTTAAAGAGACTGCAATTTCTACTTTGTTTCTTATTCTGATATTAATATTAATACAGGCGCTTGCAAGCCGGTATGTGCTTGATAATCAGCATGTTTTTTATGCGATTCTCTTTGGAGTATTGTATTCTTTCTGCCGCATATCAGTTTATTTCTTTAACAAAAAATTTGGCGGGCTGACAGGAGATACGCTTGGCGCAATAAGCGAGCTTACGGAAATAGCCTTTTTATTTATGGTGATAATATGGTCACGACTCTCTATTTAATCAGGCACGGCGCAACAGAAGAAAGCGAGGCAAAGCGCTATAAAGGAAGCATTGACGTGCCTATGTCTGAAAAGGGAATAAGACAGATGGAGCAACTCGCCGAATACTTAAATAGGTCTTATAAGTCCTATACGACCGATAGCGGGTTATTGAACGCTGTTTACTGCTCTCCCCTAAGCAGGGCGTTAAAGAGCGCTGAGATAATCGCAGAGCCGCACGGCTTAAAACCTATTGTAATAGAAGACCTGAGAGAAAGAAGCTTTGGTATATGGGAGGGCATGACTTTCACAGAAATAAAAGAGAGATCCCCTCAGGAATTTGAGGCGTGGGCAGAAAATCCTCTCAGATACAGCCCTGTTGATGGAGAAAGCACTGTTGAGGTAAGAGACAGGGTAGTTAGGGCATTAGATGAAATACTAAACGGAGCAGCAGAGCAGCAGAGCAGCAGGATACATAAGGGGACTGTCCCAGATTTACGGACAAAGCAAAGCAGAGTCGTAGAATCGGGACTGTCCCCGTCATTGAAAATCGCCATTGCAATTGTTGCGCATGGCGGCGTGAACAGAATAATCCTCTGCCATATAATGGGAATCCCTCTGGAAAATATATTCAGGATTGAACAGGATTTTGCAGCGGTGAACATAATAGAGTTCTGGGAAAAATATCCTGTTGTAAAACTTTTAAATGGAGTTGCCATTGGCTAAGGCATTAATGATTCAGGGTACAGGCTCCGGCGCAGGCAAGAGTCTGCTCGTTGCCGCTCTCTGCAGGATATTCAGGGATGATGGCATAAATGTAGCGCCTTTTAAGGCTCAGAATATGGCGCTGAATTCCTATATAACCTCGGAAGGCGGAGAGATAGGAAGGGCGCAGGCGCTTCAGGCAGAGGCAGCAAAAATTGCGCCGACAGTTGATATGAACCCTATATTGCTCAAGGCATCCGGTGAGGCGGGCTCGCAGGTTATTATTCACGGCAAGGTTCATTCCACCATGAAAGCCGGTGAATACTATGCATTCAAAAAAGAGGCATGGAAAGCGGTAACAAAATCATTCAACAGCCTTTCCAAAAAACATGAACTGATAATAATGGAAGGCGCCGGAAGCCCTGCGGAAATAAACCTCATGGCTGTTGACATTGTGAATATGTCCATTGCGAAACATGCAAAAGCGCCTGTAATCTTAGTCGGTGATATAGATAAGGGCGGTGTGTTTGCATCGCTTTATGGAACCGTTAAGCTCCTTGGTAAAGACAGCAGGCACATCAAGGCATATGTGATAAATAAATTCCGCGGAGACCTGTCAATTCTCAAGCCCGGACTTGAGATGATTAGCGAAAAGACAGGGACACCTGTGATAGGCGTACTGCCTTACATTAACAATATAGATTTGCCTGAAGAGGACGGGCTGGCGCTCCAGCGAATTTCAAATTTCAAATTTCAAATTTCAAACCCTGTAAAGATAAAGATTGTTGTTGTTAGACTGCAATATATTGCAAATTTCACTGATTTTGATCCTTTTTTGTATGAGCCCGATGTTGAGATTGTTTATTCCAGAAACACAGCAGAGATAGGGAATGCTGACATGGTAATCATCCCCGGTTCAAAAAATACTATAAAAGACCTTACGTTTCTGAAGGAGAGCCATCTTGATGAAAGCATTAAACAGGCTTTTTCAAAAGGCATACAAATTATGGGCATGTGCGGCGGATACCAGATGCTCGGGGAAAAGATATACGACCCTCACGGCATTGAAAGTCCGCATAAAGAAGTGGACGGATTAGGGCTTCTGGATATAGAAACAACATTTGATAAGACAAAAGTAACATCGCAGGTAGAAGCGGAAATATTAGGGTTTGGGGATTGGGGATTAGGGATTAGTAAAGAAACCAACCCCCGGCCCCTAACCCCTAACCCCCTCTTAAAAGGCTATGAGATTCATATGGGCATCAGCAAAGGAGATATTGGATTATTTAAACTCAGAAGGCTTTCCTCAAACTCGTCACTCATTCTTGATGGTTCTATTAACGGCAACTGCTGGGGGACATATATTCACGGGATCTTTGAGAACGATTCATTCAGAAGGAGAATAATAAATTCTCTTAGAGAGCAAAGGAAGCTTCCTCCCATTGATTCAGCTATAAAATATTCTGAAATGAAGGAAAAGGCAATTGATGCTTTAGCTGATATTGTGAAGCAGAATTTAGATATGGCTTTTATAAACAGGATCATCGGGCTATGACAGATTTTCTTCAATATGCGCCATTAATTCTTCTTTTTTCGGCGTTAAGTATTTCTCCTGCCCTTCTGATACTGGCGTTCCTGCTTGACCTCGCTATCGGAGATCCCGGATGGCTGCCGCATCCTGTAAGAATAATTGGAAGTGCAATAAGCAAATTAGAAATACTCTTGAGGAGACTTTTTAAAACACCATCTCATGAAAAGGTAGGCGGAATTCTTTTAGTGATTGCGATTATTATCTCTGCCTTTGGAATTACATTTTTTATATGCAAAACAATTTCATATTTACCCATTCACCCATTCACCCATTCACCCATTCACCTGATAGGAATAATTTTAATCATTTATCTTACTTCAACCACAATCGCTGTCCGCGAATTAGTTAACTCTGCAAGAGCAGTGATTGAAGCTGTAACAAACAGCAATATTGAATCCGCAAGGGAAAGGCTCTCAATGATTGTTGGGCGTGACACCCATGCCCTCACAGAAAAAGAGATACTTAAGGCAACAATGGAGAGCCTCGCTGAAAACCTCTCGGACGGCGTTATAGCTCCTATATTTTATCTTGTTGTCGGAGGGCTTCCGCTTGCCATGGCATATAAGGCTATAAACACGCTCGATTCAATGGTCGGATATAAAAATGACAAATATATTCATTTCGGCTGGGCAGCAGCCAGACTGGATGATATTGCCAATTATATACCCGCAAGGATAACAGGATGGTTGATAGTAGCCTCTGCATTTCTCGTTACACTTTTTAAAAATACTCATCACTCGTTACTCGTTACTCGTCACTCATTTAGAACAATGCTTCGTGACGGCAGGAAACATCTTAGCCCGAACAGCGGGGTGACTGAGGCTGCTATGGCAGGCGCTCTCGGAATCAGAATGGGAGGCCCATCCGCATACGGAGGTATTGTTGTTGAAAAACCATACATCGGCAATGTACGGACAGAGGACTACAGCAGGGCATCCGAGCAGGCTATAGCTATTGTAAAGGCAGCCTCTATTTTGGGCATCGCAACAGCCTTAACAGTCTTATTCTTCAAAGGAGGGGCGTGATGCAGGAAACTCACGGAGGTAACATCTATGCCCTTTCAGGAAAACTCCGCCTTGATGAGAAGGACATCATAGATTTCAGCGCTTCTATTAATCCTCTTGGCGTTCCAAAAACCGTGATTTCAGCGCTAAAACATAGCATTCAACATCTTTATAACTATCCCGACCCGGATGCGAAAAGATTAAGGCTGCAGATAGCAAAACACCATAAGATAAACCCTGAATCCATCATATGCGGAAACGGCAGCACAGAGCTGATTTACCTTGTTGCCCGCTCATTGAGGCCTGAAAGGGTTCTTATCCCTGCGCCAACATTCTCTGAATATGAGAGGGCATGCAAAATCCGTGATGGGTTAAGAGTAATGCGTTATGAGTTAAAAAGGGAAAAAGATTTTGACTTGAATATAGAAGAGTTTATTGATGCGATGTCAGGCAAGCAGTTGCCCATCACACGTCACGCATCACGCATTACGGCTTTTGATATGGCTTTTCTCTGCACTCCCAACAATCCCACAGGCAGGTTGATAAAAAAAGAGGATGTCATTGAAATAGCAAACGCAGCAAAAAAACTTAAATGTTATCTCGTCGTTGATGAGGCGTTTATAGATTTTGTGCCGGAAGAAAGCGCAATCAAAGAGGTCGGGGAAAATCCGTATCTGATCGTCTTAAGATCACTGACAAAATTTTATGCGTTGTCAGGCTTAAGAATTGGATACGGAGTATTTCCATTAAATATTACTGAAGCCATAAAAAAACATAAAGAGCCGTGGACAGTGAACACCCTTGCACAAACAGCAGGGATTGCAGCTTTCAAAGATATTGAATTTAAGAAAAAGACCTTCAGGGTAATCAAACAGGAAAAAGATTTTTTGGAAAAGGAATTCAAAAGATCTGAGATTAGTTACATCCCGTCAGAAGCAAATTATTATTTATTAAGGTTAAACAATGCAAAAGAAATAATAACTGCTTTGAGAAACAAGGGAATTCTTGTGAGGGATTGTTCCAATTTCAAAGGACTGGATAATTCTTATATGAGAATTGCAGTGCGGTCAAGAAGAGAGAATAAAGTACTGATAAAAGAACTGTCTAAATTTTTAGATGTCATTCCCGCGAAAGCGGGAATCCAGAAAACAAATAAACTGGATTCCGCATCAAGTGCGGAATGACAGAAACGGCGAATTATTGAAAGGCGAATTATGAGGGGCTTAGTGATAGCAGGCACTCACAGCGGTTGCGGGAAAACGACCATAACGCTTGGTCTTTTGGCTGCCTTGAAGAAAAGGGGACTGAAAGTCCAGCCGTTCAAGACAGGCCCTGATTTCATAGACACAGGACTTCACAGGCTTGTTACTGGCAGGCATTCAAGAAACCTTGATATATGGATGTGCGGAGAGAAATATGTCAAAGACTGTTTTTATAAATATTCAGCAGATGCAGACATAGCAGTCGTTGAAGGCGTTATGGGAATGTATGACGGCGAATACAGCACGGCAAAACTGGCAGGACTGCTTAACCTGCCTGTAATTTTAATTGTTGACGCCTATGGCATGGCTGAAAGCGCAGGAGCGGTAGTTAAGGGGTTTAGGGAATATGGCTCAGAGTTTAGAGTTAAGAGTTATGAGTTAAGAGAGATGAATTCAAAGTTCAAAACTCCAAACTCAAAACTCCAAACTCAAAACTCCAAACTCTATATAGCCGGTGTTATCTTCAACCGCGTGGCATCAGATAATCATTTCAAGCGACTGAAAGACAGCGTACAGGATGTAACAGTATTAGGGTATCTTCCGAGGGACTTGGATTTTGAGATACCACACAGGCACCTTGGGCTTACAGTCGCAGAAGAGACACCTGTTGCTGAAGAAAATATTGCTAAACTTGCGGATTCCGTGCTGGAGCATATTGATGTGGAAAAAATAATAGAGCAGCAGAGCCCAGCACCATATGATACAGGGCAGAGCATTGCGTCATATTCTGTCATTCCCGCTTGTCGGGAATCTTTCCGACTTGTTCGGAATCGTGAAGAAGGATTGCGGACAAGCCGCAATGACAAAAATACCATAATCGCCATTGCCTATGACAAAGCCTTCTGCTTTTACTACGAAGATAATCTGGATTTATTGAGAAATGAAGGCGCAGAGATAGTTGCATTCAGCCCCCTATCTGATTCAGCAATCCCTGATAAAGCAGATGCGATATACATCGGCGGAGGCTATCCTGAGCTTTATGCAAAGGAACTGTCTGAAAACACATCTATGATGAAATCAATTAATGACTGGGCAAATTCAGGCAAGCTCATATATGCTGAATGCGGCGGGCTGATGTATCTGTCAAAGGGCATTTATGATTTTGATGAAAACTTTTTTCAAATGGCCGGAGTCTTTCCATTTGAAACAGAGATGAAAAAAAGAAGATCACATCTTGGCTACAGAGAGATTATATTAAAAGAAGACTGCATCCTCGGCAAAGAAGGAGATAAATTTAAAGGTCACGAGTTTCATTATTCGGAGATAGTTAACAACAGTTATGAGTTAGGAGTTATGAGTTATGAGTTAAAAAACAAAAAGAACTCCAGACTCCAGACTTGTTACTCGTTACTTCACAGTAATCGGGATGAAGGATATATATTCAAAAATACGCTTGCAAGTTATATTCACATACACTTTGGAAGCGACTCTGAAATTGCATGGAATTTCCTAAATCACATAAAGGAGCAAAGATGGAAAGCATAATACTCATAGGGCACGGCAGCCCTAAAAAAGATGCTAACAATATAGAAACAATTGGAAGGCTTTTACACACTATGATTCACCCTGATTGCAGCAAAGGATGTGTAAGGGTTGCATATCTGCAGTTTGCAAAGCCTGAGTTATCGGATACGATTAAGGAGAGTGTTTGCAATGGAGCTAAAAAAATAATAATTCATCCCTATTTCCTTATCAGTGGAATGCATGTAACAAAAGACATCCCTGAAATGATAAAGGAAGCTGAAAAAATGTATCCTGATGTTGAATTCATTTATACGGAGCCTCTCGGTATTCACGAAAAACTGGTTCAGGTCATAATGGAAAGAATATCTTCAGCTCGCGGCCTGTTGCCTAAGGATATAGAAAAGAAGAGTTTTGAGATAATCTCAGAGGAGATTGATTTAAGCGATGTTCCTCAGGAACAAGTACCAATTATAAAGCGTGTGATACATACTACCGCTGACTTTGAATTCAAGAAAACTCTTCTTTTTCATCCTAATGCTATAACCACAGGAATAAGTGCAATAAGGGCAGGCAAAAACATTCTTACTGACGTTGAAATGGTGAAAACAGGAATAAATAAAAAGCTGCTAAAAAAATGGGGAGGAGAAGTAATATGCAACATCCAGAAGTCAGAAAAAGAGGGGACTGTCCCGAATTTACGGACTCAGCAAAGCGGAGTCGTAGAATTGGGACTGTCCCCGGCAACCAAGGCAGAGTTAGGAATTGAATCAGCATTAAAAGAAAACAATAACATCGGAATTATTGCTATTGGCAACGCGCCAACCGCATTATTAAAAGTGATTGATATTTTCAATAACTCGTCACTTGTCACTCATCACTCGTCACTGGTTATCGGCATCCCCGTCGGCTTTGTTAAAGCGCTTGAATCAAAGGCACTGCTCTCAACGCAAAAGTTCCCGTTTATCACTAACTTGAGCAGAAAGGGAGGAAGCCCTGTAGCTGCGGCAATAGTTAATGCATTGTTAAAAATAGCGGAAGGAGGTGATATATGAGATAAACATACTTCAAGCCTTATGGAGCATTGGAATTTGGGTAAGCAGTAAAAATAATGGAATTGAAAACGAGGAAAGGGGTGAAAATCCCCTGCTGTCCCGCAGCCGTGATGGGAACGAAAACCCAATAGAAGTCACTGTTCCGATATATCGGGATGGGAAGACAGGTTAGTAGGTTGCCCTGAGCCGGAAGACCGTTCATTCCAAAACTTCGCGGAAAGGAGAAGAAATGTTTAAAAAAATCTTTACAGCAGTTATTGTGATACTGTGGGGTGAGGTTGCATTTGCTGCACACCC
>Ga0214473_10001791_pt1 | contig 27517 bp, 16 predicted proteins | sample RVTome_7_FD_203509 | JGI IMG/M metagenome (GOLD analysis project Ga0214473, IMG submission 203509) | Soil microbial communities from uranium-contaminated site in the Upper Colorado River Basin, Wyoming, United States - RVT98D197 | ecosystem: Environmental > Terrestrial > Soil > Contaminated >...
TAGGCCTCGAGCCACCGCTCGTAGGCGTCGAGATACTCCGCCTGTGCCACAGACCTGGGAAGCCTCTCCCGCCCCGCTTGCCGCATGCACCGGGAGGCCTCCAGGATATCAGCATAGAAACCCGCGCCGGCCGCGGCGCATACTGCGGCCCCGTGTGCGCTGACAGAGGGGACCGCCGCGACCTCGACCGGCATTCCAAGAACGTCGGCCAGGATCTGGGCGAACACGGCGCTGGTGGTCAACCCTCCGCCGAGCCTCAGGGCATCCGGGAAGGGGTGACCCGCGGCCGCGGCGCAGGACTGCATGCGGGAGAGGTTCGCCCTGACGGCAAAGGCGACGTTCTCGAGCACCGCCCGGGCGAACTCGGCGCGGCCGCACGTGAGCATGTCGTTGGCCTGGGGGAAGAGGAAGCCGCCCCACAGGAGCTGCGGGTCGGCGTAGTCAGCGATGCGCGACCCGAGCAGAGCGAGGGTCGCGCCGGAGCCCGGCGCAGCCTGCTCGGCCAGAGCGTCGAAGTCCTCGTAGGCGGCGTCCGGCAAGAGCAAGTCGAGCGCCCACCGATGCACGGAGCCGGCCGGTCCCGCGTTGCCTTCGAGAACCCACGGTGCACCCGCGACACTGCAGGTCGTCCACAGGGAGCAGGCGGGGTCGAAAACCGGGGTGCCGGTGACGATCTGCGCCGGCGCGCTCCAGCCGGCCACCAGACCCGCCTGGCCGGGGCGAGTCACGTCCATCGCCAATAGACCACACCCCACGTCGGTGCCTGCGATCACGACCGGAATGCCTTGCTCCAGGCCGAGCACTTCGGCGGCAACGCCCAGGAGTCCGCCGGCCACCTCGCCCGCCGAACGGATGGGCGGCAGCAGGTCGAGGGGGATTCCCGCGCACTCCGCCTGCTCTTCGGACCACTCTTGCCGCGCCACGTCAAACAGGCCGGACTCGGCGGCGATACTCGGCTCGGTGGCCACCACCCCACAGAGCCGCCACGTCAACCAGTCGGGCATCATCAGGAGATGAGACGTTCGGGCGCACACTTCGGGGCGGCGGTCGCAGAACCAGAGCCAGCGGGCTGCCGCGAACATCATCGGAGGCAGGTGTCCCGTGACGGCGTGTATCTGCGCACCGCGTTCGTTCAGCAGGCGCAGTCCTTCGAAGGCGCCCCGCAGGTCGATGTTGGGCCCCGCGTAAAGCTCGCGTCCCGCGTCGTCGAGCAGCACGGTCGCCTGGCGCTGCGCGGTCGCCGCGACAGCGGTCACGTGGTAGGGTCCGTCCTCTTGGCTGGCGCCGCAGACCGCGCGGGCCGCCTCGCATAGGGTGGCCCAGAAGCCATTTGGTGCGAACTCGCGGCCCCAGGGGGCGCAGTCGTCCGGTGTCTCGTAGCTCCAAGGGCGAACGGCCTGGGCGAGGAGGCGGCCCTCGAGGTCGAACAGCGCGGCCCGTCCGGCGCTCGTTCCGCCGTCAAGAGCCAGGAAAGCGGGCTTGGTCGTTCCCATGCGCCGTGTCCCGATCTCCCCCGCCCGGTCCCGTTCAGCCTGTCAGGAGATGGAGGGGTCGTTCTCCCCGCTGCCAGCGCTGTAGGTCGTTCAAGATCATCTCCGAGTGTCGCCGCACAACGTCGGCAGTGGCGCCGCCCATGTGTGGAGTGAGAAGGACGTTGTCGAACTTCAACCACGGGGAATCGGGCGGTAGGGGCTCGACCATGTACACGTCGAGCCCGGCGCCTGCGATGCGGCCGGAGCGCAGCGCCTCCAGCAACGCGTCCTCATTCACGATCGCCGCTCGGGCGGTGTTGACGAGGAACGCGGACGGCTTCATCCTGGACAGCTCGCGTTCTCCGAGTAGCCCGCGCGTCCCCGCGGTCAGCGCGGCGTGGATCGAGACGAAGTCCGAGCGGGACAGCAGCTCCTCCAGCCCGACGAACGAGACGCCCGCCTCGCGGTCGCCTCCGTCACCTTGGCCTCCCTCGCCCTCCGAGACGAACGGATCGTAGGCGACGACTTCCATCTCGAGGGCAGCCAACCGCTTCCCCACAGCGTGGCCGATCGCACCGAAGCCTACCAACCCCGCGGTCTTGCCTGAGAGTTCCACCCCTTGCCAGGCCTTCAGGTTGTCCACTGCGCTCGCCCACATTCCGCGCCGGATCACGTTGTGCACAGTAGTAATGCGGCGGGCCAGCCCCAACATCAGGGCTATCGTCAGCTCCGCCACTGCAACGGCGTTGCGACCGGGCGTGTTGACGACCGTCACGCCCCGGTCCAGGGCCGCTTCGAGTTCGACGTGCTCGCCGAGGTCGCCTCGGCAGGCGCCGACGAAACGCAGGCCCGGAGCGGCCTCGAAGGTCTCCTCGAAGACGAAATCGGCCTCGATGATGAGCACGTCGAATCCGCCTTTCGCGAGACGCTCGCCGAGCTCCACCGGGTCCGCGATCTGCCCGGTCTCCAGCCACGGCTCGTAGACCACCTCTCCGTCTCGGGCAAGTTGCTCAAGGGCGTCCCTATGGAAGGGCGCAAGGACCAGCGCTTTCACGGACACGGACCTGCCTTGCTCGCGTGGACGGGGGGGATGAGAAGAGCGGTCGGCTGGGCGCAGAACACCTCGTGCCGCCAGGAAAAGTGATAGCTTGCACTCGTCCCATCCCCTGGGACGAAGCCCATGTTAGCATCGGGCGATTGGAGCGGACGTCCGAGGCGATTGAGACCGGCGCATCGTGCCCTCCGGCGCGAACTAGGCGGCCGCAACCTCGTTTTGAAACGGTTCAAGAACCCCTCCCGATCCGCGGGACGGGCGGTGCAAGCCGCTTCGCCCCATCTCTTGAGAGCGCCCCAGGGGTCTTCGCCGGCTTCAGTGACCCTCGGCCGTCAGCTTCTCCAGCATGTTCTGCGCGCCCGTCCGGCTCGGGTCGAGTTTCACCGACTTCTCGAGCGCTGCCCTGGCCTTGTCCCATTGCTCCAGAGCTATGTAACAGGCACCCAGCCACTCGAGCATCCCGGCGTTGTTCGGCCGGATCGCCACCGCCCGCTCCAGCTCTGGTAGCGCGGTCTCGTAATCCCCCTGTTCGTAATAAACGCCTCCGAGCGCCCAATGCGCCATCGCGTCGGTATCGTCCAACTCGATCGCCTTCCGCAGGTTGGTCTTGGCCCCTTCAAGGTCACCCTTGTCCCACAATGTTCTCCCAATCCCCCGATAGGCGGCGTATTCGTAGCCTTCGTCGAGCTGCAGGGCGTTGCGATAGTACTCGAGTGCGGTGTCGTACTGCTTCGTCTCGCGGTAGGCACTCGCCAGTGACAAGACGTAGTCGGGATAGCTGGGCGCCAAAGTCAAAGCCCTCTTGTAGTAAGGCACGGCGGCTTCCGAGTCGTCGCTGTCTTTCTTCACACCGCCCATTGCAGCCAGCACCTCGGGCTCGTCTGGAGCGAGGCTGATGGCCCTCGACACTTCAGTAAGGGCCTCCTCAAGACGCTTTGTGGCCGCGTAGATTCGGCCCAAGAAGGCATGTGCCAATGCGCTGTTCGGATCGAGCTCAAGCGCCCTGTTGCATGCCTCCTCCGCCGACGTGTAGTCCTGCCCATCGCTCAGGTTCGCGGCCAGATAGCGGCAAGCACCCAGGTAGGCCCACGCTTGCACATTACGCGGGTCCCGCGCGACGGCAGCCTCCAATTGCTGGGCCCCCAGTTGAGGTGACTTGGGCGTGTGGTAGTACGCGATCCCCAGGCCGGTCCGGGCGGGCGCATCATCGGGATCGATCTGCAGCGCTTCTTTGTACTTGGCGATCGCTTCGTTGAACTTGCCCGCCATCATGAGGGTGCCGGCTTCGGCGCGCAGCCCCGCGGTTTGCGCCGACACACTTGTCACGAGGGTCGAGGAGGGCGAGCCGGTCGTCATGAACGGAGCCGTCGACACCACCGAAAGGATGTTCGAGACAGAGGAAGCAAGCGGCAGGGTGCCGGTGGTGGTGGTCGATCCCCCAGTTTTCGTGCCCAGCACGACCACCAATATCACTATTACCGCTACCACCGCAGCTCCACCGAACAGGAGGGCGGGGCGCTTGCGAAGGCGCTCAGCGACACTCAGCCGGGGAGGCGGCTCCCAGTCGGCATAGGGGTAAGGTGCCACTCCGGGTTCGTATGGAGGCGCGAAGCCGGACCCTGCGGATGCGCCCAGCGCCTGCTGCGGAAACGCCTGCTGGCGAACCGCCTCCTGCGGGACCGGTTCGACCCTGGTGGTCCCGGCCGCGGGCTCGGCGCGGCTCACGGTCACGGTCGCCGCCGATACGGCAGCCATTGCGGTCTCGTCGGCTGCCGCGGCGGACGGCCCCGCCAGCGCGGTCTTCAGGCCGGCCGCTAGGTCCTCCGCCGCCTGGTATCGCGCGGCCGGGTCCTTCGCCAGCGCCTTCTCGAGTACCCCCTGGACGGCAGGCGAAAGAGCTGGATTAATCGAGATGAGAGACGGGATCGGAGCCACGATATGCTGCGCGAGCACCGAACCGGTCGTGTCGGCATCGAATGGGACGCGACTGGTCAGAGCATGGAAGATCACGACTCCCAGAGCGTAGATGTCGGTCTTGACGTCCGTATCCAGACCCTGGGCCTGTTCGGGCGCCATATAGTGGGCGCTCCCCATGACCATCCCGGAGGCGGTGAACGAGGTCACGCCGAGCATCTTGGCGATCCCGTAGTCCGTGAGGATGGGATCGCCCGCCTTCGTGAGCATGATGTTCGAAGGTTTGATATCCCGGTGGATCATCCCCTGCCCGGCTGCGTAGTCTATGGCAGAGCACAAGGGCGGCACGAGCCGCAGTACGTCTTGCGGTGGGAGACCCGTGCCCTGCCTCTTGGCGTCCTGCAACAGCGCTGCCAACGTGCCGCCGTCGATGAGTTCCATGACCATGTAGTAGTCGCCGTCCTCGCCGCCGAAATCGAAGACCCGTACGATATTCGGATGACGAAGAGCGGCGACTGCCCGTGCCTCGTGTCGGAACCGGCCGACGAACGCGTCGTCCTGGGCAAGGTGGGGATGGAGGAGCTTGATCGCGACGTAGCGATCGAGCACGGGGTCGTGGGCCTGGTAGACCGTGGCCATGCCGCCGCGCCCCACGAGGCTGGTGATCTCGTATCTGCCGAGCCTGGTACCGATCCGCTCGTCCATCAGACCACCCCTTTGTCCCTTGCCGCCTGAATGACGCTTAGGCGGTATGCAACCAGCCTACAACGTATCCTTGCGTTTCTGCACGTAAAGCACGACCAGGAAGAGGAGAAAAGCAAACACCAGGGCCATCAGCCAATAGAACCCGACGTTCACGTGGAAGATCTGCCCGTACTGGTTCTGAAGAGACGACACGAGTCCCTGCTGTTGGCCCACTGTCGGGAGGCCCTGCATTCCTGGAAGGGAGATTTCCTTCAGAGCGGCCCCCATCCCCGACCCGCCCTCCACCTTGGCCGACGTGACGATCGCTCCCAGTTCCCAACGAGCCGACGTCAGCCATCCGAGGACCGTCCCGATCGGACCGATGTCCTTGATCGGGATCACCCCCCCGGAGAACACGAATTGCGGTACCAAGACGACGATGACCAGGAGCATCGCGCGGTCCTCGGTCGGGGCCAGGGCGGAGACCAGGAGCCCCAACATGACGCCGGCGAACGTTCCCAGGACCATCGGTACGAGAAGCGCCAGTGCCTGGATGGCGCTGAGATGCGAGAAATCGACAGCCGCCATCATGAACACGAAGAGCATCAGCGCGCTGTAGAAGGCGAACAAGAAGCCCACGGCGGCTTTCGAGGCGACAAACGGAAGCACCCGTAGGCCGACCATCCGTTCGCGCTTGTAGACCGCATCTTCTTTCACGATCTCTCGTACCGACGTGATAGTCCCGATGAGGATGGTGATGATGGCCGTGATGAAGAACATCATCACCACCTGGGTAGCGCTCCCGGTTTGCGGGTCGAACATGTTCCGCTTCCATATGAGGAAGTCGAGCACCCCTAGGAAGGGCGCGATGGCCAACAGCAGCGCCGCGGTCCTCTTGTCCCCCCAAATGGTGTCGAGTTGGCGCCTGCACAGGATCAGGAACTGCTGGAAGCCCGACACCTGACGGACCTTGCCCGCCGGTCGTGCGGGCGCCGGAAGCGGCGCCGGCGCCTGGATCGGCAGCGGGATGACCTCGGCAGCCGGAGCCACGCCGGCGGTTGCGCCCGCGGCGCCGGACGAGGAAGCCGGCAGCGCCACCGCCTTGGCCGTTCCCCGGACCTGCGCGGGCGCGTCTATCACGACCCGAGGGATGGCCGCGAGGCGCGATTCGACGTTCTCCCGATATGGTTGCGAGGCGCGGAAGCGCCTCCCCCACTCGAGTGCGTCCCCCTCCTCGAGACGTGTGTAGATCTCGTCGAAGTCACTCACTTCGAAGTAGCGCAGTGCTTCGTCGGGCGCACCGAAGTACCCGAGGTGACCGCCGCTAGCCAAGAACACCACCTTATCGCAGGTCATGACGTTCTTCGTGGCGTGCGTGACGAGCACCACGGTGCGGCCTTCGTCGGCCAGCCGGCGCAGAAGGCGCATCATCTGAGACTCTGTGCCGGGATCGAGGCCGGAGGTCGCCTCATCGAGGAAGAACAGACTGGGACGAGTCAACAGCTCGACGCCCATTGACACGCGCTTACGCTGGCCGCCGCTCAGCTGCCGGACGGGTCTATCCCAGCAGGTATGGATGTCGAGCTGCTGAAGCACTTGCTGCACTCGCTGCCGGCGCTCGTGCGGCGTGGTATCGCGCGGCATTCTGAGTTCGGCGGCATAGTTGAGAGCCCGAAAGACGGGCAGTTCACGATGGATGATGTCGTCCTGAGGGACGTACCCCAGGTCGTTGCGATAGGCGCCGAAGCTCTGGTACAGACTGACGCCGTTCAGCAATACGCTTCCGCTGGTCGCCGGGTGGAAGCCGCATAGAGCGTTCAGGAGCGTGGTCTTTCCGGAGCCGCTGCCGCCCACGATGGCGACGAACTCCCGCGGCAGTATGGACAGAGACACATCTTGCAGAATGCGGAGCCCCTTGCCCACCTGTCGCGAGAGATGGATCGCATCTATTCGCAGGTTGCTCTCTTCGTCGAGCACTCGGAGCTTGCCTCGCGCCAGCATAACGCGACTCGTCCCGACACGGAGGATGTCTCCCTCACCGAGAGCATGCTCCTTGACCAGGCGACCGTTCACGTAGGTGCCACTGGAGCTACCGAGGTCCTCGACGATCAGCTCGGCGCCTCTGCGACTGATTCGGGCATGGGCCCGAGAAACCTGCGGATGCGACAGGACCACGTCGGCCGTGTCGCTACGGCCAAGGATCAGGGGCGCGTTCTGGGGGAGATCGAACTCCATCGTGGCCGGCTCATGTGCGGTGACAGGCTCCTGAGACTGGCGGAATTCCAAGCGTACGGACTGTCCGATGGCCAGCGTGTCGCCGTTTGAGAGGGCCATGTGCTCCACGCGCCCGCCGGGGGTCTGCAATCCGTTAGCGCTCCCTAGATCGGCGATCTCCCACCCCGAGTCCCGGCGCTCAAGGATTGCGTGGTGCCGGGAGACCGAGTCGAAGTCGACCACGAGATCGTTCGACGGGTCTCGGCCCAGCGTCAGGCTGATTCCACGCAGCTCGTATTCCCTCGTCCCCCCAGGAGTGGTGACAATAAGGCTGGCCGCGGGCCGGCCGGAAACCACGAGGCAGCGCGGCGCGACGGGGGAGAGGCCGGCATCTTGTGCCGTTCCGGTTCCGGGAGTGCCGGCGGGCGAAGGGCTGCTGAAACGGATGGAGAAGGGGCCCATGTCGAACCGCGATCCGTCTCGCAGCTCATGTCCGACTCTTGCTTCCAGCTCTTCACCCTCGACACGCGTCCCATTCGCGCTGCCAAGGTCCATGATCTGGCACCCTTTAACGGAGGAAATGATCCGAGCGTGAAACCGCGACACCGCCTGATCGTCCAGGCAGACATCGTTCTGCCGGTCGCGACCCAGCCCCGTGGAAGCCTGCGTCAGCAGATACCGTTCGCTCGCCTTCTGGCCCTCGATGTCGAGAGTGCCGAACACCAGCTTCCCCCCCGATCTTTGGCCGTCACTTCCGGACGTACGCCTTCAAACAGACGTTGGCATTGGAGTCCCAGACTGCGGTCAGATCCGACCAGTCGTTACCATCCGCGCTGACATAGCTCTGCCCAGGCTGCGCGGTGGCCGCGCTCGAGAAGTTGGTGATGGGGTATTCGATGGCTATCGGCTCCTTCGTTCCCGGCGAGGTGATCTTGACTGCCACCGCAAAAGGGAGGCCCCGTGTCAGAGGAACTCGCTTCGGCAGCTTCGCCGTGTGGTAGCCCATGTAAGCCAGCATGCCGCTGGTGCTCGGCTGGAGGGTCGCCAGGCTAGAGCCTGTATAGACCACGTAACTCGTGCCGGGGGCCAGAGCGTAGAAGCCGACGGCGCTGAGCGACGAGTTCTCCTTTGCGGTGAAGACGTTGGCGAACCACCCGGTCGGGTCCTGATATCCCATGCTGTTAACCTCGCCCAGGGGGTCGTACTGGTAGATCCCACTGTAGTTGTTGGTCGATTCCGCGTCGTCGACCACGCCCATGAGATCAGTGCGACCGAACACGTTGTCGTAGTAGGACACGTAGAAGTAGCCCGCGCCCCCGAATCCCGTGCCCCAGCTGTTCTTGACGATAAAGGCCCCATTGCCGAACGGGCGCATGGGGAAGTTCGAGGCAGGGTAGTCGTCGTCCCAGCCGACGATGAGGACCGCATGGTTGGCGTTCATGTAGCCAAAGTAGTAGTAGCTCTTCGTGGCGGCGTTGTAGTGGAGAGAGCCAGACGCCGAGTCTTGCCAGCTCATCGCTACGTACACCCCGCCGTACTCCATGACCGCCCTCTTGACGTTGTCGTTGTCGAGCGGGCCGCCACGGGCTGGGATCCAGTTGACCTCCTGTACGTGCTTGGTCGGGCTGAGTCCGAAAGGCGTAAGGGCATCACCATACGCGTCTGAGCTGGAGGTGACGGGGCCACCCCATCGCACCAGGTAGGCGGTGGACATCTGGAGGTTCCCACCCCAGTTGTATGCATCGGTGCCGTGATCGAAGCCGCTGGCGAGGACCATATTGTCCTCGGAAAGGTCCCAGCTTTCCCCGGGCAGCAGATACGATTCGAGAGAGCCCAGGGTTGCGAATGACCAGCAGGTGCCGTAGGGGTTCTGATCCCCGACCGCCGTCACCTTGTTCCGTGTGCGCAAGTCATAGCTTCTGGGCAGTGTCTCGGGTGTGGTTTGAGGGGTGCCCAATGCCGGTAGATCGAGCCCGTTCAGGCTGGGTATCTGGAGTCCTCGGACGTACAAGAAGTCCTTGGAGAGCGGTCTTGCGCCCAGGGGGTACCCCACGGCCGCGATCAACGAGGCGTCCGTGGCCGGACTGAGCAGCGAGTCCAAGAAGGCCTGATTCAGCGGCGCGATTGTCGGTATCTGGATGCCCGCCAGAGTAGGCGGCATGGGTGCCGTCGTGCCCGCCGTTTCAACCGAGGTTGTGGCCGGTTCCGTGCCCGCCGTTTCAACCGAGGTTGTGGCCGGTTCCGTGCCCGCCGTTTCAACCGAGGTCGTGACCGGCGGCGTCGCGGACACGGAGGTCACGGCCTGCGTGCCCTCATCGCAGCCAGCAATGACTGCCGCGACTGCCAGCAGAGCCAGTATGAGAATGACGACACTCAGCCGCATGTGAAGTGGAGACTCGGCTTTCACGTTTGCACACTCCGGCGCAGCGTCGCACACGCGCACGTCGTCGACGGGAAGGCGGCCCACTAACCGTACTCCTCCGTGTGGCGAGCGTCAACAAGTCGAAGTCGCAGGGTCAAACGCCTGCGCGCTGATCGCCGATTTGTCATCCCAGGGACACATTTGCCGTTACTCCAAAAGGGGCAGAGAAGGTTGACGACTTCATAGCGAGCGTGAGCCCGGAAGAAAAGAGAGGCGTTGCGTTTGTCGGGGCGGTCTCGATCGGCCGCCCGGGGACGCTACCCTGCGAAGGCCCCTGAGGGCACCAGGTTCGAACTTTCTTGCCGCGTCCTCCGCGTTTGCCGAGGCTCCACGCGGGAAGATAGCGGCCGTGGAAGGCACCGTGCCATTAGGGCTCATACTCGCCACGCGCGAGGACATGATCGCCGAGGCGAAGCGCATCATCGATGCTGCCCGCGAGCAAGGCATCGTCCTCCGCCTCATCGGCGGCCTCGCCGTGCGCTTCCACTGCGAGACGCTCGACTTCTGCGAACGGGACCACGGTGACATCGACCTCGTCGGGCATAGGCGCGATGCTGAGCCCATCGCGAGCCTTTTCGCCGGCATAGGTTTCGAGGAAATCGTCCACGTGCGTCTGGCGACCGGCGGCCGCCAGCTGCAGTTTGCCCGCGAGGGCCGCCACGAGGATGAGTGGGCCCGCTACGGCCAGCACCTTGACGACCATATCGATGTCTTTCTTGATACCTTCAAGATGGACCACGCCATCGACCTGACCGACCGGCTGGACCTCGAGGACTACACCATCACCGTGAGCGATGTACTCCTCACCAAGCTCCAGATGGCCAACCTGAACGAGAAGGACGAGCGCGACATCTTCACCCTTCTCCAGGACCTGGAGCTCGGCACCACCGCCGAGCCCGGTGCGATCGACGTGCCCTATATCGCCCAGCTCTGCGCCCGCGACTGGGGCCTCTTCCACGACGTCGAGCTTAATCTCGCACGCCTGCGTGAGCGGCTCGACGCATACCCCTTGGATCCCGGCAAGCGCGACCGGGTGCGCACGAGTCTCGCGCGGCTGGAGGAGGCGATCGAGGCCCAACCGAAGTCGCGCACCTGGCGCCTGCGCGCCAAGATCGGCACGCGCCGTCCCTGGCACGACACGGTCGAGGAACAAGATTAGCCTCGCCCCCCAAGCCGGTGCGCGGTCAGGAGGCATGCTGCGCCGGCAACTCCGGCACGCGAGCAGCCGGCGTTGGGGCAGTCTGGTGATATCTATTTGTGACGAACGCGTTGTGCGGTTCCACAAGAGCATTTCGGCCCCCTGCGGCCATAGAGTCCTCAAGATGAATCGCCCCGCCTTTCCCGTACGCTCCAATCTCTGAGAAGATGGAGTCATGAACGGACACGTAGGGTATCCACTTGAAATGCGGGGGTGCGCTGTCCGCATGGTCCGGCAGGCCGGATAGGCTCAAGAGAGGTGTGAATGGCTCAAGAATCTCATCCCAAAGACGAGGCTGGAGGAGAGAGTTCCTGTCTGAAAGGTCTCAGCTTCATCGCCTCCACCAGTGGCGATGCCAATACCGCGGTGGTAGACGTGAAAGACGGCAGGATCCTTAGGATAAGGCCGCTTCATTTCGACTGGAAATATGACAGGAAGGATTTCAATCCCTGGCGGATGGAAGCACGCGGGCAGGTCTTCGAGCCGACGATGAAGTCGCTCATGCCTCCCTACAGCCTGGCCTACAAGAAGCGGGTCTACTCGCCCAACCGGATTCGTTACCCCATGAAGAGAGTCGACTGGGATCCGGACGGCGGCCGGAACCCCGCGAGGCGGGGAACGAGCGGATACGTCAGAATCTCCTGGGATGAGGCACTAGACATATTGGTCGGCGAGATCAAGCGGGTGCATCGGGAATATGGGCCGTACGCCCTCCTTTCGCAAAGCGATGGGCACGGCGAGACCAAGACCATACACGGCACTCACGGTTGCCAGAACAAGCTCCTTAACCTGCTCGGGGGATTCACCCAGCAGATCCGAAACCCGGATAGCTGGGAGGGGTCGTACTGGGGAGCGAAACACGCCTGGGGGATGGAGCCGGTCGGTCAGATGGAGCCGGTCGTCAACGTGATGCCCGACATTGCCGAGAATTCCGAGCTGCTACTGTTCTGGGGGTGCGATCCCGAGACCACTCCCTGGGCGTTCGACGGGCAGATGGCCAGTCGCCTGTGCTATTGGTGGACCCGGCTCGGGCTCAAGTCGATCTACATCTGCCCCGACCTGAACTATGGAGCCGCGGTCCACGCCGATAAGTGGATCCCCATCAAGCCCAACACCGACGCTGCCCTTCACCTGGCGATAGCCCATGTCTGGATCGGCGAAGGTTCCTACGACAAGGAGTACGTTGTCAGCCACACCTTCGGCTTCGAGAAGTTCCGCGACTATGTGATGGGCGTCGAGGACGGGATCGAGAAGACCCCCAAGTGGGCCGAGGAGAAGACCGGCATCCCGGCGAGGACCATCGGAGCTCTCGCGAGAGAATGGGCGTTGAAGAGGACGACGATCGCACACGGCAATGGTGGACCGGGCAACCGGGGACCTTACTCCTCCGAACAGGCCCGGCTCGAGGTGCTGCTACTCGCCATGCAGGGTTTGGGCAGGCCGGGTGCCCATCAGGTCAAGATGCTGGAGTGGGGCCGCCGCGTCGTGAACGAGTCCAACCCCATGCCCGTGGGAGTGGCATTACCCAAGGTCATGCACACGGTCTACACGGGGGCTATGAAGTTCATCACCAGCAAAGATCCAAGAATGGCCGACTTCTCCGAGGCCGACGTGACCGCGGGAATGCGGGTCCCCAGGCAGTTCATCCCCAAGAACCTGATCCACGACGCCATTCTCAAGCCGCCGATCAGCTGGTACGGGACGACGTCGGCGACTTCTCCGCTGGAGGACCAGTTCACGAAGTACACGTACCCGGCGGAGGGGTGCCCCGAGGTGCACATGATCTGGACGGATACGCCCTGCTGGATCACCTGCTGGAATGACACCAACACCTATATCCAGGCGCTTCGCAGCCCGAAGATTGAGTTCATCGTAGCGCAGCACCCTTGGCTGGAGAACGATTGCCTGTTTGCCGATTTGATCCTCCCGGTCAATACCAAGTTCGAGGAGAGAGACATCGCCACGGATACTATGGGCGGCCAATTCAATCTGATCCTGCAGGAAGAGAAATGCATCGAAGCCCTGGGCGAGTCATTCAGCGACTACGAGATCGCCTGCATGGTAGCCGAGAGATTCGGTCTACTGGAGGAATACACCGGGGGCAAGAGCGTCGAGGAACTGGTGAAGATCGGCTTTGAGAACTCGGGCGTAGAGGACATGATCTCGTTCGAAGAGTTCATGGAAAAAGGCTACTACGTGGTCCCCACCGACCCTGACTGGCAGAAGCATCCCGCCGGTTTGAAAGGATTCTACGACGATCCCGAAAACCATCCGCTGAAGACGCCCTCAGGGAAGATCGAGTTCTATTCCCAGAACCTGGCCAAGCACTTCCCCGATGATGAGGAGCGGCCGCCCGTTCCGCACTGGATCGAAAACGGTGAGACTCACGACGAACTGCTCTCCAGCGAGAGAGCCCGGAAGTATCCCTTGCTCGTGGTCTCCAACCACCCTCGCTGGCGGACGCATGCCAATCACGATGACCTGACATGGTTGAGGGAGATCGAAACCTGCAAAGTGGAGGGCCCGGACGGCTACAAGTATGAACCGCTTTGGATCAGCCCGGCCGACGCCGCGGCGCGGGGCATCGCCAAGGGTGACGTCGTCAAGATCCACAACGAGCGAGGCGCCGTTCTTGCCGGCGCCTATGTGACCGAGCGCATCGTGCCCGGCGCGGTATACATGGACCATGGGGCGAGGTACGACCCGATAGTCCCCGGAGAGCTTGATAGAGGCGGGGCGATCAACACCCTCACTCCGCACAATCTGACCTCAAAGAACGCCACCGGGATGGTGGCCAGCGGGTTCCTGGCCGAGGTCGAATCGGTGAACCTGGACGACCTGAGGAACAAGTATCCTAAGGCTTTCGGGAGGCCGTATCACTCGGGGGCGGGCCTGTGCCTCGAGCGCGTCTTGGAGGGGGTAGACAGGGGAGGTTGACTAGACTCCCCGCCCCGGCTCGAAACCAGGTGCGATCGGCGGTCTCACACCGCTGGACCCCGCCACCGCTGCCCGTCTCTAACTTACTTTGCCCCAGTAAACCAGATCGGACTGATCGCGGCGTTTCTTGGGCCGGGCCTTTCCGCCTGGGTAGCCCAGGGGCGTAAGGATCAACGGCACCAGTTCAGGCGGTAGGCTCAAGACCTCGCGAACAGCTTGGGGTTTGAAGTCAGCAATCCAGCAAGTACCCAGCCCCAGCTCAGTTGCCTGCAGGATTAGATGATCAACGGCGATAGCCACATCGGTTTCCAGGCCACTGAACCCGTCGGCGCGTCTCCAGGCCTCGCTTGGCACGCCGCAAGCTACTATGATCACAGGAGCGGTGTAGAACCACTTCCGCGCGTAGGCGGCAGCCAGAGCCTTTCTGGTAGATTCATCCTCGATAACGATGAGTCTGAAAGGCTGGCGGTTGTCTGCGGTGGGAGCCAAGCGACCTGCCTCCAAGACGAGCTTGAGCTTCTCCACCTCAATGGGTTTATCAAGGTAGTTACGGACGCTGTAACGGGCCTGGATTAGGTCGCTGAAGTCCATCTTCTCTCCTTCTCGTATCTGGCCGCTGCCGATCTTCTCGTTCGGCGATCTGGACAAGCTCAGCCGCACAAGGGGTCGCGAGAGAGACGGTCGCATGCGTATTATCCCCTTGGGGGGCTTGACGATCAGGATACCATTCGCGCTCTTTCGGCCGTTTGCGAAGTGACCATCGCGGTGGCTCCGGTAGGTGGGTTACACTTCGAGGACGCGGCTCCGGTTCCCGGGCGACAGTGGCCCCGCCGCCTTCGAGACAGTCTCGAAAGGAGCGCGTAACGAGTAGGCTGGAGGTACCCGATGATGGAGGAAACACGCACCACCTGCATCCGTGACTGTCCCGACAGTTGTGGCGTCATCGCCGTGGTCGAAGACGGCAAGATCGTCGGTCACCGAGGGGACCCAGCCCACGGGGTCACCCGCGGGGTCCTCTGCTGGCGCGGAAACAACTATCTCAAACGCTTCTACGATCCAAGCCGCCTGCTCTATCCGCTAAGGCGCACCAACAACGGGTGGCAGCGTCTTTCCTGGGATGACGCCCTCGATCTTGTCGCTGAGAGGCTGACACACTACCGCAGCACCTTCGGTCCCCTTTCCGTGCTGGTGGTCAACTACTCCGGAGTGCACGGCCTGGTGCCGAAGGCGCTGGGGCGCCTTTTCTGGTCCCACTTTGGCGGAGCCACCTTCAGCACAGGCGGCCTGAGCTTTGAAGCGAACGAAGCGGCGCAGGAGCTCGACTTCGGCGGCGACGGCACGCATGAGCCCGAGGACCTGGTTAACAGCGCCGCTCTTGCTGTCTGGGGCAAGAATATCCCCGTCACGCATCAGCACTGGATGACCTTTATCGACGAGGCGCGGAAGAAGGGCGCACCGCTAGTGGTGATCGATCCGGTATCCAGTTTGATTGCGAAGAAGGCCGACCGGTTCTACCAGATTCGACCGGGCAGCGACGGAATGCTGGCCATCGGGGTTGCTCGTCTACTTCTTGAGAGCGAGCGGGTTGATACCGCTTTCATTGGCGATCATGGCCATGGCTTCGCTGCCTACCGCGAACTGGTTTTTTCTCACAGTATGCAGGACGTCATGGCCGCCACCGACCTCACGGCCGAGCAGATCAGCGACCTCGCCCAACTGTATGCCGAGAAGAAGCCTCTGGCCACACTCATCGGCTTGGGCCCAGCGTACTGGGAAAACAGCGGCGCCACAGTGCGCCTGATTGACGCTCTCGCCGCTATCAGCGGCAACATTGGCGTCTCTGGCGGAGGTGCGGGCACCAACATAACGGGTGAACGCGGCCTGGATATCACGGCGGGCAGCAAGCTGCCGCAAGTGGAGAACAGACGTGTTCTGCTGCCGCGATTGGGTGAGGGCATTCTGGCAGCTAAGGATCCGCCGCTTAAGATGGGCTGGATAGCGGGCGCCAACCCGGCCAGCATGGCGCCGGACTCGAATCGGGTCAAGGAAGGGCTGCGCGCGCTGGAGTTCCTGGTCGTCGTCGAGCAGTTCATGACAGCAACCACCGAGCTGGCTGACCTAGTCCTCCCCTGCACGACCTATCTGGAAATGGACGACTTGGTGCAGGCTTATGGTCACAACTGGCTGGGGTTGACCAGACGAGTCGTGCCACCGCGGGGTGAAACGAAGAGCGACGGTGAGATTCTGCAGTTGCTGGCGCAGCGGTTGGGCTTTGGAGGGGTTCTAGCGGGCGAGATGTCGGAATGGGCGGCCCGGGTGCTCAAGCCCTTGGAAGAATCCGGGCTGACGCTCGACATGTTGCGGGAAAGGCCACGACGCAACCCGAGGGCAGTCGCGGTGCCGTTCGCCGACCGCACATTTGCCACGCCGTCCGGGAAGTTTGAGTTTGTTGGCCAGTTCACTCCGGCCGCCGTGGCAGATGGTGAGGCCCTGCATCTTGTCGCCACCAAGACGCTCAGAACGCTCAACTCCTGGGCCTTACCGGAGGATGTGCCTGACCGCCCGGTCGTGCGGGTCAACCCGGTGGTTCTTGCCAGGCAGGGCCTGGCCGATGGTAGTGAGGCCTGGGTGGTGAGCAAGGTCGGCAGAGTCAAAGTACGGGTGGCCGCCGATGAGTCAGTGCGCCGGGACGTGTTGCTTTTTAACCCTGCACTCTGGAAGGGCGACCTGAGCGGTGTCAACCAACTGCGGGAGGCCGCCATCACAGACGTAGGCAACTGCGCGGCGATGCATCAGACAATGGTGACGCTTCGTCCTGCGGGGGAGTTGGCCACACGCTAGCCCGCGCGGCGCTCCTAACCGCGACAGGACACCCAAACCCTTGCGGGGATATGTCCGTCGTTGTACAGTCATCTCGTTCCAGAGTGGTCCGACCGGAGACCACAAAGGGGACCGTTCGTCGAACTGGCCAACGCCGGATTGGGACGTAAGGGAGGTGAGACACGAGGCTAACCACAGACCAGGAGTCCCGCATACCGTCCCCGGTTCAAGCCAACTGTATCGACGTCTAAACCACAATGGTCTCCGAATAGAGGTGGATTGTGGCAGCACAAGACAATGAAGGACAGGGAACAGCAAAGGGACTGTTCACGCGGCGCGCCTCCGGCCTGACGAGGACGGTCAGTCCGTGGAGCGCGCTCGTCTACGCCTTTGTCTGCCCGACGATGACGTTTGCCTTCCTCTATTACACTCAAGAACAGACGCTCTATCTCGGCGCTCACGGTTTCTATACCAGCCTCCTTATCTTTGCGCTCTTCCCGATCGCCGCTATCTATGTGTTCATGTCACTCAGCATGCCGAGATCCGGCGGCGAGTACATCTATGTCAGTCGTACCCTGAACCCGTTGCTCGGCTTCATCGCCTGCTGGACCCTCACCATCGTGGGCATCAACTGGTCGGGGCTTCTCTCGCAATGGGCCGTGAACTGGGGGCTCGGCAACCTCTTTCTGGCCGAGGGACTGTCGCACGACAATGGGACTCTCATCCACTGGGGCAAGTACCTCAGCATCACGACTCCGGATAATCGGTGGGTGATATGGCTCATCTCGTCGGTGATCCTTATCTCGGCATTTGTTGTCATGTCCAGAGGCACCAAGGCCGTGATGAGGGCAATGTGGACCGTCCTCGTATTCCAGTGGGTCATGTTGATTGCCTTCATCGCCGTCGCTTTGGCTTCGGGGGGGGAGGGCAACACCATCTCCGGGTTCCAGGCCATCCAGGGCCTGAACTGGTCCGACGTGACGAACGGGGTGAAGGAGCTGGGAGGCATACCGGGATTCTCCGTGGCGGCTACCATTTGGGCCGGCCTCGCTTTCGTAAACCTGAGCACCCTGGGATCCACCTATGCCGCCAATATCTCCGGCGAGATCAAGAAGCTGAACATAGCCATGCCTCTCTCCCAGCTGGGGGCTATGGTCCTCTTCGTGGTGTACTGGATCATCTTCAGCAAAGTGGCGAACTATGGCCTTGGCGAAAACACGATCCGCTCCATGGCTTTGTTGGAGTCCCAAGGAAAGGCCAGCGAGATGCTCGGCACGTACCCGACCATCAGCTACATGGTCGTGTGGATGACCAAGAACTGGTTCCTTGTGGCTATCGCGGGCCCGCTTGGCTTCCTGGCGGCTACCTGGGGCGGCGTCCTCGGGCTGTCCTTTGGTCCGGTCCGGAACCTGTTTGCCTTCGCCTTTGACGGCCTGATTCCCTCGTGGGCGAGCAAGGTCTCTCGAAACGGCTCTCCGAACCGCGCCGTTCTTTTGGCCGGCGCCATTGCCTGGCTCGTACTGACCGTGGCCACCTTCACCACCTGGTACAGCTACATCACCTACACGGTCACGATCTGGATGGTCGGCTGGTTTATTCTTGGTGTCGCCGCCTTGGTGTTCCCCTTCGTTCGCAAAGATATCTTCGAGAAGTCCCCGAGACTCGTGCAGTCCAAGGTGTTCGGCGTACCTATCATCAGTATTCTCGGAGCGGTGGGAGCTATCGTGTCCGCGATCACAGTGTATGCCACGTTCGTCTCAGGCACGACGCCGACCATGAACACCAAGAACCTTCTGTATACGGCCCTGTTCTTCATCCTTCTCCCGATCGTCATCTATTTCATCGCCACCAGATGGCACAAGCGGAAGGGCGTGGACATGGGCAAACGCTTCAAGACGATTCCGCCCGACTGAGGTGGCCTATCGGTGATCTGAGTCTAGAGGTACTAGCATTCGCTATGGGCTGGGTCGGGGTGCTCCCGACCCAGCCCGGTAAGGGTCCAAATGTATGGCAGTAACACGCGTCTTTTTCACCACCGACACGCACGGGTCCAACGTCTGTTTTCGGAAGTTCATTAACGCCGGCAAATTCTACGAAGCCCACGTGATCATTCTGGGGGGGGATATCACGGGCAAGAAGGTCATCCCGTTTGTACGACAATCCGATGGGTCGTTCAAGGTCGATCACCTCGACCGCCAACACGTGGTCAGGGAGGCAGAGCAGGTCGAGGCACTCAAGCGGAATATCATCGACATGGGCTACTACCCCTTCATGACCGATCCTGGAGAGATGGAAGAACTTGTTGGCGATCAGGCCGCTCAAGATGCCATCTTCAAGGATCTGATGACGGAGCGGATCAGGGACTCTCTCCAATTCGCTGAGGAACGCCTGGAGGGGACCGGTATCAGATGCTATGTCCAGCCTGGCAACGACGATGAGTTCTACATCGATGCACTCTTCGACGGTGGCACTAACGCCGTGAATCCCGAGGGCAAGGTGATTCAGATCGATGAGTACTACACGATGATCAGCACTGGGTATGGCAATATCACGCCATGGCGATGCCCGCGGGACGTTCCGGAGGAGCAGCTCGGGGCCATAATCGATTCGATGGCCGGGCAGGTCAAGGATTTCGAACACTGTATCTTCAACTTCCATTGTCCGCCCTACGACACCGTGATTGACCAAGCTCCTCAATTGGACGATCAGATGCGACCTACCCTTGAGATAGGCGGTAAACCGCACATGGTCCCGGTTGGCAGCCGGGCCGTCCGCGACGCCATAGATAAGTACCAGCCCCGGCTGGGGTTGCACGGTCACATACATGAGAGCAGAGGGTCGCAAAAGCTGGGTCGCACCGTTTGCGTCAACCCAGGCAGCGAGTATGGCGAAGGGGTGTTGAGAGGCGTCATAGTGGATATCGACAAGAAAGGTATCAAGAGCGTGACCTTCACCTCTGGATGAGACGAGAGATATGGAACTAGAACGCAACGAGTTCGAGAAACTGGCGCTGGATATCGTCGATTCAGCTGAGAAGAGCGGTATTCAGCTTCGGGTATTGGGGGCGGTGGCGTTTCGCATCCACTGCCCCGTCCATCAGGGTCTCCAGGCTTCGATGAACAGGGTCTTGACAGATATCGATTTCGCCGCCTACTACAAACAGGAGAAGGCGATCGATAAGTTCTTCTTGCAGGGCATGGGATACGAGTCGTACACCGCGTCTCTGACGCCCGGCCTCATGCTTGGCCGTAAGATCTACGACGACCCCGGGGACGAGCGACCTCACATCGACATCTTCTTCGACAAGCTGAATATGTGTCACGTCGTGAGCTGGGAGAAGGGGCGTCTGGAGATCGACAAGCCGACGATCACGTTAGCCGACCTGATGCTGGAGAAACTGCAGATCGTCCACATCAACGAAAAAGACGTCATAGATGTGATGATGCTGCTTCTGGAGCATGAGATTGGCGACAGCGACAACGAGGTCGTCAACGGCGCGTACATTAGCGGGATTATGGCCAAGGACTGGGGTTTCTACTACACTTGCACGACTAATTTGGACAAGGTGAAGTCACACCTGGGAAACTACGATGCGCTTTCCTCGAGCGACCGCGCTGTCATCTCCGGACGCATCGACCAGCTGCTGGACATGATCGAGAAACAGCCCAAGTCGTTCGGCTGGAAGCTCAGGGCCAAGGTGGGCACCAAGAAGCAGTGGTACAACGACGTCGAGGAAGTGGAGCGCGCCGAGCACCTAATGTAGGAGGTTGTCCTATGTTCGAGATGTCAACGCAAGACGCGATCAAACGTGACAAGCAGTTCTTGGTTCATGGCTGGGGCAATATTCCTGTTGACGTTGTCAAGGCGAAAGACTCCAAGTTCTGGGATTCCGACGGCAAAGAGTACATCGACATGCTGTGTCAGACCGCCGGGGTGGTGGGGATCGGGCACTGCAACCCCAAGGTTGTCGCGGCCGTCAAGGAGCAGGCTGATAAGTCGTTTCACATCTTGACTTCCTTCATCAACGACGCCCGGACCGTCTTCTCGGAGAAGCTCGCTGCTGTTGCCCCGGGCAGAATGAAGAACAACTGCAAGATGTACATCTCCAGCGGCGGTTCTGAAGCCAATGAGACTGCCTTGAAGATGGCGATGATCTCCACCGGCAAGAACGAAGTAATCTCGACTTACTTCTCATACCACGGTGGCACTCTTGCTCTTCTGTCACTGCTGGGTCAGTCGTACAGCCGGGGCGGCCCCTGGCCTCGGTATCCCGGGTTCCAACAGATCCCGAATGCCTACTGCTATCGCTGCTACTTCGGTCAGAAGGGACCCGACTACTGCAATCTCGAATGCGCCGAGGCGCTTCGCCACGCCATCAAGTATGGCTCCGCCGGCAACGTGGCCGCTTTTATTCAGGAGCCGGTTCCCGGTAACGGCGGACACATGGTTCCCCCCAAGCGCTACTTCAAGCGCATACGCGAGATCTGCGACGAATACAACGTCCTTTACATCATAGACGAGGTTCAGACCGGGGTCGGGCGCTCTGGCAAGTGGTGGGCGGCCGAGTACTTTGACGTTGAGCCGGACATCTTGGTCACGTCCAAGGCCTTGGGCGGCGGCATGCCCCTCGCAGCAACCGTGGTCAGAAACGGTATCCTGCCCGAGCCGCTGATCAATGACCAGTGGCACATCTTCACCTTCGGTGGCAGCCCGATTTCCTGCGCGGCTGGGTGTGCGACCATTGACTTCGTGAACGAGGAGAAACTGCCCGATAAAGCGGCGCGGCAGGGTGAACGGTTGGCCAAGCGGCTGAACGAGATGATGACCAAGTACAAGTCCATAGGCGATGTCCGAGCTATGGGCATGTTCATCGGCGTCGAAATCGTCAAGGACAAGGCTACCAAGGAGCCATGGTTTGCCGGGGCCGGGAACATATTTGGTCTGGCTCTTGGCAAGGGTGCTCTGTATGGCACCAACGGCGCGCGCGGCAATGGCAATATCATCAAGCTGAAGCCGCCCCTGATCTTGACTGATGCCGAGGCCGACAAGGCTCTGGATATTCTGGAGGAATCCATAGCCGAGAACGAGAAATCGCTCTAGCGGCAGGGACCAGATGCACCGGTTTGAAGTAACGGCTAGGGCTAGGTGAGGTACCGGCAATGTTGATGAAGACAATGATCAGCCCGAGCAAGTATGTTCAGGGACCTGGTGCGGTGGCCGAAGTAGGGAAGTACGCGGCCGAGATGGGCGAACGGGCGCTGATCATCGGTGGCAAGACGGCCCTTCAAGCGGTCCAGGGATCCTTGGTCAGCAGCCTTGAGGCGGCCGGAGTGAAGGCCAGCGTGGAGCTCTTTCGCGGCGAGTCGTCCTGGGAAGAGATTCGCCGGCTGGTGGCTCTAGCCAAGGGCGCCGAGGCAGCGGTAGTGATCGGCGCTGGCGGGGGCAAAGCGCTTGATACAGCCAAAGTGGTCGGTCGAGACGCGGGGGCGCGTTGGATCAACGTCCCTACCACAGTCGCCACGAACGCCGCCTGTAGCGCTGTCACGGTCATCTACAGTCCTGAAGGCGTATTCGAAGAATATGTCTTTTTGCCACGGAATCCTGATCTCGTCGTGGCGGACACGAGCATCCTCATAAAGAATCCTGCCCACATGCTCAGGGTGGGGATGGGAGATTGCATCGCCGGGTGGATAGAGGGTGAAACCTGCGCGCTTACAGGGAAACCCAACTTCGCTGGAGGTACGGCGTCGGCGACTGCTCTGGCCATCGCCAAGCTATGCTACGAGACGTTGATCACGTATGGCCTGGACGCGATGCGGGCGGCCGAAGTCCGAGCGGCGACCCCCGTGTACGAGAAGGTCGTCGAGGCCGTGCTGCTGATGGGCGCGCTCGGCTTCGAGAGCACCGGCCTGGCTGCTGCTCATGCCATTCACAACGGTTTCACTGTACTTGAGGAAACCCACTCGCTCTCACACGGCGAGAAAGTCGCCTTCAGCGTGCTGGCGATGCAGGTGTTGGAGAACCGGCCCAAGCGGCAGATTGATGAAGTGCTTGGCTTTCTTCACTCGGTGAACCTTCCCATGACCCTTGCTCAGATTCACGTGAAAGACACGGGAGCTGAGCTGGACCGCAAACTGCTGGAGGTCGGCAAGGCGGCCTGTGCACCCGGAGACACGATGTACTGTGAGCCGATGCCCGTGACTCCTGAAACCACCATGCACGCGATAAAGGGCGCGGATGCGCTTGGCCGGGCCTACCTGGCGGCGAGGGATTAGATTCCGACTGGCGACAGCGGAGCGGCGCTGCAACTATCATTGGCTGTGAGTCCATGAACCGTGTCAGGAGACGAGGATGAGTGGATATTGGGGAAAGATGATCGAGGTGGATCTCTCCCAAGGGGTCACTAAGACGATCCCGCTTCCGGAGGAGTTGAGGCGTGACTTCATAGGTGGGACCGGCCTGGCCGCGACAATCCTCTACGAACAGATTCCAGCCGGTGCGGACCCGCTTGGCCCTGAAAACGTTCTCGTTTTCGCCACAGGTCCCTTTCAAGGCGGAAGCAGAATCCTGGGCAGCGGGCGGTTCACGATCTGTGCAAAGTCCCCATTGACGGGGATGTTCGGAGAGTCCACCGGGGGCGGCTACAACGCCGAGGAGTTCAAGAAGACCGGATTCGACGCATTGGTGGTGAAGGGCAAGGCCGCCAAGCCCGTCTACCTCTTCATTCACAACGGACAGGCAGAGATTCGCGATGCATCGCATCTGTGGGGCAAGACCGACGCCTATGAAACAGAAGATGCGATCAAAGCTGAGTTGAAGGATGAGAAGATTCAAGTCGCCCCCATAGGGCCGGCGGGGGAGAATCTCGTTCGCTACGCGGGGGTTATTTGCAACCACGGGCATGGTTGCGCCGGCCGAACAGGCATGGGAGCCGTCATGGGTTCCAAGAATCTCAAGGCGCTTGCTTTTCGCGGGTCGCAAAACGTACCGGCCGCTCACCCGGAAGCGCTCTCCGCGTTGAAGAGGGAGTACGCCGAACGCGCCAAGAATGCCGATTTTGCCAAGGCGAACCGCGAACTTGGCCAGGCAATGGCCGTTGTGCCCCGCGAGGAAAACGGGCTTCTTCCCATGAAGAACTTCCTGCAGGGCCGCTGGCCCGAAGGGGCCCGCAAACTGGGGGCAGGCGCTGGGCAGGACTTCAATGTGGTGCTGAAGCCAAAGCCGGACGCCTGCTCAAACTGCATAATGGGCTGCCACCGCCGCGTCACCGTGAAGGACGGCCCCTATGCGATGGACAGCTACGGTCCAGAATATGAAACTCTTGGCATGATGGGTTCCGACTGCCTCATCGATGATCTGCTCGCGATCAACAAGGCGAACGAACTGTGCAATAGATACAGCCTCGATACGATTGAATTTGGGGGGATCTGTGCCTTCGCCATGGAAGCTTTCGAGCGAGGCGCGATCACAAAGGAAGATCTGGGTGGGATCGAGCTCAAGTGGGGTGACGGCGATGCCATGATCGCCCTCTTGGAGAAGATCGCGAAACGTGAGGGTCGAATCCCGTATCTTCTCGGAGAGGGTCTGAAGCCGGCGGGAGAGGCACTGGGGATTCCCGATGCGGCGCTGCACGTCTGTGGTGCGGCCGTCCCTGCACATGATCCGAGGGCCTTCCTGTCCATGGCAGTCGAAACTGCCACCTCGATGAAGGGAGCAAGCCACCTACACGGGTTCCCCGAAGCCATCGAGCTGGGAGTCACGTTCCCGGAAACTGGAAGAGATGAGTTGCTAAACCCGCTGCCCCCTCACAGCTCAGAACACAAGGGGCTTGCGCAAGCGAAGTTCCAGGACCGGATGGCGGTCTGCAACTCGGCTGTCGTCTGCTTCTTCTACGAGTTCGCCGGGCTCGACTTCACCATGCTTACTGACCTTCTGAACGCCGTGACTGGTTGGGACTTGAAACCTATAGAGCTTCTTGAGACCGGCGAGCGCATCGTCAATCTCATGCAGATGTTCAATATCAAACACGGAGTTGTGCCGACCAGAGACTATGTGCTGCCGCGGCGATTCCTCACGCCCCACACGGAGGGCGGCGCCGCGAACGTCTCGATGCCCTTTGGCGCGATGGTAAACGAGTACTATCGCGAACGGGGGTGGCCTGACGGGATTCCGTCCAAGGACAAGCTGGCCGAACTAGGGTTGAGTTCGATCATCGCTTAGGTGGTGGCCCATGTCCATCAAAGTCCGTTTTATGGCAAACACACGGGACCTTGTTGGCAAAGAGGAAATAGATCTGCAAATGGATGCGGTCGCACACCCAACAGCTCGTGACGTGCTCATGGCGGTGGCGGAAGCTGAGAACAGAGATTTGAGCAGTCTGCTTCGAGCGGGTGAAAGTGGTTCCTGGAGTGCTATTCGCGTAGTCCGAAACGGGCGCGTACTTCACTCGCTGGATGTCCAGGTGGCCGATGGAGACGTGCTGGTGCTGCTTCCCTTACTGGGGGCTGGATAGAGGGGGAATATTCGCGGATGAGCTTGCCCGCGGCCCAGATTTGGACCAAATCCCCGACTAAGCGCGCCTCCACTTGCTTTGCGGCAAGGGCGTTGCCCGCCCCATAGGCGGTGGCGGCGAAGCTCAAGTCCCGCTATTGGCTCAGCGGATCATTCAGGCGCCCCTGCCGGTCATATGATGAAGTGACGGATTCATAGCGCCGTTCGCGCTGGTGTAAACCTTTCATGGCCTCCAGGCGTGTCCTCTGTGTAAGCAGCTCGCCACCAAAGGAGGAACGACGAAAGCGAGCGTGCTAGAAGTGGACGCCGTACACCGGGACAACGTAGAGAGTGATCGAGACGGGCAAAGCCTCGAGAATCTTTTTCGCCTCTATTATCCCCGGTTGGTCAAGACGCTGTGTCTGATCACTCTCGATCGCGAGACAGCGGCTGACGCAGCTCAAGAAGCGTTCCTCCAGCTCCACCTGCATTGGGATCGAGTGTCGGCATATGAGGATCCAGTTGGGTGGGTCTACCGGGTGGCAGTCAATCGCTGCCGCGACTATCGGCGTCAACTCATCCGTCTCGCACGCCTTCGGGAGCGCCAGGTGAGTGAAACGACAAGGGGCCAGGATGTCTCCTGGTATCCCGAGCGCGAGTTCGTGGAGGCTCTTAGAGAACTACCCCGACGCCGGCGGGAGGCAGCGGCTCTTCATTACATCGCCGGGTTCTCTCAGAAAGAGACGGCGCAGGCAATGGGTCTCTCGGAAGGAGCGATAAAGAGCCACTTGTTCCGCGCCCGGGAAACGCTGGAAGCCAAGCTCGAGGTGGAGCCGTGAAAGAGTCTGAAGCGAGCGACGTGATCCGAGAGAGCTACGAAAGGAACTCTCCCTCGGTCGATGTGGATATGGGATGGGAAATTCTGAAGACCAGAATGGTCGGAGTGAAGCACCGAGGAAAGAGCGCAAACGGTAGCTCGCGGATACGGCTTGTTTCGACGGCTGGTGAACACGAGCGGTCGTTCGCGCGGAAAGCGTCCGCCCCAAGACGGACGAGCGGCCTCCGCGTCGCGGTCTATGCCTCCATCGCCGTCGTGCTCGTGGCCGCTGTAGCCATCGTGAGCCTGGAGGCTCTCAAATACCTGGGCAAAGGCACCACGATCGTGTACATCACAGACGAGACGACGGTCATGTCGGCGACCACCACTACCCAGGCCGTGACCACCACGACCCAGGCCCCTACCACGACCACCGTCGGCCGACTGGGCGAACTCGTATGGAAGTTGCAGACGGGCGGTGCTGTTGGTTCCCCGGTCATCTCCGATGGGGTGGCCTATTTCGGCAGTGAGGACAAGTACCTCTACGCGGTGGATGTCCAGAGCGGCAAGGAGAAGTGGAAATTCCAGACGGGCGGTCCTGTTGGCTTTCCAGTCATCTCCGGTGGGGTGGTCTACTTCGGTAGCAACGACAACTACCTCTACGCCCTGGACCTCCAGAGCGGCAAGGAGAAGTGGAAGTTCCAGACGGGCGGTCCTGTTAGCTCCCCGGCCATCTCCGGCGGGGTGGTCTACTTCGGCAGTTGGGACGACTACCTCTATGCAGTCGATATCCAAAACGGCACGGAGAAATGGAAGTTCAAGACAGGGGGTAACGTCGGCTCCCCGGCCGTCTCCGGTGGGGTGGTCTGCGTTGGCAGCATGGACGGCTACCTCCACGCGGTGGACAGCCCGAACGGCAAGGAGAAATGGAAATTCCAATCCACCGATGTAGGTGACGTGGTCGGCTCCCCGGCCATCTCCGGTGGGGTGGTCTACTTCGGCGGGGTGGCGCCCGGCAGTCAGACGGACGCCTACCTCTACGCGATCGATCTCCAGAGCGGCACGGAGGAGTGGAAATTCAATACGGGCTCGAGTTTCGGGGTGAAGATCGAGTCCCCTCCGGCCATCGCCGACGGGGTGGCCTACTTCACCAGCAGCGACGCCTCTCTCCACGCGGTGGACATCCAGGGCGGCCAGGAGAAGTGGAAGTTCCAGGCGGGGAGTAGTGACATGTGGTGGACCGGGCCCTCCCCGGCCGTCTTGGACGGGGTGGTCTACTGTGGCGGTTTTGATGGCTACCTCTACGCGGTGGACAGCAAGAGCGGCGCGGAGAAATGGAAGTTCCAGGCGGGGGGTCCCGTCGGCTCCTCCCCGGCCGTCTCGGAGGGGGTGATCTATTTCGGCAGTGAGGATGGCTACCTCTACGCGGTGAAGTAGGTTTCGGCTCTTTCAAGTAAGGAGGTGCGTGCCCTATGAAAGCCAAGAAATCACTCCT
>Ga0214473_10001792_pt1 | contig 27508 bp, 18 predicted proteins | sample RVTome_7_FD_203509 | JGI IMG/M metagenome (GOLD analysis project Ga0214473, IMG submission 203509) | Soil microbial communities from uranium-contaminated site in the Upper Colorado River Basin, Wyoming, United States - RVT98D197 | ecosystem: Environmental > Terrestrial > Soil > Contaminated >...
TCGCTAAATCGACCTAATTGATGAGGCGTTGCGATGACGGCGGTCACACCGTCATCAACCAATGCCCGACACAGAGAGAGTGATTCCGATATCGTGCCAGGACCGTCATCAACTCCGGGTAGGCAGTGACAGTGAATGTCAACGTAATGCTCTCGCCCAGGTCTTCCGCGGCCGACCTTCTCAGCGGCTGCCAAGTTTTCATCAACGTCGTTCATTATGCTCTCGGGTTCTCGTCCGGCGGCAGCGAGACAACGCTGCTCGGTCCTGCCTCGGAATCGTCGTAACTATATAGCCACTTTCTCTTTCTCGGCGGTCTGACGGTAGTAGCCATGGCTGCTATAGCGGCCATAACCGGAGTAATAACCATAATGGCCGTGGCCTCGCTGAACGTCATTGACTACCACGCCGAGTATACGTCCGCCAACGCTTACGAGGCTGTCTCGGGCCTGCTGACTGCGCTTGCGTGTCGATGTCTCTGCTCTGAGAACCAGGATCGTCACGTCACACAGCGCCGACAGTATTTGACCGTCGGAGACCAGTCCAACCGGCGGAGAATCCACGATGACGCGATCATATCGTTCAGCGAACTCCCTCAACACCTTAGCAAAGGCCTCGCTGTTCAACACCTCCACCGGATTGGGAATCTCGACGCCGCAGGTCAGAATGTCCAGGTTACCGGTCGGGCCGGGTAGTATCGCTTGCTCCATGTCAATAGCTCCCGCCAGTAGATTGGAGAGACCCTCATCCCTGCTCTCAATTTCGAAAATGCTGTGCTGCGTCGGCTTTCGCAAATCGGCGTCGATTATGAGCGTCTTTTGTCCGGCCTGCGCCATTGTAATGGCCATATTGCTCGCAACGGTGCTCTTGCCATCACCGGGGGCCGGAGAGGTAACGAGGATGGTCTTTGCCTGATCCTGCGCAACGCCAAAAAACACGGCGGTGCGTATCGTCCGGTAGGCTTCGGCCACAAGGGAAGTCGGATCGAGGTGGACTTTTTGCCCGCGTTTTGCCACGTAAGATTTTTCCGGGGCCTCCTTGCTTCTGTCCACAGCATGCGAGCAGAGGGCGACAGTCCTCGCAGTTTTCGTCTCCGCCTCGGGCTCATGCTGCGATATAGCAGGGGTACTCGAGGGTCTCTGGCTCGAGCGCTGCATCCACCTGAGACGTTCCAGCTCAGAGCGCATCTTCAGAGCGCGTCCCATGAAGCTCTCGTTTTCCGTCAGATTCCCGCCGCCACCTGGGGCGTGCACAAACTCACTTTTGCTCACGTCCGCCGCAGCGGCCGCGCTTTGACGGCTCGCGCCGAAGATTCTCTTGAGCAAAGTGTGCAGCTTGCGTCCTCGCAGCGCAATAGTCTTGCTGTCCGACATTGTCGGCACAATGCCGAGAACGGGGATGCCCAGAGCTGCGGATATCTCGTCAGCCGACCGCAACCGCGAGTCCAGCATATCTCGGAGTACAGCAAACGCGCCGCCGAATGCAAGCCCTAAAGCCAGGCCCATGGCCATAAATTTGGTTCTTTCCGGCTTTGAGGGACGGTCGGCGGGACGCGCCACGTCCAGTATGCTGATATTCAGAGCCCCGGTGTCTTCCGTGACGTTCAACTCCTTAATGCGATCATCGAGAATCTCACAGAGTCTTTCAGTCCGCTTCAATTCCGATTGGAGCACCGAATGCTCGGCCGCTTTTATGCCCAAGTCACGTGCCATCTGGAATTGGCTGTCAACAGATGCCTGCAACTCGTCTTCTCTCTCATTTGCCGCTAACCATCGCAATCGCATAACCTCTATGTAGGAATCGGCAAATTCCCTCGCCTGTTCATCCATCTCTTGCTTGATGCGGCTGATTTTGGCATGCATCGCCTGGACAGAGGGATGGTCTTCCGTGCAATGGTACCTCGTGTTCTTCAGCTCGATCTCCGCCGCCCTCAGATCGGCCTGCAATTGCGTTTCCGTGTCGCTGACAGAGACGCGCACCCCCACCGTGGACGAGGCCGAGGCGAACTGCTTGACCTTGGCCGGCTCGCTCTGCATGCTCTTGGTTGCTTCGTAATCGGCTTTTGCATTCAGAGCGTTCAGTTGCGCTTCAGTCAATGCCGTTGAGAGCCTCGTTAACCTCTCGAGAACAATGTGCCCGCCTTGGTTCTCGAGAGAAACGATGCCGTTCTCACGTGTGAATGCCAGAAGCTCTTCGAATTTTGTCGAGAGCTCGGCGTCGCGTTTTACCTTTTCTTTCTGGAGTATTTTCAGAACTTCCGATACGGTGCTGCGTTTCTGACTGGAATGATACCTGATGTAGGACTGAACGACCGCGTTGACAACCTCAGCCGCCTCCACGGGGTACGGCGAATCGAACGAGAGAGTGATGATATCATCCTTCCTGCCGATACTGACGAGCAGCTTCTTCTTGATGTAAACAGCCAGGTTGTCAACGCTCGCGAATGTTCTAAACTGCTTTATTTGCGGATCATTCACCACGTCGGCGATGATCGGAGTGGATTTCATCAATTCACCCTGAGTGTAAAGGTAGTTCATGGATTTGGTCATGATTCCTTCGTACTCATTCATGATCTTGGGGCCGCTTTGTTCAACGTACAGCCTTGAGGTGCTTGTGTAGATCGGTATCGCCTTCAGCAGGTAAAGGAACGCCGCCATGAGAGACAGCGTGGTAATGACCAGAATGGTCCATCGGCGGCGCCAGACCATCTGTAGAGTGGCCTGCAACAGGTCTTCTTGTACGGCCCCATCATTTTGCGGAATCGTCAGGTTCGAACCTCCGTTTTCGAGCTTATTGTGATTCATGTACCGTCCCGGATAGAGTACTCAGGCGTTGCTTCTAATCGATCCCATTTCTGCGAACGTCCGCTCCGACCCTGATCTGAAGCACGTCAGAGAGGAACTGGTTCACGCGTGTGCGCAGCGTATGGTCCACGTATATCACGTCCCCTGGCTTTATCGCGACCGCATACGCCTCAACCATGGACTCGCTGTCCACCCCGAATGTGGCCGAAACGACCGTCCCATCCGCGTCTTGTCGATAAACCTTCAAGTATCGAGGATCCGCTGTCATATTGAGCCCCCCCGCAAACGCCAGCGCTTCCATCAAGTTATATTGGGTGTCCGGCGGATACGGGAAAGCGTTAGGAAGGTTAACGAGGCCCAAGACAGTGAACACTCTTTCGCTTTCCCTCTGATACTTCACGACCTCACAGACCACCATAGGGGGATTCACCACGTACTTGGGATAATAGGCGTCTATGATCGAAGCTTCAACTTCAGAGAGGGTACGGCCGGCAGCCGATATTTCCCCCACGATCGGCAAGGTAATGGTCCCGGCGTCACTGACTCGGACGAGGTACGGCTCATAGTCCTTGCGACCGTACATCGGCTTGAGCCACTCAGAGAATTCCGAGGACAGGACCCGCAAGACAGCGGGCATCTGCAGTTCCAGCACGTCCCCGGATATTACCCGGTAGGGGCCGAGGTGCAGCGTCAGTCGGATCGAGCCGTCCATTTCAGTATCCGATGCAAACGGCCCCGCCTCCTCGAATTCCCTCAACTGTTCAACCGATGATACCGGACCACCACATCCTGCCAATAAGAACAGGTGAAGTATCATAGTGCAGGCCGGCATATTCTTTCCCCAGTGGAAATTACTAAATACCTTGCTCACGTGGTAGCTCCCTGCATGGCGTTTACGACTGCCTTACCCAGCATATTCCTTGCAACTAAATTATATATCGTTACCATCGAGTCTATCGGCGGCCATACAATCCCTGGTATTGTCTTTCCAAAAGCCCTGTTTGGAGCGTATGTCACTTGCATCCCTATCATTCCGCGACTGGAAAGCTTGACATGAAAGGCTGGAAGTGATACAATATACTGAAATTGGTTTGGATCAGGGTGATGAACACGCGGAGGATTATCTTGGAGAGTTTACTGGGCCTGGTGTTCCTGCTGCAAACGGGATGCGAGGTCGCGGTGGTGGAGGGCAGAAGACTTGAGGCCATGCCGGGTGTGGCTCTGATGCGCCAAGAAGGTCCGGCCCAAACCTCCCGTTGGGCGAAGGAAGTACATACCCGCCCCGGAACGGACTTGAACTTGAATCAAGCCGACCCATGCCGGATCAAGTACCACCCATCCTGCTCGCAGCAACGCTGGATGGCCGTCGAAGGAAGGCTCGATACCGGACGCAGGTATCCCGTTGTGTTGGATACTGGGGCGTCCATCGCCCTGTTCGTGAACGATATCCACATTGTGGAGAATAACCTCGCAATTGCCCCGCGTGCCCGTGCGAAGAACGGTTCTCCCGGCTGGGGGATGTGCCTTCTGCCGGCGCTCCACATCGGACGGGTTTCATTGCCGGATCTGCCTTGTTTCTACCGAGAGCAGCACACGGAAGTGCGCCTGCTCGGCCTTCCACTCGCCGAGGACAAGGCCATGATTGCGGGATTGGGGGTTTTGAGACAGTTTAAGTATATTGCGTTCGACAGCATAAACAGGGAGGTGGAGTTTTCAATCGAGAAGGCATTCAAGCCTGAACAGCCGGACTCATGGACGCAGTATTCCTTTGTGATCGAGGAAGACTTGGGAGGCAACGCTTTCCTCTTCGTCAAGATTCCCATCGCCGGACACGAGACAGAAGTGCAGCTCGATACCGGCAGCGGAAGAGGGCTGGCGATTACAGAAGATCTCTGGAAAGAAATGGCGGAGGGAATCGGGCACGCTAAGCTCAGAAAAGGTATAGACTTGTATCCCTATATTGGGCTGCTGCCATGCAGGCGCGGCGTCGTTGGGCAACTGAGAGTCGGGAGCCGGATCGTCAGAAATGCCATGATTTCCGTATTCCCAGACGACAGCCCAATCGTGGACCGATGCTCCGGCTTGCTGGGTATGCAGTACTTTCAAGATACCGTCATCGTTCTTGATTTCGAGCGGAGCCTGATGTGGGTGAAGAATCCGACATGCCCATAACGCAGCGTTCTGTCGGATTCTTCGATCTTGATACGTGCTTCTGTCGAAAACTGAACCGATGTTCCTGGAAACAAGTCGTCGATCCAATTTGCGGAGTGTCTCATCACGTCCCAATTTCATTCAAGGCGGGTTGAATCTCCGTTCGTCCGCCTCAAAATCCGTCGCTACGGTGTGGTGGGGCTGCGATTCGCCCTGCCTCCGCCGCTCGAATTATTCTCCGCTATTGCTATTCCGCCAGCGCTTGATGCCGCAACAGCACTTGCGGTGCCCAACCCCAAGCCTGCAAATGCCGGCGCGATCGCTATTTTCATGGCGGCTATGCCCGGGACACTTTGTCCGAGCGTCATAGCGACGGTGCCTGTGGTCGCGAGTGTACCGACTGTAGATATTTGGCCCAGGCTTTGCATCGCCACCAGCCGGGCGGCCGGCATACAAACCGTCACAACGGGATTTGGCGCACCCTCGCAGGCCAGGGCTACACAGATATTCGCCACCTGGGCGGCCGCAAGACCCTCGGATTGTGCCCAGAGCGGCAAAGGCGTCTGGTCGGTCACTTTCGCAACTTTCGTTCGCAGGCCCACCTCTCTTGCGAACTTCTCGAATTCCGTTCCCAGACCTGTCAGATCGACGGATGTCCCAGCGGCATCCGTTCGGTACGTTGCGACCTCGTGACGTAGTGTCTCGCCAAAGCCGTTGACATCTGTGGATGCCTCAAAAACAGAAATGCTCAAATAGATATCTTCGAGGTTGGGATCAAAAAGGTACACGGCATTCATTCTACATCTGGCAGGACCTTTGCCGACTTTGACGAAAAACGGTTCAGACAAGGCCCTGACTGCGATCATTGGGCCGGCCCCGTCTGTCTTGACTTCAATCGCCGCCAAGGTGAACTTCAACGTGGGGGGAAGAGAACCGCCGAGCGATGACAGATCGATGGATTGTTTCCACGTCTTGCCAACATTGTCCTTTGTTACCTTTGTGAGCGACTTGATGGACTCATTGTTGACTCTGGCCCAAAGTGCCATGTCTTCGCTGTAGCCGGATAAATGCCGCGTATTTCGGTCGAGAATGAATGATAATGTGGTCGAAGACGAGTGCACGGCAACGTTCGGATCACGATCATCCAATGAGAACGAGTACTGGACCTTGTTGTCCGACAGGGGCTGTTTCCTCACCGTGAACATTGTTTCAACATAATTTCTGAACTGGCCCTTGCCGGTATAGTCAAGGGACGACACCATTTTGTAGCGGTGTACACCCTGCGCATCATCAGCCAGGGCGAAAGGCCCCGTCAGCAGCGCACCCATAACTATTAGCAGGCTGAAATGTCGCGGGCTCGGAAAACATTCTGTCCGGCTTGTGTTGGAAAACAGCATAATCCTATCCTTTCAAAGTTCTCATTTCGTCATTATCCCCAGTTTTTTCTTCATAAAATGGCCGCTGTCTCAGTCTCATCCTAAACTTATCGGATGAATCATGTGCCCGTTCCATCAGGCATATCCTGGTTATGCCACCGCAAAAACCCGGTCGCCGGTTCGGTCTACTCCTGGGTGCCAGAGGCTGTACGGTCCGCTTTGGGCAGTTGTTTTGCGTGTTGTTCAGATACGAGATCAGCGATCTCAGGGCTCAGAAAAAGCTCATTTGCGGTCGCGGCGCGCAGAGCAGGGATCAAGTCGTCGATAATGGATGTCTTCAGAACGTATCCCGAAATGCCCGCCTTCAGTCCCGCCATCACGAAGGCCCGGTTAGAGTAGGCAGACAGGACCGTGACCCGGGCGGCGGCGTTGTCCTTCAGAATATGCGCCGCGGCTTCAATGCCATTCAATTTGGGCATGCTGACATCCATCAGGACCACATCGGGCGTCATTTCCTTGGCAAGCTCGACCGCAGCCTCTCCATCCGTTGCCTCCCCTATAACCTCAATGTCAGGATGTTTTCTGATGAAACATTTCAGGCTGTCGCGCATTGCGTCACAGTCATCAGCGATCAAGAGCCTCATACTCATGAACCTCCCACCAGATTCCGTGGTCTTCTGATGCCCCGGCGAGCAGCAAGTGTTTCAAGATGGCTCAGGGCCTGGGAGCATTCTGCCGGTCCTTACCGCTCAGCGACCGCCCCGACCAGTGCGGCCGCTCCTTCTTCCGCTGAAAATGTCGGATAGGGCCGCCCTCCGGTTGATTAGACTACTCCGGGTCATCAGGTTCGAAAATCCCGGTGTTGACAATGTCGGAGACCCGCTTTTTTGTCTTCGTCATCAGCCGGTAGCTCACAAGAAGTGGCACAGACGGTCTTTTTGGCAGACGGGCAAATATCCCATCCACATCACTCGGTTCTACGCCGATAGTACGACTGTGGGTGTATGCCTAACGTGCAAGAATCTGGGTAGGGAAATATGTTTGACAGTCACACTCAGGCATAAGCAACGCTGGTCAGTCCCTCGCTGATAGCATACTTGACCAGTTCGGCTATGCTCTCTACGCACAGTTTCTTCATTACCTGGCTCCGGTGCCACTCGATGGTCTTGGGGCTGACATACAACTCCTTGGCAATCACCTTCGTTGATTTACCCTCGGCGATTAGTTGGAGAACCTCCCGTTCCCTCTCCGTTAATACCGAGTAAGCGGATTTTCCATGCGCCCCCGCGCGATTCAGATATTCATCGACAACAAGTCCACTTATGTGCGAACTGAGATATGTACGGTTCAGGACGACGTCTTGAATAGCGCAGACAAGCTCCTCAAAGGCGCAATGCTTCGGCAGATAGCCTGACGCACCCGCCCTAAGCATTTCACACACGGAACGCCTGTCCGAATGGGCTGACAACGCGATGACCTTCACCTCGGGTAATTCGTGAACAATCTGCCGGGTGGCTTCTATACCGTTGAGGTTGGGCATGGAAGTCTCTATGATGACGACATCAGGATGAAGTTCTCGGGCGAGCTGGATTGCAGCACGACCGTCGTCCGCTTCGCCGACGACGTCCATCCCAGACTCGTTGCGAAGCAGCGAGCAAATGGCTTCGCGCACTACTCTGTGGTTGTCAGCCACCAGTATTCGGATGTCCATAATCATCTCCTTGTCTTTCTCGGAACCCTTTGTGACGATCTCTTGCCCGTAGAAACAGGATACATCGGCTCCTTTCGCGAACATGCCCGCCCGATCATCCACGATTTCACTCAAAGAAGCTCCGGAGAAACCTGTAGAAGGTAAAGGCGCCCCAATTTCCAACCTTGACTCTCGGCAGTTCGTAGAAGCCGTCCCCGCCTGTTGCGCTCACTGTGCCATAAGAACCGCCGCACGCCAGGCTGAAACCAACATCCTGCAAGATTTGCATCGTCTCCGGAGTGTATCCGCCGTCGTTCCCAAAGGGATAAGCAAAATACTCAATATCTTGTCCCAACACTTCCTGCAATATCTCTTTGTTTCGTAATATTTCCTCGACTTGCTGCCACTTGGGCAGACAGGATAACTTCGCGTAGCTGTGCGTATGTCCCCCAATTGCAATCGCCCCTCCTTCCGTAATTTTCCGGAGCTCCTCAGCGCTCATCGTTCTGTGGTCGTCCAACTCCTCGGCCTGCAGGTGCACGCTCGCAGTGATCTGTTCAATAATCGCTTCTTGTTCGGGCGATGTTTTGTTGGACACGATTGAATACAAGTCATCATACGCCCGGAACCTGTCAAGCTGCGTGGACAGAGGCCACCTGCGAAATCGGCCGTCGATTTCCACATCGAGCCACCCCTTACAGGGATTTGCGATGAGGAAATCTTCCAGTTCTTTCCACCAAATTGGTCTTCCTTCCAGAATGTTAGCCGAGCTGGCAAAAACCGTGGCGGGAACGTCGAAGCGGTCCAGCACGTCTTTTGCCGTATAGAGCACATCGGCGTAACCTCCGTCAAACGTGATAACGACCGTCCTTTCCTCAAAGGGTCTTGAGGTTTCGAGATGCTGTTTCATCTCGTCCATCGATATCACGTTGAAATTCCGGGCCAGATACTCTATCTGCCCCTCAAAATTGTACGGCTCGACCGCCAACTGGAGAGGATCGAAGCACAATGACGCCACTCTATGGTACTGGAGGATAAGACACGCATCGCGAAGAGCAAGTCTCGAAATCGCGCTCGAAGTTCCTGACAAATCCTTGCACAAAAAGTCATGCATTTTCGTGATTAATGCTCCCTATACGGAAACCGTCAGCGACTTGCTCTCTTTGGCAAGTCGCAAGCAGAGCGAAAAATGCTCAACGTCCCACTCATGCCCGCCCAATTTTCGCTGTTCACCAAGCTCGCAATTCATTGCTGGCACATATAGTGTCGGCCGTCCAACCGGGAAGACTTGCACGCCAGATGCCGGACTTTAGATGGCAAAAGCCCTGACCTCTGCAAGGAATTAGCTTGTATCGCGACCGTCAAGTCCCCGGGTAATGCAGGACGCGCTTCAGACGCGCCTCAGACACACATTGTGGAAAGCGAGACAAAAAGTGGAGGATGCAGTCGAAATCAGGTGGTGTTTCACTGCTTACGCAGGCCGCGCATGGAGTGGCCGCTTTCGGCAGAAAGCAAAAGCCGTGTGCCGTGAGCCAGTGCAGTGGATTCACGTCGGGCAAGGAGTCTTCGAAGAAGCAGGGCAGCAAGTCTGACCCTTCTATGATAAAGACAGCATTCCGATCTCCTGAGATACTGTGTGTGCCCGAACCTTCGCCGAGCGTTTACCCTGTTTCCGCTCACGTTACGCACAAACACATGTCCTTTCATAGCCGTTTGCCTGTTACTCTTTGGGAAAAACCCAGAAGTTGAGATTCAATCGACCGGATTCTGTCTCGAACGGACTGCGGATTTTGTTCTTATTGCTTCTGACGTATACTTTAAATAGCATCCAATGAACCGAGTTGGCATACTTCATTATTGACTCAATGCCTAACAACTGAGACTGGCAGGAAACTGTCCCGCAAAAGCGAGGGTGAGCTGAAAAATGAGAAAACTTCTGCTACCAAAAAGATGTGGTTCTGCCATACCGCTGGCCATGCTCACGATTATGTTGTTGCTCGCAACCGGCGTTGCCCTGCTGAGCGTGGGCCTGAACAGTCGCGTGTATGCCATACGAACGACTTCAGACATTGCCGCGCGATGCGCCGCCGATACTGGGCTGACGATGGCTCTTTTTCAAATGAACGAGAAACTGCAGGTAGAACCGTGGGACGACAGCATCCTGCCACAAGCAACCGACGTGACCTTACCCTACAGCGACGGGGTCTGCAGCTACACCGTTACAGGCGACCTCTGTAGCGGATACACTGTTTTGTCCGTTGGAAAACATGACCAGAGCAAGAGATTCGTTCGCGCGACCATCGGACTGCAGGGTGTATTTGACCACGCAATTTTGACCAAAAGCAACCTGGTATTGAAATCGGGTACGACCGTAGATGGATACAACTCGCAGGACCCGCTCGATACGGATGCAGACGTGGTCATCGGCACACAAAGCACCTCAGCCTCAAGCATTGTTCTGAATACGGGTGTGACTGTAAACGGCGACATCGTTGTGGGAGCGGGCGGTGATCCGAGTACGGTTATCAAAGACCTGGGCGCGACAACGACCGGGCTTCAATACGCCGGTACCGCGCAAGACCCTCTGCCCCGGATAACCGCCCCCACCGCTCTGTTCGACAGGCACGCGGACATTAGCGTTCAAGGAAATACCGCCACACTCACCCCAGCCGACAGCGGCCAATACAGCCAGATTGTTCTGAAACAGGGAACCGTACCGGCAATACTGGAAATAAGCGGCGGCGACGTTGTGCTCCACATCACGGGAGATATCCAGCTCGGCCAGTCGTGCGAGATCATTGTCAAAGACGGCTCGACTCTAACGCTTTACGTGGATGGAAACATCCACTGTCGCGAAAGCAGTGGAATTAACCCCGACCAGCCCACACAGGACGCAAAAGTAATACAAGTGTATGCGACAGGTGAGGGCGCACAACTGTTCGACCTGAAGGCCAAAAGCCAGTGGACCGGTGTCGTCTATGCGCCAAATGCGGCTGTTAACCTGTACGCGGGTGGAGATGTGTACGGCTCCATCGTCGCCGATACCTTTGAGTACAAGGCCGGCGGCAACTACCACTACGATGAAGCCCTCAGACAAGCGCAAGTGGACGATGAGGGGGTACGCTTCGTGGTCATGCGATGGCAAGAGGGCATTCTGGAATAGTCCGTCCCGGCTCCGCCGCCTGCCAAGCCGTCAGACACGCCTGACATGTACTGTCTCCTCTCGACCATAAAAGTCATGGCGGCTGCCGTCAGGACACAGGTCTTCTTTCTTGGCGATCACGCGGAGAGCCGGTCGCATCTTGCAGTCACTGCTCAACGGCCACGTTGCCGTCGGCACCGACCGGCAGCAATTCGTCCGTCGTGTCCGTCGCCATGCAAAGAGGAATCTCGAATGAGAATACCGCGCCGCCCCCAGGCCTGTTCTCTGCCCAGATGCGGCCTTTGTGTGCGGCGATGATCTCGCGGCAGATCGCAAGTCCGAGGCCGGTGCCCCCGGCCCCGGTCTTGGTCTTGCTGGACTGCACGAACTTGTCGAACACGGCTTCCAGCTCGTCCGGAGGAATTCCAGGGCCCTGGTCAAGAACCGACACTCTGACAAAACCGTCCACGTCGTGGATCTGCACGTCGATTATTCCGCCTTGTGGAGAGAACTTGATGGCATTGTTCAGAAGGTTGCGGAGCACCTGTTTGAGTTTCTCTGAATCGAGCTTGACGGGCTCATGGAAGTCGGTCGCTGCGCATCGCATCTCCAGGTGGCGCTCCGATAGCAAGGCTTCCAGCTCATTCTTCATGGATTCCACCAGGCCCCAGATATCGGTAGGCTCGAACGTGAATACCGCTTTTCTCGATTCCAGCTTCGCCAGGTCAAGCAGATCATTGAGCAGCTCCAGAAGCGTCCTGCCGCTCTGTCTGATCCTGCTGAAGTAATCGAGGAGCTTCTCCGGTTTGGCATTGTTGTGTTTCTTGACGCCAAATGAGGCAAAGCTGATAATGCTGTGCAAAGGGGTGCGCAGCTCGTGCGACATGTTGGCCAGGAATTCACTCTTGGCTCGATTGGCCACGACGGCTTCCTTGGCCAGCCGATTCGCCTCCTGGACCAATGCCTCGAGCTGCTCGTTGAGCCTTTCAAGCTCCTGCTTTGACTCCTCCGCCTGTGCCTTTGCCCGCGTGAGAGTCTCCTCATTCCTGATGAGAGACAAATAGTGTGTCGAGCAATTGGCTGCGACGTACTTAAACGCGACGACATAGCCCGCCAAGCGTGCCAGATGCAGCAGCCACCACCCGGAGCTCCAGAGCCTGGAGAACATGAAGGTCAGGCCCGCTACACCAAAAAGCAGACAATAGATGGCAAACAGCGCCTGGATGGCGTCCTGGTCGCGGTCAAAACGGCTGATGAAGTAGGCGACCCCGGCAAGAAAGAAAATCCCTCCCGCAAAGTGGAGTGTTTTGGCGACCAATGTGAATCTCTCACCGGCTAAAACGGCGGGCAGCATCTCCGGAAAGACCAACGCTATCGCGCCAAACAATCCGGCGGCCGCTGCAAGTATCTTGGGCATGACTTCGGCCAGCCGCATGTGGCTGAACCGCTCGGGCAGCCAGATCAGAGCAATGCACAGGCCGCCGATCAGGTGAGATATGCTGCGCAGGCAGATAAATTCATTGCTGGGCATCATGCTGGCATGAAAGGCATCCAATATCCCCATGACCAGTATGGAGCACGCCAACCACGTCATGTACCCGTTGTTCCTTTCGCCGTGACACATTAGCAGAAAGCTGGCAATTCCCAGAGCGAGCATACAACCCAGAGTCTCCAGCACGGCATGAAGAACCGCGTGGTTCAACTGAAAGCTGGGCAGCGTGTTCTCCACGGCCGATATGCTGAGCGTCAGCAGGATGCCAAGTGCCGACAGCCCGGCAATCGGTAAGAGACTGCTGCGCCACCGACGAGTGTCCACCGTTGACCTAAGCGTTTTGCACATTCCCGTTCCCATGAGTAACCAGTTTCTTGGATGCATTCTCAATTTCAGCATCTGCAAGTGATGCCGGCATTGAGTTTATCATCTGTAATGACCTTTTCCCGTTTGGCTATCTCTATCCAGTCCTCCAAAGACAAAAACGCCACCACTTTCTCGATCTCCGTCTTAAGCGCGTCAAAGAGCGGGGCCGCCGCCTCCAGATCATCCTGTCTGCCTGCACATTCCAGGCGATGGGCTATATTTGAAAGCCGGATGGCACCGATGTTTCTACCCGCGCCCTTGACGGCGTGAGCATACAGCTTGAGCGTTTTGGCATCGCCAGCCTCCACGGCTTCGGTCAGCTTTTCGAACCGTTCCTTGTTATCATTCAGGAATATTGGCACAATTTCTCTGATCAGCTCTTCATCTCCCAACCGGCCGATGAGTTCGTCCCAGTTCAGTATTTCCGTGCTGTCGGCGGCTTCGGATGTCTGGCTCACGCCGGATTCTTCCGGCGCGTGATTACAGGAGATATCTGAGGTCCCACTCTCTCTCGGTTTGGCGGCCTCGGTGTTCTGATACGCAGCTTCGTCCTTCACGCAAAGGTACTTCTGAATTTTCTCAAGCAGTCTCCGGCGGTCGAGTGGCTTGGGCAAATAGTCATCGCAGCCGGCTTCGATGCACTTTTGGTCATCGCCCTTCATTGCGTGCGCTGTCACGGCGACAATAGGTGTCTTCATGCCTTCTCTTCTCAGTGTTCTTGTAGCCTGATAGCCATCCATACCGGGCATTTGGATGTCCATGAGTATCAGGTCAAAGTCGTGGGCGCGAGCCTTTTGTACCGCATCACTTCCGTCTGCCGCGATGGTCACCTCCAGACCCATCCGGCTCAACATGGCCTTGGCAAGCATCTGGTTGGTCTTCACGTCCTCGGCAACAAGCACATGACCTGAGAATTTCGGCTGAGCCTTCTTCTGGGCACCATTTGTCTGATGTACGGCCTCATCCACATCAGGGCTGGGCTGCTCCCGAGAATCGGCACCGGCCGGCACCACGAGCGAGAATACGGAACCTTGTCCTTCTTCACTTGTTACCGTAAGCCGGCCTCCGAGCAGCTCTACCAATCGCCTCGTGATGGCCAAACCCAAGCCGGTGCCGCCGTACTTGCGCCCCGTACTTCCGTCAGCCTGTGTGAACGACTCGAAGATCCTCCGATGATCTTCATGCCTGATGCCTATCCCTGTGTCTTCCACGTCAAAGCGGATATAGGGTACGTTGTCATTTCCCGATTCGAGCGACACGTTCAGATAGACGTGACCTTTCTCAGTGAATTTTATGGCGTTGGAAACAAGGTTGATGAGGCACTGACGCAGGCGCGCCGGATCCGTGTGAATTCGTGCGGGCACGCGATTGCAGTGCGACACTTCAAACTTCAATTCCTTCCTCTGCGCCTGGGGACGCAGCATCGAGTCCACGTCTTCGAGAATCTCGCAGAGCGTGCATTCGGTGATATCCACTTCAAGCTTGCCTGCCTCAACTTTTGAGAAGTCCAGGATTTCATTTACGATCCTCAGGAGGTTTGTGCCGCTTTCTCGAATAAGATTAGCATACTGTCTCTGTTCGTCGTTGAGGCCATCCTCGGCCAGCATTTCGCTGAATCCGATGATGCTATTCATTGGGGTGCGGATTTCGTGGCTCATGTTGGCCAAGAACTGGCTCTTGATCCGGCTCGCCTGTTCGGCCTGCTCTTTCGCGGCGCGCAGCTCCTGCTCGGCTTTCTTGCTTTCGGTGATGTCTCGCACCGTCGCCTGCAGCATCGGTTGCCCTTCAAGCTCCGTCCTGGTAAACAATACAGTGGCTGGGAATTCCTCGCCGCACAGCCGCTGATGAGTCCATTCGAAGAAGTGCGAGCCCTTCAGCATAGCCGTCTCGATCATCTCTTTAGCTTTCTCCGACGAAGGCCGCCCGTCCGCCTGCTTCTCAGGAGATACTTCCCAAGGGCCCAATGAGGTGAACTCCGCCTCATCTTTTGCCCCGAACATGGCGCAGGTCGCCGGATTGCCAGAGGTGAACTTCCACGAAGGAGGCGCCAGGGTCATAACCGCGTCCTGAGAACTTTCAAAAAGGGTCCGATATCGTATCTCGCTGATGCGAAGTTTCTCCTCGGCCTTCTTGCGGTCCGTGATGTCCAGACCATATACGTTCACATAGCCTGACCCCGATACAGGGGTTAACGTGATCAGGTAAATGCAGCCACTGAGGCACTCAAGCTCAAATTGGGAGGACGCGCCCGAGCTGGTCGCTTCTTGTATCTTCCTGCAATAATCGTCCGGCAAACGCCGACCTTGTCGAACACCCCATGTCTCGAGCACGGGCTTGCTGGCTTCATTGGCAAAGAGCACGATCCCCTCGCCCGAGATCCTCAAGACGGGGTTGGGATTCTCTCTTGGGAATCTTGCCAAATCGGCGATCTTTTTTTGTGCGAGTTTTTGCTCGGTGATATCACGCCAGGACAACCTTCCGCACAAGACATGCCCCTGGTCGTCTCGAACAGAGGATACATTCAGGCTAACATCGATTTTGCCGCCATCTTTCCTTTTCAATTGTATTTCGGCGTCGCACACCTCCTCTCCGGCCACGAATGAATCGAACGCTTTTTTCGCCTTGTCCATGCCGTCCGGGTGGTACAGCTCAGAAATAAGCTGACCGATGATTGCTTCTTTGCTGTAACCCGTGGCTTTCGCCAGCGTCTGGTTGCATTGGAGAATCCTTCCCGTCTTTGCATCTATGGAAGCAAACATGTCAGGCGCGTTATCGTAGAGATCCTGATATTTAGCCTCGGAGGCCTCAATCGTCGCTTCAACTTGTCTCGCGAGATCCCACTTTTCCGTCAGCGCACTGGCGAGCTGATAAACCTCCACGTTATCAAAGGGCTTTTTCAGGATCAGCAGCCGGTCCGTTTGTCCCAGCTTGGCAACGATCTCATTCCAATCATAGTCGGAATAGGCCGTACAGATGACGACCTCAAGTTCCGGGTACGTCCGCCAGATTCTCCGGATAGTCTCAACTCCATCCCAGCCCGGCGGCATCCGGATATCAACGAAAGCCATAGCGTAGGGACGGCCCTCGCTCAGAGCCTTTTGGACTTTCTCCAATCCCTCCTGCCCCTGGAGGGCGGAATCGAGATCGAAATCTATGTGCGCTGATACGCTGGGTACCTTGCCAAAAATTGCGGTTTTGGCTTCATGGAGGACAGCGGTATCCGCGTCCGTAGGACCCAGGATGGCCCGAAAATCCTCGTGGATTCTCTCGCTGTCATCAATTACCAGGATACGCCGATTCTTTTGACGATCTTCTTTCATGACACGACCTTTGCAGGTTTAAACGGTAATTCCAGTGTAAACGTCGCTCCCCGATCAACTCCATCGCTATGGACGGTCAGCGATCCTTCCAATTCGCCCGCTGCCAGGGCGCTGCTGTGCAGGCCAAACCCGTGACCATGCGGCTTGGTCGTGAATCCGTGGCTGAATATCTTCGCCAGGTTCTCTTTCGGTATGCCTACACCGTTGTCTGCGACCTCGATCCGAAAACGATCCTCACCATGTCTGTAGATTCGAACGGTCACTAATTTTTCTCGCTTTTTGCTGTCACTCAAGGCATACTTGGCATTGCTGATCAGGTTCACCATGATTTGGAGCACCCTCTGTTTATCAATCTCGACGTCAGGAAGCTGCTCAAACTCACGTACAAGCCGTGTTCCGCGGCGCTGCAAACCTGCGCTATTGATCTGGATGGCATCTTCCACCAATTGGGCAAGTGATGTTCGCACTTCAATGCCCGAGACTCGGGCGGATGATTGCTGCACATTAATGACGTCTTTGATGTGCTGGACATTCTCAGTCAATACCCTGAGCTTGGCGATCATATCGGTCTGCTCGTCGTGGAGACACTTACTGACCTCAGCCAGATAGGTTGGGATGTGTTTTCCCTGAGGGTGTTCGGTGAAAAATGTCCCGATGTCTTCAATGTGCTCATTGATAATGTCCGCCACTTTATACAGGTCGGCCAGTTCTGATTTCTCCACTTTTTCCGCGATTGCAGACGTGGATACGTTAATGCTGTTGAGAACATTTCGGACATTGTGTAGCGCTTCTGCAGCCACCTCCGCCATTGCGGCGCTGTGTACTGTTTCAACCAACCTCTGGTGGGCCGCCTTGAGTTCCGCTTCGGCCTGCTCGCGCTGTCCAACTTCGTCCTTGAGTCTGGCGTTCGCCAGGGACAATTCCAGTGTACGGTTCTGTACGAGGTCTTCAAGATGCTCGTGATACTTTGCCAGTTCTTCCTCCGCTCGCCTGTGCTTCATAATGCTCGCCGCCAGCGGACGGAACGAAAAAAAGTACAGGCTTGGAAACACCAGCAGCGCAAGCAAAGCAGCGTCAACAGCAGCCTCGATGGGCATAGGAAAGGACGGCAACACCCGGAGAATAAACATGACGAGCGTTTCAGAAACGAATATCGAGATCAACGTTGTCGTCAGCAGGCCAAGGGCGGTTACACCTCCGGCGGCCGAGACCGTGTTCAGCGACTGCGCCGGTTCCGATTGGGCCTTATTTACATGCTTCATGTGATCCTCGCAGGCTTAAACGGTAATTCCAGTGTGAACGTCGCTCCCTGTTCCACGCCGCCGCTATGGACCGTCAGGGACCCTCCCAACTCCTTGGCGGCCAACGCGCTGCCGTGCAGGCCGAAGCCGTGACCGCCTTCTTTGGTGGTGAACCCATGGCTGAATATCTTCGTCAGGTTTTCTTCAGGTATCCCAACACCATTGTCGGCCACCTCGATCCGGAAGCGCCCCTCATTGGGTTTGCAGATGCGAACGATCACCAATCTTTCTCGTTTTTTGCTGTCGCTCAAGGCGTACTTGGCGTTGCTGATCAAATTCACCAGGATTTGGAGCACTCTCTGTTTGTCAATCTCAATGTTGGGCAGTTCCTCAAATTCACGAACAAGCCGGGTTCCGTGGCGCTGTAACCCTGCGCTATTGATCCGGATGGCGTCTTCCACTAACCGGGCTGGAGATATTTCCACCTCGATTGCCGATACCTTGGCGTATGCCTGCTGCATACTGATGATATCCTTGATATGCTGCACATTGTCCGTCAATACTTGAAGCTTCTCGATGATGTCGGTCTGCTCCGCGTGCAAGCATTTGCTGACCTCGGTCAGATATACAGGAATATGTTTTCCCTGGGGGTGTTCGGTAAGGAACGTCCCGATTTCATCGATATGCTCGTTGACAATGTGTGCCACTTTTTCCAGGTTTGCCACCTCTGAGTTGGTGACTTTCCCCGTTATCAGGGTGGTGGATACGTTGATACTGTTGAGAACATTTCCCACGTTGTGCAGCACGTCGGCGGCCACTTCCGCCATGCCCGCTTGATGCGATGTCACGATCAGCCTTTGATGTGTATTCTCCAGTTCTTCCTGCGCCATCGCAATCTGAATAACCTGAGACGTCGTGTTGGTAACACCTTCGAGCAATGAGTCTTCTTCGTCCGAAATAACGTGCTTGCTGAAGAGAGCCAAAACACCCATAGGTTCTCCAGTTGCAGAGACAAGCCGGTAACCGACAAACGAGACCAAACCAAGATCTCCGGCCCAGTCATGATCGTGGACGCGAGGATCGTGCGTGACATCGTTGGTGAGGAACTTGGTGTCCTCATCGGCTGCGATGCGTCCGATCTTATAGCAACCGAAGGGGACGCGCCGGTGCGTCTCACCGTCGATATGCGTGTACCGTCCCGAGCTAACCATGAGATGAAGACAACGATCACGGTAACGGCAAACATGTGGCCCTTCTTTGGCTTCGGCGTGCACACAACCAGAATCACATCGGTCGCCTTGTTTGATGAGCCATATTCGTGCAAAATCAGCGTCGAATGTCTCTACAACGGTGTCGGTGATACACTTGAGCTTTTTGGTCAGGTCTCTGAAGGACAGCAGGTTCCCTTTCAAACGATTGAGGCCTTCTGTCCTCTTATAAGCGAGAGCTAACTCGGCCGTTCGTTCGCCGACTCTTATTTCCAGCTTGTCCCTGGCCTCGCGCAGATCTGAGTCGCGCTGCTGGATATGCTCCAACATGGCGTTGAATGCGTCTATGAGCAAGCCCACCTCGTCATTGCTTTGCTTCTCGGCTCGGGTGGAATAGTCTTTCTCTTCTGAAATAACTTTTGCGACCTCAGCCAGATCGACGATTGGGCCGGAGATAACACGCTGAAGTCTTAATGAAACCAGATAGGCGACAAACAAACACACGAGCATAAACAGGATCATGGCACCCGCTTCCAGCCAGATATGGGTCTTCACCTCGCTCGTGTCAAGCTGGATATATACTGTGCCGATAACCTCATCGCCGCCGCCAATCCGCTTGAACAGTTTGAAGTAGTGGTTGTCAAACCGGCAACTTTCCTTGGCGCACGGCGGTGCCGGGATATCTTCCGTAATGTCAGGACGCCGGTAGCGGGCCAGCACCTTGCCTTCTTTCGTATATACACAGGCGAAGACTATCGAAGATTTTGCCTCCAGTGATTTGAGCATCTCCGATGCGTCTTTTGCATCTTCGAAAGCGAGCGCCGCTCTGCAGTTTTCACCTACGATCTGCGCGTAGCACGACATACTGCGAACGAGCTCTCTCCGGATTTCTGAGCGTTGATTGAACAGGATCAAAATTCCGGCCAGCAGCAAGGCCGTTGTACACGTTAGCATGATAATCAACGTCAACTTACGTTTTATTGTCATGTTTCGCGTTATAGACATGATCAGCCCTTCGCCCCCTTTGCTCCGTCTTCTTCGATCACTTTCTTGGCCAAGCGCAACAACTGAGAGCTTATCTTGAGCTTGCCCTTTTTCGCGGCAACGGCACTAATCTCGAAGCGGACTTTCTTATCCTCCATCAGGAAATTGATCATACCGCCCGATTCCAGGAAGTCATCCTCCTCACCCACCGTCAGAACAGGCGAATCTCTCAGTGCTTTGATGATCTCACCGGCGGCCTCTATGCCTACGGAATCGTCACCACAGAACATGAGCAGGTGACAGCTTTTTAGCGTCTCGATTTTCTGATTCCACTGCTCCTCATCGGCCTCTTGCGGCTTCTTGAGTTTCTCATAGCTGGCAAAGTATTTCAGAGTGATGTTTCTGTTGTTAATTTTCTTCTGTATGATAGGCTCGAGAGCCTTAACGAAATCCTTTGACCCGATAAGTCCTACCACGACCGGCTCGTTAGCATCACCCATTTTTTCTGCCGGCCACTCGACGAATTTCGTGAAGTTATAAAGAAATGCAGCTTTGACTTCACGTTCTTCGGCGAATCCAGAGCCTGCCCAGACTGGTTTCGCTGTGGACACTGTAACCAGGGCCAAAGATAAGACTGTCAAATTCCAGGCTATCGTCCTCATTTTGCCGCGCCTTCCGGATTCTTCATGGTTCAGAAACGATACGTCAAGGTCAGCCAAAAAGTACGGCCCGGCCTTTCAACGTCGTACTTGTAGGACTTCTCCGACACGGTGTAGTATTGTTCGTCAAAAACGTTCTGAACAAGGAAGGCCAATTCAAAAGGATGCCGTTTCTTCGTCTGGACGGCTATATTGAACACGGGATAGCCTCCCAGACGGTTTCTGCGATTTTCCGCATCCACGTCGTCCTGGTAGTCGGAAGGATGGTTTCTTTCTCCCACGTATCGCAAGTAGGGGCTGATGGAGATGGCTGTCAACCCCTCGTACGTCAATCCAATATTGAACATCTCATCCGGAATGCCGCCGATGTCGGTCCGGCCATGTTCCTTGGTGTCCAACAGCGTATAGTTGGTAAAATATCGCAAATCGGCCGCGGGAAGCAGGCCCTTCAGGCCCACCTCAACACCCTGGAAACAGCGGTGGTCCAGGTTGGTATAGTTGCCGTCTCCTACGGTCTTGATGAAGTCCTCAAGGTGACTTTGAAACAATGAGACTTCGAGGCGATGACTGCCGCTAAAATACTGAGAGATGCCCAATTCCACCGTCTTCAAGACCTCCGGCTTGAGATGTGGGTCGCCCTCGCTCGTACCGTCATCAGACTGCTTGAATAATTCGCGGTAGCTTGGAGAGCGGAAAGCCTCTCCATAGAGCAACTTGACGACCGTTCGTTTGAGAGGCGTCCAAACCGCACCGAACCGCGGGCTGAGCCGGGACCCCGTCTGCTTGTAATCATCCATGCGGGCACCAACGGTTAAACTCAGAACGTCAGGAATCAGGCGGATTTCATCTTCGGCGTATATGGCAGAGTTATAAGTGCGCACTTCTGTGGGAAAGGGCTGCTGGTCGCTCGAGACCCATCCACTAAACTGGGGAGCTGACCCGGGAGGATCAAATTCACGGGACCACTGGTGGTGAAGATGCTCGCGTTCGTGACTTACGCCAAACAACAAGTTGTTCATCTGCGAAAGATCATATCGCCACTGAACATCCACGCCCATAATGTCGCTTTGTCTCGAATCGTCTTTGTATTTGTCCAGAACACCAGCGTCGAACTCACGCACTTCTTCATCCGCCCAGAGCAGATTACTGTACGCCCTCGCACGCATGTTCAAACGATCGCTGATATCTCTTGTGTAACCTAAGCGAAAGAACGCATCCTGCTGTGTGCGCACGTCTTCTGTCTCGATGGGCTCCATGAAATCCGGCATTTCGGTCCGGTAATAGCCAGCCTGAAAGTCTATGTCCTTGTAGTTGGCTTTCAAATGCACACTCTTGTTCTCAAAGAATCGTGTCTTGCCTGACGGCTCTCCTTTCTCATCAGCGTCGATTTGGCCCAGGTCGGCGTCAAGATACCGCGCCAGGATTGATAGCCCGGCGTCTTTGCCCTGCGTGCCCCAGAGCATATGATACTGTTCCGTCCCATGCGAGCCGATCCCGGAGCCAAGTTCGCTGCCTTGGATATCCTTTGGGTCTTTGGTTATGATGTTGATCACACCGGCAAAGGCGTTCGTACCGTATAGAGAGGACCCGGGTCCGCGAATCACCTCAATCTTTTTTATGTTCATGAGAGGTATCGTTGCGTTGAGCGGATACGAATAGTAATAAACGTCCCGAAAAGGATAGCCGTCAACCATCAGCAGTGTCTTGTCATTGTAACGTTCTCCCACGCCGCGAACGTATATTGATTCATCACCATGTCCCTGCGTGGGGATATAAATCCCGGGCAGGCGTTCCAGAAGCTCTGCAAGCGTTTGGGCGCCTGATTCCCGAATGTCCTTCTCCGTGATCACGGTGATGTCTGATGGGGCTGTGTCTATGGTTTGCGGCTTGCGGCTCGGCGTCACCACTTCGACGTTCAGTAGATCTTCGATAGACATCTCAAAGAAATCCTCCGGGCCGTTTGCCTGTTGTTCTGCTGCGATTGCCTGCGCAGCAACGGTGGACAAAATCAAGAGCATCAATATGGGCCCAAATTTTCGCATTTGAAAGCCTTTCAGAATATACACGATCTTACATTCAGCCCCGCAGAACAAGTTCGCATAATCAAACCCGCCAGTGTGGTGGCATCGTACTTCGACTGTGTCATTGGAGTTATCGCCCGCATAATAGGACTGTTTAACCGGCTTCTTCCTGGCTTTGCCGTTCGCAAAGCCCGGCCTCCCGCTGCCGGACAGGACATCATCAAGCAGGCACGGGAATATCCAATATCGAATGTCCAATATCCAATGTCGAAGTAAAGAATCGTGTCCTTTGGTATCTTCGTGATGCATCCAAATCCGCGTTTATCGGCGTTAATCCGCGGTTTCAATTTCGTGTTTGTTCGTGTTAATTCGTGGCTAAGTTTTGGACGGGATAACAGGATGAACAGGACGGATTATCACGTGCATCCTTGACAATCGTAAATCGTAAATCGTAAACCTGTCCTGAGCAGGGTCGAATGGATCGAAAATGTTTTTGGCGGGCCGGGTTTTGCGAACGTGATGACAGGGAATCGTACGGTCATGAGCGGCCTCGAAAGCTCCGATGAGTTAGGCGAGTATTTGGTATTCGAGAGTAAATCGGAATGAAAGAGTCGCTTTTAGGGCGAACCCAACGTTCCCTTTTGTTTCTGCTTTTCATCGCTCTTTTGGCGAAAACAAGCGACTCTGAAATCGGGACTCCTTAAATTGTGGCCGGATAGTACCGCTGTCCCTTTGTAATAACAATGGCCCTGTCAGCACTTGCTTGCGAGGGGCAGCGGGTACTATCCTCCAGGTCCTGGCTTGAAGAACCGCAGGAAATGACTTCGGGGCACAGGAGGCGAATATGTCTGACAAATGCACCGTCAAGCAGCAACCGCAGGTTGACGAGCAACAGTTGAAAACCGCCAATGAACAGTGGCGCCGTGAAATCGCCGAGCGCAAACGGCTTGAAGAAGCCCTCGATGTTTCAAATGCAGAACTCCGCGATTTCGTTCACACGGTATCGCATGACCTTCGCGAGCCGCTGCGTAAAATCTCCTCTTTCGGCCTGCTGCTGAAAGAATCTCTTGAGGGGAAACTCGAGAAGCAAGCCCAGGAGAATCTCGAGTTTGTGATCGACGGAGCTGACAGAATGACCCGGATGATAGAAGACATCCTGGCGTATTCGCGGGCAAACGCAAAGACAGTCGTGGCCCAAATCGTTGATTTGAATGAGGTCGTCGAGCAGTTGGAACAGTTGGAGCTTGGGACACTGCTGGAAGAGACCGGCGCTGCCATTGAGATTCCGCAGCCGCTGCCGAGAGTCCGCGCAGATGCCGTCTTGATTCAGCAATTGCTGCAAAACCTTGTTGTCAGCGCGATCAAATGCCGCAGGCAAGACGTCTCACCGCGGATTCTGATGCGAGCTGAACAGATGGCGGGCGACGAAGTCCGGATAGAAGTGCAGGACAATGGAATAGTTGTTGAGACAAGAGACGGCAAGGACGTTTTCTCGATGTTTGCACGCTTGTACAGAGAGCAGGAAAAAGAAGAGGCCGGAACACGGCTTGCCGTGTGCAAGAAGATCGTGGACAAGCACGGCGGGCGGATCGGGGTCAAGTCAGAGGTGGGTACGGGCTCGACATTCTGGTTCACCCTGCCGGCGTCGAAGGATTTGCAGCAGCACGACGAGCTTCTGCTCAGCGCGGAGACCGGATCCAGGGCAGGTACTGCCTCGCACGAAGCAGGCTCATAGGTCAATGGCAACACGCTCAATATGAACGGTGAAAAAGTGAACATATTGCTGGTTGATGATGACCCCCAGGATCGTCGGCTTGTGAAGGTGATCCTGGGAAAATCTTCCAGGCCCGGGCAATACGGTGTGGAAACGGCGGGCACACTGTCTGAGGCCGCCCAATGTCTGACCCATGGCGCCTACGACATTGTCTTGCTTGACCTCAACCTTCCGGACAGCAGCGGTATCGATACCGTCCAAAGAGCTCGAGAGGTAAATCCGGATGTCTCGATTGTTGTATTGACCGGTCTGGATGACGAAGAAACGGGCCTTGAGGCGATAAGAAAGGGAGCCGAAGACTACCTCGTCAAGGGCCATTCGCTGGAACACGTGCTGGTTCGGACGATCCGCTACTCCCTGGAGAGAAGACGTGTAAGACAGCGGTTGACGGAGACCTTGATCGCCAAAGCAGAGGCCGACTCTGCCAATCAAGCCAAGAGTGAGTTCCTGGCTAACATGTCGCATGAGCTGCGTACCCCGCTGCACGGTATTCTGAGCTTCGCTTCGTTTGGTATCAAGAAGTACGCCAGCGCCAAACCGGAGAAACTGCTGGATTACTTCAGCAGAATCAAGCAAAGTGGAAGCATACTCCTGGAGTTGTTGAACGACCTGCTGGACCTGGCCAAGCTTGAATCGAGAAGAGCGACGTTTACGCTTGAGCCGACAAACCTCGCCATGTTGGTCAAGGCCGTAGCCGGCGAAATGGACATATTACTCTCGGAACGGAACTTGAAGCTGCGGCATGAAACGTCAGAACTCGATGAGCAAGTCACGCTCGATGCCGATAAGATCAAGCAGGTGCTTCGCAATCTCCTGGACAATGCGATCAAATTCTCGCCGGTCGGCGGGGCCATCGATGTTGGCATAAACCGTGTTCAGAACTCGGTCAGAGTCTCGGTGAGTGACCAGGGCCCCGGCATTCCTCCGGATGAGCTTGAAGCCGTATTCGACAAATTCGTGCAGTCGAGCAAGACCAAGACAGGAGCCGGGGGCACGGGACTGGGGCTTGCAATCTGTCACGAGATCGTTGCCGCCCACAGAGGGCGCATCTGGGCAGAGAACAGACCTGAAGGTGGGGTGGTGTTTTCATTCGAGATCCCGCTCTCCCTCAACACGTGTGCGGAGAAGTTGCCGTTACTGGCAGGTGTTGACAGTAGCTTGGCAATGCAACAGTAACCTGATGGTGAGCCACGGCGCAGCCGAAGGGTACCGCGCCGGGGCCGTGTATATGAAATGGGGCAGAACTATGCAAAGACAAGGAAAAATCCTGGCGGTGGACGATGATCCCAACAATATCGCGATTCTGGAAGAACTATTGGCGGAGGACTACGATCTCGAAACGACCACATCGGGCGAGCAGGCCCTGGAGGTCGCTCGAACGTTCCGGCCCGACGTCATCTTGCTGGACATTATGATGCCCGGTATGGATGGCTATCAGGTTTGTCAACGGCTGCGGGAACAGGGCGCTTTCAAATATACCAAGATCATTATGGTCTCCGCCAGGGCGATGGTCCCCGAGAGGCTCGAGGGCTATAAAGCCGGAGCAGACGATTATATTACCAAACCGTTCGACGGAGATGAATTCCTGGCGAAGATTCAGGTCTATGTGCGCCTCAAGCGAGCGGAAGAGGCAGACGGGGCGAGACATGCAATTACTGTCAAGGCGATAGACGATTTGAGGGCGCCGTTGGCCATAGTCAAGGGCGTCATTTCCGACGTCGGCGCAAATGCGATCGGAAAGACTGATGCGAAACCACATCGCCAGCTCGACGGCGCCGGTGTCTGCATGGATCAGATTGGCGCGATCATCAACGATTTTCTCGATATCTCGGAGCTCTATGCCGGCGAAGCGGAGCTGCAACCGACAACCTTCGAGATACAATCCGTGGTTTCGGAACTTGTTGACGGCTTCAAATCGAAGATGGCTCCGAGGGGAATCGACCTGAGCACAGATATGCCCGCCGAAGGGCTTCTGGTCAACGCAGATCGGCGAAGAATTGCGACGGTGCTGCGAAATTTGATAGATAGCACCATTACGCTGCCTTATAAAGGCGAGGGGATTTGCATACGCGTAAGTGATCTCCAGGACAAAGTTGGTGTGGACGTCGAGGATATCAACCCGGCCATGAACGGCAGTGAAATAGATGATCTGCTCAACATGCCCGGTCGGACTGAGAAGTATGCCGGCTCAGGTCCACGGAGGGCTGGTTTTGGTTTGGCTGTTGCCAGGGAGTTCGTGGAACTGCACGGGGGGTGTCTCCGGGCCGAGGGCCGGCCGGAAGGCGGCGTCATTTACTCGTTTGAGATCCCGCAATGCACGGATGCTGCTGCCGCGCCACAAGCGGTTTTCAGCGGCGTCAACACTGAATCCGAAGGCTATGAGTAAATTTGAACCGGCGTACACCGCGTCGAAGTTGAATATGAAAGGAAAGCCGAACATGAAGGCGAAGAAGAAACTGCTGGCTGTCGACGATAATCCTGACAATATCGCAATTATCGAGGAGTTGTTCCAAGAAAAGTACGATCTGCGGACCGCCTCAAGGGGCGAAGAAGCTCTGAAGATTGCCTTGGATTTCCAGCCCGACATCATTCTGCTGGACATTATGATGCCCGGTATGGACGGCTATGAGGTGTGTCAGCGGCTTCGAGAATACCCCTCGCTCGCCGAGACAAAGATTATCATGGTCACGGCCAAGGGAGCATTGGAGGATCGAGTCAAAGGGTACGAAGCAGGTGCCAACGATTTCATTACGAAACCCTTCGCAGAGGAGAACATTCTGGAGAGTGTGGAATTCTTTCTGTAGAACGGCTGGTACGACAGGCCCGGTTGAGCCGACATGGTGAATGGCACAAGCGGATGTCCGTCCGGCACTTCGGCCTGTCACAGCAGATCCACGTGCCATAAGTGGGGCTTGGTGCAGCAAAAAGGCGGCAGGAAACAAGCATTCGCCGTCGGGACCACATGTCCACTCATGCCGGCCCGGCTGCAAACATGAGACTGTCCCGGGCCTGTTTTGAGGCATCCCGAATCATTGCATCAAGATTCTTCCGCTTCAACCGCTGCTTCGCGGAGCTCTTCAATGACCGCCCAGCACGCCGGTCCTGCAAGGCCGAAGCTGGTAGCCTCGCCGAATTTGCGGAATACGTCCTCTGCGCTCTTGCACGCCTGGAGGAGTCGGCTGGTCTGCTCTGCCGGAACACCGGCGACCATGTTCTTTGCGAGGGTCTCGGCTTCAACACGCGTGTCAACAACGGCCACACAAATCGGCGCTACGATGTCCTT
>Ga0214473_10001793_pt1 | contig 27500 bp, 33 predicted proteins | sample RVTome_7_FD_203509 | JGI IMG/M metagenome (GOLD analysis project Ga0214473, IMG submission 203509) | Soil microbial communities from uranium-contaminated site in the Upper Colorado River Basin, Wyoming, United States - RVT98D197 | ecosystem: Environmental > Terrestrial > Soil > Contaminated >...
CGAAAGAACATAGATGAGAAACACTATGGAGAGTACTGCCGCGATGAGCAAAAATTCGCGTGCGAATACCAGAATGATTGTCAGAAGAAAAACTATAGCAGCTATGTTTTTGAAATATTCCTTGTCGCGTTTTTTGAACAATCGGGAAGGCGAGGTCCACGAAAGATATATTTCTTCCCGTTTATTCTTATCTGTGTCGTTCTGGGGCTGGGCAGTATCGTTTTCCACACGGTCAGTATAGCACAAAATTCGCCTGATTTTGATATAATCCAAGAGTAATTTACGGAGGAGAGTTGGCTGAGTGGTCCAAAGCGAGGGTTTGCTAAACCCTTGAGCCCTAAAGGCTCGCACAGGTTCGAATCCTGTACTCTCCGCAGAATATCCCGATAACATCGGGATTTCTGCGTAAACGCTTTAGGTATAGAAGGGTTTACCCGGAAATTTTTCTGAAGATATTCCGGGAGGGTTGGCCGAGCGGTAAGGCGCTAGTCTTGAAAACTAGTGGGCGCAAGCCCTCACAGGTTCGAATCCTGTACCCTCCGCATACTGACAGTTTCTTTCCGCACCGCATGAATGACCAAGTCGCAACATTTTCAAGCAGAACCGAGGCGAATATCGCCAAAGGCTTGCTGCAAGCTAACAACATCACTTCCTATATACAGGCGGATGACGCAGGAAATATGTATCCGCAACTGGGAACGACGGCAGGCGTGAAACTTTATGTAGCAAATCGCGACGCGCAAAAAGCGCGAAAACTTCTAGGGAGAAACGTATGATAACCTGCACGCTCGAAAGCGGAAAAAGCACACATTTCCGACACGTTGCGGTATCGGCAATTGCCCACAAAGACGGGAAGATACTTCTGGTCAAACGCCTCGAGAGTTATGTGGAGGGCGGGAAATGGGATTTGCCCGGAGGATTTCTGGACAGAGGGGAAACAGTGTCCCGGGGCGCTCTGAGAGAGCTAGCGGAAGAAACAGGGTGGCAAGGGAAAAACCCCGTGTTGTTTCGGATAAACTCCAATCCCAATAGGCCGGGTGAAGACTGGCAGAACGTATCGTTTGTTTTTTTGGTGAAAGCAGCGAAACTGGTGAAATCAGCCGACGATGAATCAACACAGGTGCAATGGTTTTCGTTGGACAGTCTGCCGCCCGACACCCGGATTGCATTCGATCACCCACAGGATATCCGACTGTATAAAAAATATCGTGAAAAACCGTTTGCGCTCCCCGTTGTATACTGAAAAACCTTCTTGATATAGTATCCAATCAGAAACATACAGATGATTATGGGAAATCCGGTAGGCAGATTGGCAAAAGCGAGCTTCGTGGCAATAGGTATTTTTGCCGCGGTTGAAATGTCACTGCGTTTGGTATATCTCACACCCACCGCGTTTTTCGTATATCCGCCGCGTTATAAGCAAATATTTAAACCGCTTCCCGGGATTATGCCCGGAATTGCAGGAGAGTCCCGATTCATAACGAACTCCATGGGCATACGGGGAGACGAAATACCCAACAATGCAACCTACCGCATATTGGCAATCGGCGGCAGTGCGACGGAAAGCACCATGGTCGATCAGCAAAAAACCTGGCCGTATCTATTGCAGACAATCCTGAATACGAAGTCTCCCCAGGCGAAGATATGGGTTGGCAATATTGGCAAAAGCAGTTTGAACACCAGGCATCACATACTCGAAATGAAATATTTTGTGCCGCAGGTATCTGTCGATACGATCGTAATGATGATTGGAGTCAACGATGTTAACAGAAGATTAGCTCAAGATATGCGGTATGTCCCGATGACGCTTGAGAATATATATCGGGACGAGGAGCTATACCAGACAGCATTTTGGTCATATCCGGATATGACAGCCGGAAGAGATATAATAAAATCTTTGGCGCTGTATCGCGCAGGCCGCAGCATAAAACACTGGTGGCTTTTTCGAACAACAGGGGAAGTTGTGGACGAGGCGGGGAAATTTTACACACAACGCAGGGCAAACCGGCAGAACGCAGCCATTATGCGCAGTGCGTTGCCGGACTTGACTGCTTCGATTGCGGAATATGAACAAAATATTAACGAGATTATTAATCTCGCCGGGCAGCGTTCTCATAGAATTATTCTTTTGACCCAACCGACCATGTGGAAGAGCGACATGTCCCAGGACAGCGCCCGATTATTGTGGTTTGGCGGAATAGGGAATTACATTGCCGAACCGGTGAACGAGTATTATGCAACCAGTGCGCTTGCATCGGCAATGAGCCTTTATAATGCAAAACTGCTGGATGTTTGCAGTAAAAGAAGTGTTGAATGCATTGACCTGGCCCCCCAACTGTCCAAAGACACGTCGGCGTTTTTTGACGATTGTCATTTCAATGAAAGCGGGTCGCAGAAGGTTGCCGACATTCTTGCCGAGTATTTTCTAAGACACCCCAACGCAACGGACAGCGCCGCGCCGTAGGGGGTAACTGGGGTTTTTGAGCAACATAGACCCCGAGGCTGTTTCATGGTATTCTTCGGCTGACTGTGAGCGACGTTGACGAAATTAAATCCCGCCTCAACATCACCGACATTATCGGCAGCCGTATTACGCTCAAAAAAGCCGGCCGTAACTTCAAGGCACTGTGCCCGTTTCACAACGAGAAAACCCCGTCGTTTGTTGTGTCGCCGGATCGGCAGATTTTCCACTGTTTCGGATGCGGGAAAGGCGGAACCGTCTTTGACTTCGTAATGGAGTATCACCACATTGACTTTGCCGAGGCCTTGGAAGATCTTGCGCAGCTGGCAGGAGTAAAGCTTGAGAGGCGCCCGGGGGACACTCCGCAGCAACAGCTCAAACACAAACTGTATGAAATTAATCATTTAGCGGGGGAATTCTACCACTACATACTGACCAAACATCGTTTGGGAGAAAAAGCGCGAGGTTACCTCAAGGGCAGGGGCATTACGGACAAATCCGTTGAGACGTTTTCTTTGGGATACAGCCCCAACAGTTGGGAAGGGGTATACGCATTTCTGCATAAAAAGGGGTATGACGACGGGTTTATGGAACAAGCCGGACTTATCATCAAATCTCAAAACCCAAGCCTCAAAACGCACAGTTACTACGACCGGTTCCGCGGCAGGCTTATGTTCACCCTCAAAGATCACCGGAGTAACGCGGTCGGATTCGCGGGCAGGCTTCTGGACCCGGATGCTAAAGAGGCCAAATACATCAACACATCCGAAACGCCGGTGTATATAAAAAGCAACGTCTTGTTCGGGTTGGACGTGACGAAAGCCGCGATTCAGAAGGAAAACGAAGCGATCGTGATGGAGGGAGAATTTGACGTCATTTCCTCGTTTCAGGCAGGCATATCCAATTGCGTTGCCATCAAAGGTTCCGCACTGACTGAAGGACACGTGCACTTACTACGGCGGTTTACCGAGCGACTGGTATTTGCACTGGACAGCGATGTGGCAGGCGATGCGGCGAGCAGGCGCGGCATTGAAATTGCCGACGCCGCCGGTTTTGACATGAAAGTAGTGATGATGCCTTCCGGTAAAGACCCCGACGAAGCGGTACGCGAAAACGCCAACATCCTCAAAAAAGCCGTCAAAGATGCAATACCGATCTATGATTACTTTATTTCCTCAGCCGTGAGCCGTCACGACAAGGAGAGTGCGTTCGGAAAGAAGAAAATCAGCGAAGAACTGTTGCCGGTGCTGGCGAAAATAGAAAACCCCATCGTCCAGGGACATTACCTGCGCAAACTCGCCCAAACCTTGGGCATCTCCGAGCAGCAGACTATGGACGGTATGGCAAAAGTTAAAGCCGTACAAGCCCGCGGCCGTCAACCTGAGACGGGAGAAGACAAAAAAGCAACCGGCGAATCCCGCGGTGAGAAGCTGGAGATTTACGTGTTGGGGCTCATGCTTCAGGGAAAAACAACTCAGTGGTTTGAGGAGTTCAAAGAATACATGACCGTCTCTGATTTTGCCCACCAGGCGGTCCGGCAAATCGGCGAAAAGCTCGAAGCATACCTTGTGGCCCACAAAGTGTTTTTGCTCAAAGATTTTGCCGACAGTCTTCCCAAAGAGCTCACGCCGGTACTGGATGAGGCGTACCTGTGGGACATATCGGATTTTCTGGAGGATGAAGAACAATTTGCCAAAGAGTGGGAGCGGGCGCTGCGCCAGCTTCGCCGCGACATGCTGCGCAGGAAAATTTATGTACTCACACGGGAGTTCAACGAAAAAGAGAAAGAAAAAGGCACGCAGACGAAAAATGAGCGCGACGCGATGCAGAAATCGCTTCGGGAGCTTACCGGCAAGCTGAAAGCTCTGGAAAATCAAAGCTGAGTCTGTTACAATAGCGACGCAGAAGCGAAGTCATTTGTTCTCGTGTTCGGGAGTGGTACCCAACAGGAGTGCAGAGACTCACGGAGCATATGGCGAAAGCAAAAGTACTCACGACCGTTGCCGATTTACTCAAAGAAGGAAAAGAGAACGGATTTGTTACCCAGGACGACATCCTCTACCTGTACCCCAAGCCCGAAGAACACATCAAAGAACTTGATCTGTTGTATGACAAGCTTATTCGCGCGGGCATAGACGTATTTGAAACGACATCCGAGGACATCGAAAAAGAAGCCAGCAAAAGCATTCAGGATTTGGAGAAAGAAATTGAAGCGCTGGTGCGCGCAGGCGATGAGGGAGTATCCGACCCGGTACGCATGTACCTCAAAGAAATCGGCCGTATTCCGCTTCTTAAGTTTGTTGACGAAATATCCTTGGCCAAGCGTTACGAGAAAGGGGACCGGCGGGCCAAAAAGAAACTGATAGAGTCAAACCTCCGGCTGGTCGTGTCTATCGCAAAAAAATACATCGGCCGCGGCATGAGTTTGCTCGACCTTATCCAGGAGGGAAATCAGGGTTTGATCCGCGCGGTCGAAAAATACGACTGGCGCAAGGGGTATAAGTTTTCAACCTACGCAACGTGGTGGATCCGCCAGGCAATCACCCGCGCAATCGCCGACCAGGCGCGCACCATCCGTATCCCTGTCCACATGGTGGAGACGATTAACCGGTTTGCCCGTTCTTCGCGCCGGCTCATGCAGGACCTGGGCAGGGAGCCGTCACCGGAGGAAATTGCCAGAGTCATGCAGGTGGACGTTCTCAAAGTTCGGGAAATCATGAAAGTATCCCAGGAACCCACAAGTCTGGAAACGCCGGTGGGTGATGAAGAAGACAGCCATCTGGGCGACTTCATTTCCGATCCCGGTCCCACGCCGTACGACCAGACATCCAGACAACTACTCAAAGAACACATGGAGGAAGTCTTGACCACGCTCTCCGACCGGGAGAAAAAAGTGCTGATTCTCCGGTTCGGTTTGGAGGACGGCAGGCCCAGGACTTTGGAGGAAGTCGGCGCACAATTCGGCGTCACTCGCGAGCGCATCCGCCAGATTGAGGCGAAAGCCCTGAGAAAGTTACGACATCCGAGTAGAAGCAAAAAATTAAAAGATTATCTGGAGTAAAAAGAGGGCTGAGGTCCCGCTGAGTCGCTCCACGAGCCGTCTACGAATAGTAGTGAAAAGGCGAGTGGTAAGACTGTGTGGGGCGAAAGCCCTGAGAAAGTTACGACATCCGAGCCGCAGTAAAAAACTCAAAGACTATCTGGAATAACCCGCAATGTCCATAAGTGCAATTATCCCGGTGTACAATAACGAAGAAACGCTCCCGCGCGTCTTGGGAGTGCTTGGGCAGATTGCGAGCATATCGGAAATCATTGCGGTTGACGACGCCTCGCGTGACAACAGCAACCGCATACTGAAGCAAACACGGGGAATTCGTGTCATTACCCACGAGAAAAACAGGGGAAAGGGCGCAGGAATTGTTACGGGATGGAACGCAGCGTCAAACGAGACAATTCTGACCGTTGACGCAGACCTTTCCAAGCTTACCCCGCAGCATATAGAAGAAATAATTACCCAGTACAGGAGCGGCGCATGGGACATGGTGGTCGCCGCACGGGAACGCACCATCCTCTGGGGATGGGTGAGCGGGGAGAGGATATACAAAAAAAGCACGGTTCTTCCGTACAGAGAAATAGCGAAAAGTGTGGGAAACGGCATAGAGCAGGTTATCAACCATGCGCACCGCGGAAAACGGGTGAAAATAATCAGGCTTCATAACGTCGGTCACGTGCTTAAGTATCAGCGGGAATTGCCGCACACAGCCGCACGGCAATACATAAAAGAGGGGTGGCAGCTGGTGAAGACCGAGTATTGGCTCCGGTTCCGTACGAAACTTCCGTTAGCCGCGACGAAGCAGGAAAATTGATAAGTACTTGGAACTCTTTCATTACAGCTCTTCGACGTTGTGTGATTTGCTTTCCCGAAATCCTGCGTCCGTTATCCGGATAAACCGGGCGTTTTTCCACAACTCCCTAATCGTGCGCGCGTTGCAGTAGCTCATACCGGATTTGAGTGCGCCGCCGAGCTGATAGACAACGTCGGCAACCTTGCCTTTGTAGGGAATGAGCGCCTCTATTCCTTCGGCAACGATGGAATTGAGATGGTCCTCCGTTGTTTGTTTGAATTTCAGTTTTCGGTCGGCGGTAGCCAAAAACGATGCCGATCCTCTGTGGACTTTGTATTTCATGCCTTTGCGCATGATGATGCCTCCCGGGGACTCGTCCGTTCCGGCAAACCAACCGGCAAGCATAATAGACGATGCACCGGCAGCCAAGGCCTTAGCGATATCACCCGGGTAATTCGTTCCGCCGTCGGCGATAACGGGTACGCCGGATTTCTTGGCCCGGGCACGGGCGCGCATGATGGCAGTCAATTGCGGGACGCCGACACCGGCAACCATGCGGGTCGTGCATAAACCGCCGGATCCGATACCCACCTTCACCGCGTCCACACCTGCGGCAATAAGGTCAGAAACTCCTTCGGGGGTTGCGACATTGCCGCCGATGATATCAATGTGTTTATGGAGCTTCCTGATGGTTTTTATGGCACGAAGCGATACGTCATTGTGTCCGTGCGCCACATCCACAACAATGACATCAGCGCCCGCGCCCAGAAGGGCACGCGTTCGATCCAGATAATCATCAACAACACCCACAGCCGCGCCGACGCGGTACCGTCCGTAGGCATCTTTCGTTGAGTGCGGAAACTTTTCAAAGTTTTTAACGGACCGTGCGGTGATAAGCCCGATCAGCGTATCATTGCGGTCCACAAGCGGCAATTTCTCTATCTTTCTGGATGCAAATATTTTTTTGGCTTCCTGGATGGATGTTTTTTTGTTTCCGACAATCAGGCGCCTTCGCGGGGTCATGAGTTTGGCAACCGGTGTATTGAGGGACGTCACAAACTGGTAATCGCGGCGGCTTATGATGCCGACAACATGGTTTGCTTTGTCCGTTACGATAAAACAATCGATGCCCGTCTTGGTCTTTTGTTGCAGTATTTCCCGGATAGTATCGTTGGGCCGGATGGTGTAGGGCGTACGAAGAACGAATCCGACATTTCGTTTCACCTGTGACACTTCCCGCGCCTGTTCGTCTATGGTCATGAACCGGTGGATGATGCCGATGCCGCCTTCCGTCGCAAGCGCAATGGCCATGGCCGACTCCGTGACCGTATCCATGTTGGCGGAAACAAACGGAAGGCTCATTTCTATGGAGCGCGTCAGGCGGGTTTTAAGGGAGATTTCGTGCCGGTGGTCGATATAGGAGCGTTGCGGCACGAGCAGCACATCGTCATAGGTCAGTCCTTCGTCAAATTTCATAAACCTCCTTGTGACGCAGTCGGAACAGTAATAATTTGTGACCGCTTGGGCCCGACGGACACGTAGGCAACCGGTGTTTTGAGCGCACCCGCGATGTACCGGACATACGCTTTAGCCCCTGCAGGCAGCTGAGCGTATGAGGTACACGCTGAAATATCTTGCTGCCAGCCGCCAAGTTTCCTATAGACCGGAGCACATGCGCCGTAAACGTATGAGGAGGCCGGCATGTCGTTGTACTGTTTCCCTTTTGTTTTATACGCGACACATACGCGAAGGGTCGGTAGTCCGCTCAGAACGTCAAGTTTTGTAACGGCGAGAGCGGTGCATCCGGAAAGCCGTGTCGCCGTTCGGAGAGCCGGGACATCCAGCCACCCGCACCGCCGGGGCCGTTTGGACACCGTGCCGAATTCGCCGCCTTTGGTGCGCATAGAATCACCCGTGGCGTCCGTCAGTTCCGTCGGGAACGGTCCGTTGCCCACGCGTGTCGTATACGCCTTGACTACGCCAAGCGTATATACCTGCCGCGGCGCTAGACCTACGTAGGGGAATATGGAACCGGATATGGTGTGAATGGCCACGGTATAGGGGTAGGTGCCGAACACCGGATCCAAAAGCGTCCCGTGTGCGCCTTCAAACAGTACGCGTTTTGTTTTTGATTGCAGGGCTTTTTCTATCAGGACGGACGTATCCTCCACATACTGTTTCAGTCGTCTGCCGTACCCGAGGTACGTGCGGGAAATAGCACGCTCATCAAATGATTCTTTCTGGCCGAAAACATGCCGGATGCGCGCCAGATGCAGGACAATGTTCCCCCGCAGTTTTTCCCGAAATACTTTTGGATGCAGCAAATCATCCATCCGCACGCCGAACCGGTTATTTTTGTCTTCATAGCAGTATCCGATCCCCAAGTGAAGGCTGCCGGTCGCGCGTTTTCCTTTCCAGAGTTCGGTTGCCCGGTCCAGCGTTTTATGGTAGGGCATGACGATGTGGACGCGCGGGTCAATAGAGAGGTGAACAGGGAGGTTGTGTGCTTTGATCATCGCAATTTCCTGCAGTAACACCAGAGGGTCGACGACACAACCCTGGGCGATAACCAGATGTTTCTTTTGCGCCACCCCCGAAGGGAGAAGCGAAAGCTTGAAGACGTCGCTTCCCACCATCACGGTGTGTCCGGCATTGTTGCCGCCGTTAAACCGCACGACCATGTCCGCACTCCGTGCCAGGACGTCAACCAATTTGCCTTTTCCTTCATCCCCCCACTGGGTGCCGATGACAACAAGCGGGTATCGGATACTAGACATACGCATCAACAAGCCGGTCAGCAAGACCGGTGTAGTTGGCAGGAGTCAGAGCGAGCAGTGTCTTTTTGTCTTGTGCACCGATGGGCAGTGTGTGGATAAAGTCTCCGATTTCTTTGCGGCTGCGCACAAATCCGCGGAAAAACACTTTGGTCCGCTCGTATGCGTCGCCCAGTCCTTTAGCCCGCAAATAATTTTGGATAGCCTCCGAGAGGATTTCGCAGTGATCATTAAGGGAGTGTTCCATAAATTCCGCGTTCGGACGGATCCGGTGCAGGCTTTCCAAAACGCTTTGGTAGGAAAGCAGACTGTAAGCAAACGCAGTACCGAAGGACCGGCGCACCGTACTGTCGGAGAGGTCCCGTTGTAAACGGGAGTAGGAGAGTTTCCGTATGTACATCTCCAGAAGCCCGTTGGCAATCTCAAATCCGCCTTCCGCCCCTTCCAGATAAATGGGATTAATTTTATGAGGCAAGGCTGTTGAGCCCACTTCCGATGCGATGCGCGCTTGGGTGAGGAAGCCCAAAAGAGCATAGAGCCACAAGTCTTTGCACAACCCCAAAAGGAGGAGATTTGTCTGCAACATTACCTGGAATATGTCGGTAAGAGAGTCGTACGCTGCAATTTGAGTAGAAAGAGGCTCGGCGGCAATATCCAGGTGTTGGAGAAACGTTTCGGAAAACCGCAGCCAATCTACTTTGGGAAATACAACGGCATGTGCGTTGAAGTTGCCCACGTTTCCCGAGCACTTGCCCGCTGCCTTCTGTTGGGCAAGTTGTCTGATGCGCCCCTCCAGCCGTCGGGCGTAGACGCCCAATTCTTTTCCGTACGTCGTGCCGTTTGCCGGCTGTCCGTGGGTGTAGGCGAGCATCACTAGGCGTTTGTATGAGCGCGCCTGCTTTTTCAATTCATCCAGAGTTTCCCGAAGTATCGGTATGATACTCTCCGCAAGCGCCCGGTTAATGCATCGGGCGTACGCACAGGAATTGATGTCATCGGACGTCAGTCCGAAATGCACCATGCTGGCAACATCCCGCAGCGTTGTCTTGGCAAGGCGCTCCTGCAGGTAGACTTCCACCGCCTTAACGTCGTGGTTTGTTTTCTGTTCGATTTCCCGAAGTCTGACGTAATCTTTTGTGGTCAGCGAACAAAGGGACGCGAGAAATACTCGCTCTTTTTTTGTAATAGTTCGGATAACGCGGTAATGCGAAAGCCAGAGGAGATATTGGATTTCGACGAACACCCGTTGGGTATTCGTTGCACGTTCCGAAAAATAGTCGGAAAGTGTGCTTACCTTATGATAATTTCTTCCGTCAATCGGGGTGATGTGCAGGTCGATGGGGATTGCACCTATGGTGCTCACGTAGGGCAGAGTATCACAAGCAGCGTGCGTAAGTAAAGAGATTATTCCGCAATTTCCGGCATCAGACTTTTTTGGGGGAAAAAATTGCCGGAATTACACAAAAAACGTATAATACTACCGTTCGTTCACATTCCCCTGTAGCTCAATGGTAGAGCGGCTTCCTGTCAATTAGGCAGCGCCCCGATGCAAATCGTGGGTGGAAAACTAGGCTAATTCGGGGAAACCCCGGTATAACACCGGGACAATCCCGAGCTAAATCTTCGATGGATATCGGAGTAAATGTGTAGAGACTATATACCTAGCTCCCAATAATTTGGGATGATGAGATAGTCCAGTCCTTTTGGTAACAGAAGGAGTACTGTAAGAAGAAGGTTGTAGGTTCGAATCCTACCGGGGGAGCAGTAAAAAAGTTGGAGCCTGACAGGTTCTAATTTTTTACTCCTTCGGTAGGCGAGAACCTGCAAAGGTTCGTTTACCCTGAGTCTGTCGAAGGGAATCCTACCGGGGGAGCTAGATTGTTCTTAATCTGACCAAGTTAGTTAATCTGCCTATAAATTATGGTGACCAAAGAAGAAATTCTTCAAGAAATTCAAAAAACCGCTAAAGAAAATGGAGGCATACCTCTTGGTAGAGATAGGTTCGCAAAAGAAACAGGTATAACCGTTTGGGAAATCCAAAAATATTGGCCAAGATTTAGTGACGCACAGCGTGAAGCAGGATTTACACCAAATATTTTAAATACTGCCTTCAATGAAGAATTTGTTTTCGAGAAGTATATTTCCCTTATGCGGGAGCTTGGAAAAATTCCCGTTAGGGGAGATTTAAGAGTAAGAAGACACAGCGATTCTAAATTCCCAACTGATGGAGTTTTTGGTCGTTTCGGTACAAAAAGTCAGCTAGTGTCTAAAATCTTAAAGTATGCAAAAGGTAAGGGCTATAAGGATGTAGCGAGGTTATGTCAGGCTGAACTTAACAAAGTAACAAAAGAAGAGCAACAAGAAGAATCGTCGGTAGGAATTATTAGCGGTTCTGTATATCTTGCCAAGTCAGGGAAATACTATAAAATTGGCAGAACAAATAGTCTAGGACGTCGTCATCATGAAATTACCATTTTATTGCCAGAGGGTTTTGCTCTTATATATGAGATTAAAACTGACGACCCAAGTGGCGTGGAGAACTATTGGCATAGGCGATTTGAGCAGAAAAGAAAAACGGGTGAGTGGTTTGACTTAAATTCCTCCGACGTTAAAGCATTTAAGCGGTGGAGACGAATATTTTAAAAGAGAGAACCAACTGGCGGAGTATTGGTTGCCGCCTTTTGCTTATTTGTAGCAACTTTTTTAAACAACTTGATTTGTTTCAGTCTTTCTCGCGCTTACTCCGCCCATACCGGATTTTGAAAAACATTATAATCCTCTCGGATTCCATATCAGTAAGTTAACGGTTTATATTTATCTCCCGTAAAAAAATCTTTAAGCCAAATAATTTCGTCTTTATTTAAGTAGCAAGTTTTGTCAGGAGTAAAAATATTTTTAAGCTCTTCCCGTTTAAATCTTAGAAGCAATCCAACGTTATTAAAAAAATTATTGCGCATAGCGGCCTTAATTTCAAAATCAATAGGGAAAATATCGAAGGTGCAGAGGATTAATACATTAGGTTTATTAGGAAGAAACTGCTTAGTTTTTTCTTCCACCTTAACTTTAAACCTTGCTGTATCATGCTCCATGTCTCTTGAACCTGACCATACATTTTTTTTCATTTTCATCATTTTGTTTCTTATTTCCATATCGCCCTTAGACTCACCAAGAACGCTAACTTCGATATATATTGACCTGTTGAACAATTCTATTTCGGCCTCCACGTCTCTCAACCCTGTTGTTCGGGAATATAACTTAATTTTGCTATTGTCGATATGTGTTAAAAGATTTCCTAATATACTGACTTCGAACATTGTGTTTATGCATCCTTGTGAAACAAGCTCTGTTTTAATGTATGTAATATGGTGTTTCTTTACTGTTGGATGATTGAAGATTAGATGTAAATATTTTTCAAATAGATTTAATAACTCTCCCTTATCTTCTTCATTCCTCCTCATCGCTATAGCCATAGAATGAACGGGTCCAGTGTTGCCATAAATACTCATTTCCTTAATCTGCAATCTAATATACTCAAAGTATTTATGGTCAAAAATAGTAGAAAGAATAGGATAGTCAGTGCTGTTGATCCTTTTTTCTATGGTTCTTGAAAGCGAAACCAAATCCAAATAGTATTTTTCCATGTCATAGAATTATACTTCACTTCTCATATGTACCCTTCGTTAATATGTTGATTTGTTTTAATCTTTCGCGTGCTTGCTCCGCCCACATTGGGTTTTGGAAAGCCTTGATAATACTTGATATACTGTCAGTTAGATTAATCCGTAGGATTACGGAGCAAGTTATTCCCTTCCATATAATGCACAACACACTTCATGTATATGTTTATTTGTTAATAAATTATTATTATCCTGATGTTGGATAAGTGTAAGGATTATATCTGGAATATCATCTCCTGCTATTCTATTGTTGGATATCTTTCCACACGAAAAACATTGGTGAACGATCATGAGTTCACCATCGTATTTAAATCTCAATCCGATTGGTTTCATTCTTCCGCCACAAGAAGATTGTCTGTCACCCGGAGTATTATCGACGTGTTTAGACCACAGGCATAACGGGCAATGGTTTCTGTGTTTGGTTCCTATGGGATTATTAGAGATGATGGCATGACAAGTCAGACACCGGAATGATGCCTGACGAGGACAAAATCTTTATGAAGAGAAAACTTTTGATACATCCAAGGCATAGTATACGGTTTTTGGCTTATTTCAGCAAGCCGAAGCCTTTGTTAAAAGTCGGATTTGTTTCAATCTTTCTCTTGCTTGTTCCGCCCAGATTGGATTTTGAAACGCCTTGATAACTTGTGACAAACTGTCGGTCAGAGCAAAAACTAGGAACGGGGAGCAAAATAACCTCAAAATTCAGGGTTCTATCTTGTTCCGCTTCTATTTCAAAGAAATATGCATTGCGATTGGTTTTGGTACATGGCATAATATTTGTAATATATAGTACAAAAGAAGGAGGAAATTATGGCAAAATATGTAGACGGATTTGTACTTGTAGTTCCAAAAGGCAAAGCTGATGAATATAGAAAAATGGCAGAAGGTGGCCGCGATATGTGGATAAAGTATGGAGCGCTTGAATATTATGAATGCCGAGGCGATGACCTTGTTCCACAGGAAATGGGTGGTGAAAAAGCACGTGCATTTCCTGAGATGACTGGAGCAACAAGTGAGGATACAGTTTGGTTTTCTTTTATAGTTTTTAAATCCAAAGAACATCGAGATGAGGTCAATGCTAAAGTGATGGAAGAAATGAACAAGCAGATGGAAGGAAACAAGGATATGTCCATGCCTTTTGACATGAAACGAATGGCTTACGGTGGTTTTCAAGTTGAAGTAGAAGGATAGAGTAGATTAAAAACTACTTTAATTAATTAAAGAGAGATAGGTTCTGGTATTTTCTAACAGGCGGAGCAAATTTTGATACAATTAATATATGTCTAAGAATCCCATTATTAATGCCCTGAGCGCTTCAGCGTACATCATTGTTGGCGTCACGGTAATGACTTTCGTGACTCAGCCATTAAAGAACAAGCCGGATACCTTTTTTGCTCCCATCGTATTCCTATCGCTTTTGACCCTGTCTGTTGCTGTCATGGCATTCCTGTTTTTTTATCATCCGGTGCAACTGCTTATTGAAGGGAAGAAAAAGCAAGCGTTCAACCTGTTCGTCCAAACTATCGGTATTTTTGGCTTCATCACGGTAGTGGCGCTAATTCTTCTTTTTTCAGGTCTGATATGACAAAGACATTCTCTGATGATGAGAAAGCGGCGATGAGGGAGCGAGCACTCGAGCTGAAAGCAGAAGAGCGTGCCAGCAAGAATAAAGCCGCCGGTGAAAAAATATTACTTGCGGCAATCGCCAAGATGCCGGAACCGGACAGATCCATGGCCAAACGAATTCATGAAATTGTGGGAGCGACTGCGCCGGATCTTTTCCCAAAAACATGGTACGGGATGCCCGCGTACGCTAACAAGGACGGCAAGGTCGTCTGCTTCTTCCAAGCCGCATCAAAGTTCAAATCTCGGTACGCGACGCTGGGCTTCAATGACCCGGCAAACCTCGACGAAGGCGCCATGTGGCCGACAGCATTTGCTCTGAAAAAGTTAACCGCCGTTGAAGAAGCCAAGATTGCCGCGCTCGTAAAGAAAGCAGTGAGCTGAGGACTGAGTACGCCTCTATCTCAATTTTCCTGTTCCTGAACATGTCAATCAGTGGGAGCTTACGATTTAGCCCGTCCTAACGGGCTGTTTTAGTAAATACATTACCAATGATATACTTCAGGCATGAAAGAACTCTTGAGAAAACCGAGCGCTTGGCTTCCGATTGCGATGTCGGCTACCGCTTTGACATTTACCCTTGTTTGGTTGGCAATATTTGGAGTTGTGCATGAGGAGGATGAAGGGATAGCTGCTCATATTTTTCAACTTCTGATGGGCGGTCAGATACCTATAATTCTTTTTTTTGTGGTTAAGTGGTTGCCAAAAAGACCAAAGCAAACAATCCTTGTTATGGCGCTACAGCTTATCGCTATCCTTCTCGCATTTGCCCCTGTTTACTGTTTTGAGTTATAGCTTCGTAAAGGAGAAATAAGTCCGAACATCCTCTACCACTCGGAGCAATTTAGTATAATTAACATATGTCTAAGAATCCTATTGTAAATGCTCTTAGCGCTTCAACGTATATCATCCTCATCGTCACTGTTATGACCTTCATTACGCAACCTTTAAAGAACAAGCCTGATACTTTTTTCGCGCCAATTACGTTTTTATCAGTACTCACTCTCTCTGTGACGGTAATGGCATACCTGTTTTTTTATCAACCACTTCAGCTTTTTATTGAAGGGAAGAAAAAAGCAGCGATAAACCTATTTGTTCAAACTGTTGGTATCTTCGCTGTTCTTACCGCCGTGGTTTTAATTCTTCTATTTTTCGGTCTAATTTAGGATCTGAGCAATTTCCAACACGCATTTGTTAACAATAATAGATTCGAACGTTATTTACCGCTCGAGCTATAAATGAGCGTAAAAGGTTCCAACATAGTTTATTAGTCGGAGCAAAATATACCAATAAGCCTCTTAATATAACCTCTGTTTTTTGGTAAAATAAAAACATGAGAAAAGTAGTTGTTTTTTGCCATTTATCACTTGATGGAATTGCAGCAGTTCAGAGTGGTAGCTTGGACTGGATTTCCTATGATAAAGAATTAGAAAAATGGGCGGAGCCGATTGTGGCTGAGACAGATACCGCCCTTTATGGGCGCGTGACGTATGAATTAATGAAGTATTGGCGAACGGTATCTTCAAACCCTAAAGCCACAAAATACGAGCTTAAGCATGCTCGCTGGATTGAAAGCGTGGAGAAAATAGTTTTTTCAAAATCTCCTATGATACCAGATTGGAATAATACAAGAGCAATTAGCAAAAATGTTAAAGAGGAAATCCTGAAACTAAAACAAAAGTTAGGGAAGAACATTACCATCTTTGGCAGTCCCACTTTGGCAAATTCACTCATACAATTAGGACTCGTCGATGAATACTGTCTTTCGGTAAGCCCAATAGTACTTGGAGTAGGAAAATTTTTATTTAAAGAAGTCAAAGACGCAATCAAACTTAAACTCGTTGAAGAAAAGACCTTAAAGTCTGGAGCTGTAATTTTCCACTACACGGCGCAATGATATGGAAAAAATTTATCGTCAAATAAAAACCACTATAAAAGGTGCAGAAGAGACGACATTATGCATAAGTTGGTATGATTTGAAAAGTCTCGAATAGTGTTTGGATATTCTGTAAACTAAATCCAAACTCTATTTCTCGGTTCTTAAATGCGTTTACCAAGGGGAGCAAGAGTTTAGTTTATTAACCACCCGAAATTCAAGATTTTGTTATAGTTAGCTAAAGTAATGCCTCGATAAAAACTGCTCTTCACACTGCATTTTATGCGATTGACGCATTTATATACCAAAAAGAATTACCCGCGCATCATTGCCGGTCATGGGTGGTTCCGTCACATCCTCACGAAGTCCCGTCTGTATCAGATTCAAAAGGCAGTGGACGTAAAAAGGGGAGACCGTGTATTGGATATCGGCTGCGACGAGGGAGTACTATTGCAAATGCTTCGTCCAACAGGAGCAAACGTCTACGGTATAGACATAAATCCGGATGCCGTCTCTACGGCTGCATTGCCCGGTATTCGAAAAGGCAGCGCGGAAGCAATCCCGTTCCCCGGTCGCACGTTTGACCTGTGTATTGCATCACACGTCATAGAACATTTGCAATCTCCGCAGTCTCTCTTTAAGGAAGCAAGCCGCGTACTCAAACACAACGGGAAGCTTGTTCTTGTGTATCCATGGGAACCGTTCAGGGGCGCCTCTGTCATTGTCGATGTCATCCTAGCTCTGCGCATACCGACGCTTTCACTCATCAGAGAAATTCACCGGCATAAACTTTCACCGCACACCCTGAAGCAATTTGCAGACGGAACGCTTCGACACGTCAAATCGAGGATGTTTTTTCGCAATCACATAGTGCCTGAGTATATAAGTGTGTTTGCAAAAAAGTAGCTTCTAAGAAATATATTCTTTTCCCGGAAAATCATTTCAGCAAGGGAATAATTCATTTATTTTTCTGTTGGGTATAGAATATATCCAGTGAAAGTAAAATCATTTTTCCGGTTTTTCAAACCCCGTTTAGTGAATATCTTACTGACCCTTTTTGTTTTATGCCTGCCGCTGTTGCGCGAACAGTACAATAACGGGCAATACGTCACGTGGCACCGGCCGATAGTGGTCTTTGCTGATTATCTCCGGGGACCGAGGAATTATCAGCCGCTTATCATGATGTTTGTATTAACCTTGGTCATCTATTTGGCAGTAAGTGTGATTTTAGCTATCTTCAGAATCACGAAAGACAAGAACTAAACAGCATCCGCATTCGCACGACGGGTATTTTCACGCGAGCATAAATAATGTATGATATATTACAATACAGAGATGTTTGCTCGTTTTAAAAAGATTGCCCCGCTACGCTAAGGCTTCGTGGGGTCCAAGAGTCGCTAATCCAATAAACATTGGAAATCGACTCTACGAGAGGAGCTACATGTCGGATAACAACAAGAGCACCCAGGGAATCGTGATTACCCGCGTCTTTGATGCACCGGTTGAAATGGTATGGAAGGCGTGGACAGTGCCTGAAATGGCGAGAAAATGGTGGGGACCCAAAGATTTTTCTGCGCCAAGCATCAAAATCGATCTTCGCGTAGGCGGAAAATATGTTTTCGCCATGCACGGGCCGAAAGGTTCCGAGTGGGATAAGGACATGTACAGCGCCGGGGTCTACAAAGAAATCGTGCCGAACGAAAAACTGGTCGTGACGGATTACTTTTCAGACGAAAAGGGAAATCAGCTTGACCCGGTTGATTTCGGACAGGATGAGAATTTCCCCAAAGAATCAACGGTTACCGTACGTTTTGAAGAGACAGGGCCGGGCAAGACCAAACTTTCCATTGCGTATGCCAAACCCGCAACCGAGGAAGAGTTCCAGGCAATGGTGAAAAGCGGCATGGAGGAAGGATGGAACTCGTCATTGGATAAGCTAGTAGAGGCAGTAAAGATGTAAAATGGTGAGAAGGAATAGTTGAAAAAGTAGAGAACCAAACAGAACCATGCCAAACGACGTTGATGCTTACATTGCAAACGCCCCGCAGGCGGCGCGCGGGAAGCTGAGAGATATTCGGCGGATTATCAAAGACACGGCGCCCCGGGCTGCCGAGCGCATCAGCTACGGCATGCCGTATTACGATTACAAAGGACGACTGGCGTATTTTCGGCTTGCGAAACATCACGTCGGGCTCTATGTACCGCCCCCGGTGATAGAGGAGCACAAAAAGGAATTAAAAGAGTACGCAACCGCAACGGCAACTGTTCGTTTTCCGCTGGACAAGCAACTTCCCGCCGGTCTCATCAAAAAACTGGTCCTAGCGAGGTTAAAAAAGAACGAAGAAGCCAAAAAGAAAAAATAACTCAGGTTACCGACTGATGCTTCCAGTCTGTTATCCTAAAATTATCCCAACAAGCGACCTCACTATGCTAACTTCGCATCGTTTGTCCGGTTTTGTTACCATGATGGTATGGATTTGCAGTTTTTGAGGCCGCGAACGGTAAATGTTTTGTTGACGCTTTTAGTTTTGTCAGTGCCTCTTATCAAAGAACGTGCGCCGCTACCTTCGGGCGGATATGAAGTAGTCGTGTACAGGCCGATATTTTTGTTCACGGCATACCTTCAGATGAATGATTATTATCCGTTTGTCTTAATGGTCGGTTTTTCACTGGCCGTCTATTTAGCAGTTTCTGTGGTTGTAGGCATTGTTTCAAAATTGCATAAGAAAAGAGCTACGTAGTATCCGTTTTCGCAAAGCAGGTTTTATAGAACACGTCTCGGATTTATAGTATTCGATATAATTACTCTATGGACCTCAAGAAAGTTTTCGTCGCAGTAATATTCATACTTGCCGGAATCGTTACAACGTCCCTGTTTTGGAAACAACCCATTTTTCTGTCTTGCTTACTCCCTGTGTTGGCTTTTCTCAAACACCTTTGCGCACCTATAAAAAAGGAACTGCTGTGGTTTTTCCTGACGGGAATTTTGGGCACAGCAACGGAAAGCCTTGTTATGTTTCTGGGAAATAACCCCTGGAGTTATGCCGAGCCTTTCTTTCTGAATTTTCCTCTTTGGTTACCTTTCCTTTGGGGATTGGCAGGCACAATATTTGTTACCCTGCGTGAGGGCATACTGAAAAGACAATAGGCATTCACCTGCTTTGCCCGTCGGAGTCAGTCTGTTGTCCAGAATCGTCTAGCCGCTTTACCCTTGAAATTTGTGCTAATCTAAAACAGTGGAAGTCATATTTTTCCTGGCAGCTTTTTTCTCCGAAATTGTGGGTACCATAGCAGGATTTGGTTCCTCGACAGTATTTTTGCCCCTGGCGCTTCTTTTCGTTGACTTTAAAACCGCTTTGACATTGGTTGCTCTGTTTCATGTTTTTGGCAATATGGGGAGAATTGGATTTTTTCGGCACGGCCTGGACAAGAACATGCTTACTAAATTTGGTTTACCCAGCGTCTTCTTCACAATTCTTGGTGCATCATTAGTTTCTTATATTTCCCAAAGTTTACTCAAAGGGATGCTCGGAATTTTTCTTGTCGGCTATTCGTTGTTGGTTCTCTGGAAAAACACATTCAAAATTAGTCCAACCCTTCTGACGTCAGTCGTCGGAGGCGGGGCATCGGGCTTTTTGGCGGGACTCATAGGCACGGGAGGGGCGCTTCGGGGTGCGTTTCTGACCGGATTTGAGTTACCGAAAGAAAAATATATTGCAACCGCTGCAGCAATAGCGTTGGCGGTAGACATGACTCGGATTCCCGTATACCTCTCTCAAGGATTTTTAGAGAGTCAATATTATTGGTATGTTCCCGTATTGTTTGCCATTGCTTTCGCCGGTTCGTTTACCGGGAAACAAATTGTGACAAGAATATCCCAAAAACAATTTAAAAAGGGCGTTCTCGTCGCGATTGTAGCAATTGGAGTGAAGTTTATTTACGATTGGCTGGTGACAATATAGCCTCGGGAATCGTCTTTCGGGCCCAACATTTATTTATTGAATAGTTTTCTCAGTTCCGTTTTTGCCAGTTCCAGAATTTTCTTTTTTTCTGGTTTCAAGGATTTTCCGGCGCGGTTGATGTAGAAATTCAACATGCTCATGGCGGAGGCAAACGGCGTTGCTTTCCGTCTGATGCTCACCTCAGCGCTGTGTTGAAGGCTTCGGGCGATTTTTTTGGGGTCTTCCCAGGTAAATACCCCCTCTTCCAAATCCAGAGAGATGCTGTGTTGGGTAACTTCTCCGGACCAGTATGTTTTCTTCATATCCGTATTGTATTGCGTCTGTAAAACAGCAGCCGGAAAAAGCAGTAACGGTAGATTTTTTTGCCCGATACGATAGTATGTGCGTATATGACCAAACAATTCGTCAAAGACGCGTTCGGTTGGGGGTTTCTTCTGTGGCTTATCGGTTACGGCATGGGCATGATTCTGTTTTCCTTGGTGCCCGCCTCTCTCATCGGCTGGATAATTATGCCCATTGGTACAGTCATCACACTGTGGGTCTCGTTCAAAAAAGTGAAAGCTGATGCATTTTTCTATTATTTTCTTTTGGCCGGTATCTGGACCCTTATCGCAGTAGTGTGTGATTATTTCTTTCTGGTCCGTGCGTTTAAGCCCGCCGACGGGTACTACAAACCGGATGTGTACCTTTATTACGGACTGACTTTTGTACTTCCCTTGCTGGCCGGTTGGCGGAAACAACGGAAATGAACAACCTCAAGGCAACCATAACTGTCGGAGCATTCGGCCGCAGTGAGTCAAATGATATGCATGCCGTATGAAAATCAATGCGCAGTGGCACACCAAAAACAAAATGCCCAAGAACCCGACGTTGGATCAGAGAGTTGAGTGGCACATAAGCCATGCCAGGAATTGTGCGTGTCGGGAAATGCCTGCCAGAATCAAAGAAGAGGTTATTAAAAAGAGAGGGTTAGAAATTTAGAAATCGGTTCCATTATACAGTCAGGCGATGCTTCTTTTTGCGTCGCACGTAGGCCACAAGTGCAATAACACCCCAAGAAATCGCTACCAAGAGAATTTGAGAGGCGAGGACCTTATCTATTTTCAACGTTAGGCTTGTCGAGTCAGGGGTTGAGGCGGGGGATGTATTGTCTGCGGTTCCCAGGACCCGGGTTTCCGTTGGAGACGGCAACAAAGATCCAAACGTCTGCCGAACAGGAGTAAGCGTATTGGTGGGCAGTGGTGTTGGGGTAGGCGATGGCGTGTTGGTGGGTATAGGCGTGGGTGTGGGGGATGGCTGCGGACAATTGTTTGGCATATTATATGTAGGAATTGTGCAAACGGTCCAAGTCCCTTCGCCGTCGGAGCTTCGTCCCATGGAGGTGTTGTATCCCAAGATGCCCGGGTAACTTTGGCTATCAACCTCATTATTTTTTTCATCAAAGAGCCGTGCGGTGTCTCCTCCTATTGAAAAGCTGATATCGGTTTGGGATCCGGTAAAAGTCAAAAACCCATGGGGAGCAATGATCGCGCTGGCATTGAGAATAGACGTTTTTGCAACACCAGCTGAATTTTGAATGGTCCACCGGTCGAGGGATACCGGTTCAGACCCCGTGTTATAGAGTTCAATCCATTCTTGGGTGGCAGGCTCCGTTTTTGGTAAGAGTTCATTGATAACAACTGCGGCCCATGCAGAGCTGTTGGTAAAAAATGGAGAAAGGAGGAAAAGTGTGACAGCGCCTATGATTGTAAATACAAAGCGCACCCCATTGTAAAAATGGATATAGGAGGATTGTTGAGTCACGACAAAAGCATTATAGAGATATAGTGAGCGATTGTATAATACGTGCCAGTTAGCACTGTCCGGTTGTATAAATGAGGTTGTATACGAATTTCGTACCCCCTCTATCCCTCGGAGTATAAATTTTCATCTTGTTATAACCTCTTTTTATCAAATTTTCGGGATAATATGAGCTTTGAGATGACAGGTGGCGATTTCTGTCGTTTAGCGCTGGAGGGACCGGGTGAGGATGGGAAAATCGATTGTGATATTCTCCGGTGTAAAAAATAGGCATTGACGTGCAAGACCGTTGGCAAAGCGCGCTGCTTCTGTCGGGTCGCGGGTTTCTGCATACCGGTATCCAAATCCCGCGCTAAAAATATCGCCGGAGCCGACGGAATCAACAATGTCTTCTATGGGAACCGGAATAGTCGGGATAATTCGAGCTCTTGTTTTATCAATAATCATCGCACCCTTATCACCCAGGGTGACAATGGCGAGAAGGTTCCGGTTTGCTGTCCACGAAGTAGCAAGAGCTATGGTATCCGGATAGTCCTGATCGGACAAGACAACGACATCAACCGCATCAAGCGCTGCATCTGCTTCGTCAAACTTTCGGAACCGGACGGTATTATCCTTGTCAAACCGGCGGAAATATCCTTGTGGAAGAAGGATTTTTAGCGCATCCCAATGTGCTGTTTCTTTGATCCTCCGGAGATATTCCGGCGAGAAATTCGGCAGAAGCGGAGCGATGAAGATAATATCAGCACTTGCCAGTGCCGTAGAAAAATCTGTATCGATCGGGATTGGTTCTGTATATTCACGATTGAGCGCCCGCTGGGTACGGTTGTTTCCCGTGATAACATTTTCATAGACGAGCGTCCGTTTTCGGTTCGGTTGAGGTGGGTAGATAGACACATGTGAGAGATGTTGAATGAAATCGGGTCCGTATGGCGCAATGATTGCGACATTGCAGTTTGGCAATTGATTGAAGATTTTTGTCATAAACATCGCAGGGCTTCCGGCTGTTTCGTACGTGGCATGTTCTGACCGGTTACGGTCAACGCAAACGTGTCCGATGATTTTAATAATAGGCACAGATGACTAGCATAAACTAAAGTACTCTCTTTTGTCGACAGTTCGAAAACAAAATGCCCAAAAGCTCTTCTCAGGACGAAAGAAACACATGGCGCCTGGGGCATGTCATGCCTTGCGCGTGCCGTCCGCCCGGCGGAAAAACCCGCATTGATTCTTAAAGATGAGTGTGTAACAATTGCGCCAGACAAGGACGGCACAGGTTGCGAAAGCTTATCCAAAGGAGAATAGCAGCACCCTCTGAAGCGTCGTTTGCCACAATAATCCGATGATATGAAAGACGCATCATCCCAAACCCAACAGAATCTTCTTCGTGCGTTTGCCGGCGAAAGCATGGCAAGAAACAAGTATACGCTGTTTGGGAAAATTGCCCGCAAAGAGGGATTGGAGTGGATTGCCAGGGTATTTGAGGAAACGGCGGACAACGAGCGGGCACACGCGGAGGAACTCTACGAACTCATCAAAGGCGACGTTGATGCTTCCGTGACGCTCGACATCAAAGCGTATGCAAAAACCATTGACAACCTGAGGCTGGCCGCAGCGGGTGAAAAATACGAATGGACGACTATGTACCCCGACTTTGAGAAAATCGCCGCCGGAGAGAAGGACGGTGAGGCGACCCGACTGTTTGGCCAACTGAAGCGGGTTGAAGAGAAACATGAGGAGCGCTATATAATAATTGCCAAAAAGCTTGACAGCAAAACGTTGTACGACCGGGATACGGAATTGGAATGGAAATGCGTCAACTGCGGATATATCTACAAAGGCAAAACACCGCCGGGAACGTGTCCGCTGTGTAAGAAACCGTACACTTGGTACATGCCCCTTGGATTTGTGCGCTGACAGGTTTGCACTATTCGGAAATTGACTGGACAGACGGAAAGTGAGTACACTGATGGTAGTATGGACGAGAACAAGCCCCCGATAATTGACCTTGGGAAAAGCATATTGGATGCTCCGAAAGAAAGCAGTTCACAATTTCAGCTCAACCCCACGTCTGTTATTGCCAGAAACACATCCTCCGAAGAACGCCTGAGAGAGCGCCAGATTATTACGGCGCTCGTGGGTATGATGGCCGTGGTTGCCGTGATAGCATTCGGACAGTATTTTGTTCAAACGCGGGTGCAATCGGTGAGCGTGGAAGCTGCCGTGAATATGAAACGGACTCTGCGCGGCACTGTCGGAAGCGTTGACCACGGAAGAGAGACGTTTGCCCTGTGGTATCAGGAGTCTCTGGATCCGCGGATTCAGTACGCAAACGTTATGGAGTGGATGGTCCGGTTGCCGCCGGGAACGAGTTTCATCGGCAGCGACGCGGTACCGCAAAAAGAGTGTTATGTCGTTACCGACATCAGAAAAAGTCTGAGCGAAGCCCAGCCCACCCCGTGCTACGCGGTGGTCCGCACCGGGCAGGAGGTTTTGGTGGAATACGTCGTACTGCAGCCGGAGAAGGAAACAATGGTTGCAAAAACCATTATCGGCAACAGCCAGTAACCCCCCTTGTAGATTTTATCCGACTCTAAAAAAAAGGAGACATTTCCGGCATGTGTCTGATGCAAAGCGACCGGTGTTCTGTCAGAATAAATATGTGACAGACGAAAACCTTGTTCCGACGGACCGGGGTCTTTCGCATGAGGAAGCGGCAAGACGGCTGAAAACCGGGGGATATAATGAGCTCCCTTCGGAAAAAAGAAATACCGGCTGGAAAACATTCCTCAACGTGTTACGCGAACCCATGCTCGCGCTTCTGGTGGGAACGGGCGTCGTGTATCTTTTTCTGGGTGAAACAACCGATGCGCTCTTGCTTTCTTCTTTCATTGTATTCGTTGTCGGCATCACGTTTTACCAGGAACACAAAACAGATCGGGCGCTTTCGGCTCTCAAACAGCTCTCAAGCCCCAGAGCACTAGTCGTGCGAAGCGGTGAACAGCGTCGCATTTCGGGCAGGGAAGTGGTGTGCGGGGATTTGTGCATTACAAAAGAAGGAGATCGCGTTCCGGCTGACGGATATGTGCTTGCCGAAAACAATCTTCTGGTCGACGAATCTCTTCTGACCGGCGAATCAGTTCCCGTCCAAAAACGCGTATGGAACGGCGCGGAAAAGGAAGTGCCTCCCGGAGGAAACAACACACCGTTTGTTTTTTCGGGAACATTGGTGGTCGGCGGCCGCGCTACCATGCGAGTGTACGCAACTGCAGCCAACACACAGGTAGGAAAAATCGGTGTATCCCTTGCGAGAATTGAAGATGAAGAGATGCTGTTGCGTAAGGAAACGAAACGCATAATCCGAACATTTATGATCATTGCGGTTTCCCTTTGTTCACTGGTAGTCGTTCTGTGGGGAGTAACGCGCGGGAACTGGATGCAGGGAATTCTGGCCGGGCTCACGTTCGCCATGTCCATGCTTCCGGAAGAATTTCCGGTGGTTCTGGCAATTTTCCTCACCCTCGGTGCGTGGCGTTTATCCAAACGCCAGATACTGATACGGCATTCCTCGGCAATTGAAACACTCGGTGCGGCGACGGTACTGTGTGTGGACAAGACGGGGACGCTGACGGAAAACCGCATGAAGCTTCAGATGCTCCACACAAACAAACCTCACCGACTGTCCGACGACACTCCTGTGCCCCGGGACTATCACGAGTTACTTCTCTGGGGAGCGCTTGCCAGCGCACAAGATCCCTTTGATCCCGTAGAGAAAGAATTGCGTCTGCGGGCATATACACTCGGGGACACGCCGGAGGCGCTCCGGGAGAAACCCGTTCGTGAATACCCGCGCACGGATACGGTATCTGCTGTTTCTTATGTATACGGGAAGAATCAGGAAGGGTATAGAGTTGCAGCGAAGGGCTCACCGGAAGCCATAGCGGGACTGTGCCACTTAGACGAGCCCGCTCAGGCTATGGTTTCCGACGTTCTTCGGGAAATGGCAATGCATGGGCTTCGGGTATTGGCAGTAGCGCGTGCGACATGGGGTTTACATGAGCTTCCCCAAAAACAGGAAGAGTTTTCGTTTTCGTTTCTGGGAATGGTGGGATTTGCGGACCCCATCCGTTCCGGGAGTGCCCAGGCGCTTGCGGAAGCCTATCAGGCCGGGATTCGCGTCATTATGCTCACGGGCGACTATCCCGGGACAGCTCAAGCCATAGCCCGGGACGTTGGGCTCAAAAACCCCGAATCATATATGGTCGGAGAAGAACTGGGATTTCTCAACCACCTGGAACTTCGGGAAAAAGTCAAATCCACCAACATTTTTGCCCGGATTCAACCCGAGCAGAAGCTGTTATTGGTCAACGCACTCAAAGCAAACGGGGAGATAGTTGCCATGACGGGAGACGGGGTGAATGACGCGCCGGCACTCAAAGCGGCGCACATCGGAATTTCGATGGGAGGCAGGGGAACGGATGTGGCGCGGGAGGCATCGGACATCGTACTCATAGATGATAATTTTTCTTCTATTGTTCGAGCGGTTCGTACGGGACGCAAAATTTACGAAAATATTAAAAAAGCGATGCTCTATATCGTGGCAGTACACGTGCCCATTGCCGGCATGACGCTTGCGCCGATACTGTTGGGCCTGCCGATAGTGCTTCTGCCTGCTCATATTGCATTTTTGGAGCTTATTATAGACCCTGCTTGTTCTACGGTGTTTGAAGCGGAACACGCAGAAGCGGACATTATGAAACAACCGCCCAGAGCGCTGCGCGAGCCGACATTCTCAAAACAAACGCTGTTGGTGGGACTCATGCAGGGGACAAGCGTCCTGGGTATCGTCTTTTGTATGTATATGGGCGCTCTTTTGCTGGGGGTAAACGACACACATGCAAGAACGCTTGCGTTTACGACCTTGGTATTCGGTAACCTGACGCTCATTGTTACCAATCTGTCGTGGAAACGTACGATAGTTGCCGTTCTCCATCACGCAACGCCGGCACTGCGCATGATTCTCGCGGGAGTCATTTGTATGCTGATTGGGGCGCTCTACGTCCCGAAGCTGAGGTTCCTGTTCCATTTTTCGCCATTGAGCTTTATGGACCTTCTGGTAACACTTGCGGCAGGAAGCATCAGTTTGCTGTGGTTTGAATTACTCAAAGCAACAAAAATGTTCAGAAATAAACAGACTGTTTTATCGTATTCCGGGAGAAACGACTCGGGGTAGAAACCCGGAAAAGTTGACTTTTCCTGTAGCTTTGGGAACATAATAGAAGGAGTGGCACGCAAAAAGACTATGCTCAAGCGTTTCGGTCTCTCCAAGGCCTTTGTTCTTTTTCTGATCCTCTATGCCCTCGTGGGGGTTGTTGTATATCTGGGAACAAAAACCAACGTTGATTATCGGTCCAGAGCCGGGACAGAAAATATTCAAACAGTCGTCATGAACACGGTGTTGCGAACCGACGTTGCCAAT
>Ga0214473_10001794_pt1 | contig 27485 bp, 19 predicted proteins | sample RVTome_7_FD_203509 | JGI IMG/M metagenome (GOLD analysis project Ga0214473, IMG submission 203509) | Soil microbial communities from uranium-contaminated site in the Upper Colorado River Basin, Wyoming, United States - RVT98D197 | ecosystem: Environmental > Terrestrial > Soil > Contaminated >...
CTACCGCCAGATGCTCGGCTATGTCCGCGAGCGGCTCGAGAGGACGTCGGTGGGCTCTCGGGAGGAGGGCGCCTACCCCTCGGAGAAAGAGCTCTACGAGGACCTGTTGCAGATCGAAGAGAGTCTCCGTGCGAACGGCACGCGATCGGCCTCCCTGGTGAGCCGGCTGATGCGGCAGGTCTCGACCTTCGGACTCCACCTCGCGAAGCTCGATCTGCGCCAGTCGGCGGCGCGCCATACCGAGGCGCTCTCGGAAATCACGCGCGAGCTGGGCCTCGCGCCCTATGGAGAGCGAAGGGAAGCCGGACGGGTCGAATGGCTCACCTCGGAGCTCTCAACCCCGAGGCCCCTTCTAAGCGGCGACGCCCGGCCGAGCGAGGCGACGAGAGAGACCCTCGACCTGTTCCGGGTGGCGCGGCGAGCCCTCGACGAGCTGAGCCCGAGTGCGATCGGAACCTACGTCATCAGCATGGCGAAGGACGTGAGCGACGTGCTCGCGGTCCTGGTTCTCGCCAAAGAGGCCGGGCTCTACCAGCCGGCGGTCGGAGCTCGCGAGCTCGTCGCGCGGCTTCGGGTAGCGCCTCTTTTCGAGACCATCGAGGATCTCAGGCGAGCGCCCGGAGTCCTCTCGCGACTGCTCGAGAACCGCGCTTATGCCCCGGTGTGGAAAGCCCAGGGAAATCTCCAGGAAGTCATGGTCGGCTACTCCGACAGTTGCAAGGATGGAGGCATCCTCACCTCGAGCTGGGAGCTCCACAAGTCCCAGGAGGCGCTCTCGAAGATCGCCCGCGGGCACGGGGCCGAGCTGCTCCTCTTCCACGGGCGGGGCGGGAGCGTGGGTCGAGGGGGCGGGCCGAGTCACGAAGCGATCCTGGCTCAGCCGCGCGGAACGCTCCGCGGCAGGATCAAGATCACCGAGCAGGGCGAGGTGGTTTCCACGAAGTACGGGCTTCCCGAGATTGCCTTGAGGAGCCTGGAGGTGGCGACCTCGGCGGTCATCGAGGCGAGCCTTGATTCCGGCGACGAGGTCGTGCCCTCTGAGGACGAGCGGATGGCCCGGTTTCGCGAAGTCATGGAGGAGCTTTCCCACACGGCGTTTTCGTCCTATCGATCGGTCGTCGCCGACACTTCGGGCTTCTCCAGGTATTTCCTGGATGCGACTCCGGTCGAGGAGCTCGAGCACCTCCACATCGGCTCCAGACCCGCCCGCAGGAAGAAACGCTCGACGAGCCTTGCCGATCTGAGAGCCATACCCTGGGTCTTCGGCTGGACCCAGAGCCGGCACCTGCTTCCGGGCTGGCTCGGCGTCGGCTCGGCCTTCGAAGCATTCGCTGAGCAACGGCCGAGAGTCCATCTCGCGCTCCTCCGAGAGATGCACCGGGATTGGCGGTTCTTCCGCAGCATGCTCTCCAATATCGAGATGGCTCTCGCCAAGGCCGATTTTCAGATCGCGAGGCATTACGCGGAGCGGCTCTCCAGTCGAGGGGGGAGAGCGATCTTCGAGCGACTGGAAAAGGAGTACCAGATGACGAGAACCCGGCTCCTTCAGGTGACGGAGCAGAAATTCCTACTCGAGAAGACCCCGGTGCTCCGGCGCTCGATCGAGCTCCGCAACCCCTACGTCGATCCGATGAGCTACCTTCAGGTCGAGCTCCTCGCCCGCCATCGGAAGGCGCGGGCGAAGCGTCGGGAGGCGCAGGAGGAACTGCTTTACGCCATTCTTCTGACTATCAACGGCATCGCATCGGGGCTTCGCAATACCGGCTGAGCGGCGGCGACTCCCGGTTCTGGCACGACGGAAAACTACCGGCGCTGAGCTGGCGTTGGTGATCGATCGCTTCGACGAAGAGAACCTACGGCCAGAGAGAGCCCGACGACTGGCCCCACTCCGGCTGGGGCTTCGGGAACATGAGCGCTCTCTTCGATCGCTACATCGGTTTCGGACTTCCCCTCTTGGTCACGGAGATCGGAACGGTGGACTCGTCGATCCAGGTGGCCTATCTCGAGAACGTCTACCAGCTCGCCGCGAGCCGCTACTCGGAGCGGGTCGATCGCGTTTTCTGGTTCTGCTGGAGCGACGGCATGGTGCCGCCGTTCGGCGTGGTCACGGCGACGGGCACGGCGAAGCCCGCCTATTGGAGTTACCCCGCCGTCGCGCCCCCTTGAGGCAAGGCCGCAAGGTTGTATAATTACCCTAACGGGAACAGCCGGACGGTCCGGAGTGGAAGGAGGCGACTCGTCGGGGCGCGCGAATGCCGACTGTCAAAGACATCCCAGGACCGCATCGGGTTTTCTTTTACAGCTTCGATTGCAATGAACCCGCGCACGTGCACGTCCGAAGGGAAAGAATGGTCTGCAAATTCTGGCTGGATCCGATCACGCTCGCGGCGAACCATGGTTTCTCGGTGAGGGAACTAAATCAGATCCGCTCGACAATCGAGAAACACTTAACGAGGATTTTGGAGGCATGGCATGAGCACTGCGGCTAGCGTGGATGCTCGAGTCAAGGATGTGACCGTCACCGAGGAACTTATCACTTTTGATCTCATGGATGGCCGGGTGATCAGCGTACCGCTCGCCTGGTCCTGGCGCCTCTCGAAAGCCACTCCGGCGCAGAGAAAGAATTTCGAGATCATCGGCGAAGGCCAGGGCGTGCATTGGCCTGAAGTCGATGAAGACCTCAGCGCCGAAGGCATGCTGCACGGCGTTCCCGCGCGACGCCCGAAGAAGTAGTTCCGCGCGGCCGATGCCGCTTCGGGTTCCGGACCAAAAACTCCCGCCCTCCCTTACGGTCCAGCAGGTGACCTGCCGCAGGGCGCGGGCGCGTCGACCGAAGTCTTCCAGATCGGCGGATGCTTTCACGGCGACCGACGAAACCACAGAACCGTGTTCGGATGGCTGCGCGCACTCCTCAGGGCCTCTCCGTCGGCGGTGACATCGACGGAATGGCAGCCCGGGGAGTCGACGTAGCCCTTGACCTGACCCGTGGCGCGATCCACTTTCACGATCCAGCTTTCGGCGACGTTCCGAGGTTGAGTCCCGATCCAGAGGTTCCTCTCGGGGCCGAGCGTAAGGGAGAACGTTTTGCCGAGGTGGGTCCAATCTCCGAGATGATGTCCGTCGACGTCGAAGCGCTGGATGCGACGGTTCTCGCGTCGGCAACATTGAGGACGCCGTCGGCCGCGGCAATTCCGTGCGGTAAGTTGAATTGTCCGGGCTCCGTCCCGTGAGTTCCCCACGCGCGGATGCGATTCCCTTCTCGGTCGTACTCCAAGATGCGCGCGTTGTCGAGATCGACCCCGACTGGGATCCGCTGCGGGAGCATCCGCGCTATCGAGAGATCCTCCAGGAGTTCGGCCGCTGATTTCGGGCGCTTGCGTCGCGTCGGGCCGTCTTCTAGCATCATTCCCAAAGGTAGGTGTCCTATGGCTCGCCACGCACTGAAGCATGCTGTCTGGCCCTCGGTCATCTCGCTCGCGGTCACGATCCTGCGCTTCGCATCGGAGCGCGCGGGGCTCCCAGGGAGCGTCACGTTCTGGATAGGGATCACCTGGGTCGCCGTCCTTACCGGCATCTACTATGGTTTCAAGCTCGTCGGAGAAGGCCGCCCCTACCTGCTCCTGGGCCTCACCATGATCTTCCTCGGATGGCTGTCGCGGATTCCCGTGGTGATTCTGTGGTGGTTCGCGAAGACCTACGGCCTCGGCACCCACTACGACGTGTTCGGAAGCTGGACCGAGGCATTGAGTCTCCAGCTCCTCCTCGGTCCTCTCGAGCACCTCGCTTTCGGGATCCCGGGCCTCGTGATCCTGGCGCTCAAGCGCCGAAGGACGCCGGCGACGACTTGAGGCCGAACGAATATCGAACTTCCTGGAGGGCCGCTTGGCTCGTGCCGTTGCTCGCGCTCTCTTCCTGTTCCCGGGAGAGCGCGACTCCGGACTGGGCGGTCGAGGATCTGCGGGTCGAGCACCTCGAGGCGCCGCTCGGGCTCGACGAGCCCGCTCCGCGTTTCACCTGGAAGCTTATCTCCGAGGCGCGAGGCGAGAAGCAGTCCGCGTATCGCATCGTGGTGAGCCGTTCCGGGGAAACGGTCTGGGACAGCGGCAAAGTTTCCTCTTCCGATACGACGCTCGTTCCCTATGAGGGAACCCCTCTCGAGGCGAGAGCTCGCTACCAGGTCGAAGTGGAGGCCTGGAACCGAGACGGCTCGGAGAGTGCCTCGGCGGAGTCGCTCTGGGAAACGGGAATGCTTGGGGACTGGAGCGCGCGCTGGATCGGCTTTCCCACTGTTGAGTCCGACCGCGCTCCGGAGTCGGCACCGAGCCCCTATCTCCGGCGGTCCTTCACTCTCGAGGCTCCGGTTAAGAGCGCGAGGCTCTACGCCGCCGCGCTCGGTCTCTACGAGGCGAACCTCAACGGGACGCGCGTGGGAGAGGGAATCTTCACTCCGGGCTGGACCGACTATCGCCGTCGGATCGAATACCAGACGTACGACGTGACCCCTCTTCTCCGGCAGGGCGAGAACGTTCTCGAAGCCGTTCTCGGGGACGGCTGGTACGCGGGAACGATCGGCTGGGAGAAGACTCGCCACCACTACGGGCCCTACCCTCTCGCTTTCATCGCCGAGCTCCACGTTGAATACGAAGGCGGCGAGCGGGGCTTGATCGCGACGGACGATAGCTGGAAGGCGAGCGAGGGGCCGATCCGCGCATCGGACTTTCTCATGGGAGAGACCTACGACGCGCGGCTTCCGCCTTCGGCCTCCTCTCCCGTCACCGTTCTCCCGCCTCTGGAGGCGGCGCTGGTGGGACAGCACTCGTCTGTCGTCGAGCGCATCGAGGAAATCCCCGCCGGGAGTCGCACCGAGCCGTCCCCGGGGGTTTACGTCTTCGACTTCGGACAGAACCTCGTGGGGTTCGCCCGGCTCCGAGTCGAGGCCGAGGCGGGAACGCGGGTCGAGATTCGCTTCGCGGAAATCCTCGCCCCCGATGGGAACCTCTACACCGCGAATCTGAGGACGGCTCGATCGACGGACGTCTACATCGCCAGGGGCGGCGGCCCCGAAGTCTTCGAGCCTCACTTCACCTTCCATGGGTTTCGCTACGCCGAGATCCGGGGATATCCGGGAGAACCCGCTCTCGATGCTTTGACCGCGGTCGTGGTCCACTCGGCGACGCCCGAGACAGGCCGGTTCGAGACCTCGAGCCCGCTCCTCAATCAGCTTCAGAGGAACATCGTCTGGAGCCAGCGAGGGAACTTCCTCTCCGTTCCCACGGATTGTCCCCAACGCGACGAGAGGCTCGGATGGATGGGGGATGCCCAGATCTTCGCCCGCACGGCGTGCTTCAACGCCGACGTAGCCTCGTTCTTCACGAAGTGGCTCCAGGACGTTCGCGACGCCCAGTCGGACGAGGGTGCTTTTTCCGACGTCGCGCCCCGAATCGTGGTGACGACCGACGGCTCTCCTGGCTGGGGAGACGCGGGCGTCATCGTTCCCTGGACTCTCTATCGTTGTTACGGCGACGAGAGGCTCCTCGAGCGACACTACGAGGCGATGCGGAGGTGGGTCGAGTACATTCGAAGCGCGAACCCCGGTCTCATCCGAAAGAACAAGCTCAACAACAATTATGGCGACTGGGTGGCGATCGGCTCCGACACCTCGAAAGAGCTTCTCGCCACGGCCTTTTTCGCCCACGACGCCGATCTTCTGGCCCGCACCGCCCGGGTGCTGGAGCGAGAGGACGATTGGAGCTCGTACCAGGCTCTGTTCGAGCGGATCCGCGCGGCGTTCGTCGCGGCCTTTCTCGATGACCAGGGGCGTGTCCTCGGAGACACCCAGACCGGATACGTTCTCGCCCTGAGGTTCGACCTCGTTCCCGGAGAGCTGCGCGAGAAGACCGTCTCCCACCTGGTGCGAGCCATCGAGGAGAAAGGGGGGCACCTTTCCACGGGGTTTCTCGGGGTGAAGCACCTTCTCCCGGCCCTCGGGGAGGGCGGCCGCTTCGACGTCGCCTACCGGCTTCTCATGAACGAAACGTTTCCTTCCTGGGGCTACGAGATCCGGAACGGGGCGACGACGATCTGGGAGCGTTGGGACGGCTGGACGGAGGAGAAGGGATTTCAGGATCCGGGCATGAACTCCTTCAACCATTACGCTTTCGGCTCGGTGGGGGAGTGGATGTACGAGAACGTCGCCGGGATCGACTTCGACGAGAGCGCGCCTACGAACGAGAGGATCGTCATCTCGCCGCGTCCGGGAGGCGGGCTCACCCACGCGCGGGCGAGCTACGACTCCATCCGCGGCAGGATCGAGAGCGACTGGAATCTCGAGGGCGCGCGCTTCGAGCTCACGGTGGCGATTCCGGCGAATACCGATGCCCTGGTCTATGTACCCGGCGAAGTCCAGGACGCGGACGGCGCGACGGTCCTTCGCGATGAAGGGGGATTTACCGTGTTCGCGGTCGGCTCGGGTCGCTATCGGTTCTCGTCGAGAGTGGAGGGCTCATGAGAGTTCTCGGGGAGAGCGACGCCGATCTTCTCCACCTGCGAAGAAAGAGCGTCGCCATCATCGGCTACGGAAACCAGGGCCGCGCACAGGCGCTGAACCTCAGGGACAGCGGGATCCCGGTCGTCATCGGCTCGCTCCGGGACGAGAGCGCGGAAGAGGCCGAGAGGGACGGCATCGAGGTCTTCTCCGTCGCCGAGGCCTGTCGGAAGGCCGACGTCATCGCGCTTCTCATCCCGGATGAAATCCAGACGAAGGTCTATCGCGAAAGCGTCGCGCCGGCGGTCGGCTTCGGCTCGACCCTCGTCTTCGCTCACGGTTATAACGTTCACTTCCGACGGATCGTGCCTCCCGAGGATGTCGACGTCATCCTGGTGGCGCCCCGGATGATCGGGGTCCACGTGAGGACGAGCTTCGAGCAAGGGAGAGGCGCTCCCGCCTATATCGCGGTGGCGCAGGACGCTTCGGGGAAGGCGCGCGAGACGGCCCTCGCCTGGGCGAAGGCAATCGGGGCCACGAGGGCGGGCGTTCTCGAGACCACTTTCGCCCAGGAGACGGAGCTCGATCTCTTCGCCGAGCAGGCGACCTGGCCCATCATCGTCCGGGACCTCCTCCTTTCCTACGAGGTCCTGGTCGAGGCGGGACTCCCGCCGGAAATGGTGGCGCTCGAGCTCTACGGCTCGGGGGAGGCTTCGGAGATTTTCCGGCAGATGGCGCGTCGAGGGCTCTTCCGGCAGATGCGGCTGCACTCCCAGACCAGCCAGTACGGGACTCTTTCTCGAGCGTCGAGGATGCTGCCCGACGAGGCGAAGGTCAAATTCCGGCAGGCGCTCGTGGAAATCCGCTCGGGCGCCTTCGCGCGCGAGTGGACCGAGGAGCAGGAGCGAGGCTATCCGAGGTTCGAGGATCTGAGAAAGCGCGCCTCGGAGCACCCCGTGAACGAAGCCGAAGCTCTCGCCCTCGAGATCATGAAGCGAACCGGGATCGAATGATGGCAGGAAGGCTCGCGGGCAAGGTCGCAGTCGTCACCGGGGCTTCGAACGGCATCGGGGAGGCGACGGCCGAGCTCTTCGCCGAAGAGGGCGCTCCGGTGGTCGTGCTCGACGTCGATCCCGCGGGAGAGGCGGTGGCCCTTCGAATCCGCGAGAAAGGCGAGCGCGCGATTTTCGTTGCGACCGATATCTCGAAGGAAGACGACGTCCGCTCGGCGATGGCGCGCGCCGAGGCCGAGTTTGGCCGCATCGACGTGCTGGTCAACAATGCCGCGGTTTTCGTCCTCGAGGGACTCGAGGCCTCGGTCGAGGCCTGGCATCGTTCTCTCGACGTGAACGTGATCGGAACCGCGCTCTCGACCCGCTATGCCGCGGAGGCGATGAAGAGGCACAGCTCGGGCGCCATCGTGAACTTGAGCTCGATATCGGCCTTCGTCGCCCAGCCGCACTTCCTCGCCTATAGCGCCACCAAGGCGGCGCTGGTGAACATGACGCGGTGCATGGCCCTGGACCTCGCGCCCTTCGGAATCCGGGTCAACTGCGTCTGCCCCGGCACCATCCGCACCGCCGCAACCGACCGCCACATGGCGCAGACGGGGATGACCGAAGACCAGTTTCTTTCGGAGAACGCCCCACTGCACCTCTTGAACCGGGTGGGAACTCCTCGGGAAGTCGCCTGCGCCATTCTCTTTCTCGCCTCGGACGAGGCGTCATTCATCACCGCGACCCCGCTCATGGTCGATGGAGGCTACGTCGCCCGATGACCCGCTCCATCCAGTTCGGGTTCTGCGTTCCCATCTTCGCGAACCCGGGGATGTCGTTCTTCCGGACTCCCTGCTACGAGAGGCTCGACTGGGAGGCGACGAAAAACGCCGTTCTCGAGTGTGAGAGGCTCGGCTATGACTCTCTCTTCGTCGCCGACCACGTCTTTCTCGGGCGAGATGGAGCCATATTCGAGGGCTGGACGCTTCTCTCCACTTTCGCAGGAATGACGGAGAGGATGCTCCTGGCGCCCATCCACCTCTGCGACTCCTTTCGGAACCCGGCTCTCACCGCGAAGATGGTCGCGACCCTCGACATCGTCTCCGGCGGGCGCTTCCTCCTCTTCTACGACTACGGCTGGAGGCGGGCGGAGTTCGACGCCTACGGGTTCGCCTTCGGGGCCGCCGACGAGGAGCGGGCCGCCCGGATGGAGGAGGGTCTCAACATTATTAAAGGGATGCTGACCGAGGAACGGTTCACGTTCGAAGGCCGGTTCTACCGGGTGAAAGAGGCGCTCTGTTCCCCGAAACCGGTGCAGAAACCTCTCCCGCCGGTGTGGATGGGGGAGACGAACAACAAGGTGATGGTGCGAGCGATCGCGAAGCACGCGGACGTCTTCAACTCCATGCCCGCCTCGGTCGAGGGATTCCGGAAGAAGCTCGACGTGGTGGGCGAGGCCTGCTCGGCCGTCGGACGGGACTTCTCTTCGCTCGGCCTCTCGCTCGAGACCCAGATCCTGATCTCCCGGAGTGATTCGGAGATCGACGCTTGCTTCGAGAGGATGGAGAAGCTCCGGCCAAAGGCGAGGAGCGACGAGGACATCCTCGCCCAGATGAAGGCCACCAACCCCGCCCTCGAGAGCTACGGCTCGCGGAAGGATCTCGAAAAGGAGTTCCTCATCGGCACCCCCGACGTCATCGTGGATCGTCTGAAAGAGTACGTAGCCCTCGGGGTCGAGCACTTCATGCTCTGGTTCATGGATTTCCCGAGCATGGAAGGCATCCGCCTCTTTTCTGAGGAAGTGATGCCCAAGTTTCACGGAGGTTAGAAGACACATGAACAGGAACACAGAAGCGGTGCAGGAGATATACGCGAGCTTCGGGAGAGGAGACATCCCTGCCATCCTGGCAAAGCTGCGGGAAGACATCGAGTGGGAGCACGACGCCCTGGACCACGGCGTCCCCTGGCTCATGCCCCGAAGGGGAAAGGCTGAGGTCGGTGGTTTTTTCGAGACTCTCTCGCAAATCGAGTTCAAACAATTCGAGCCGGTGGCGATTCTGGAGGGAGGCAGCCAGGTGGTCGCGACGATCCGCGTCGATCTGGTGGTGAAGGCGACCGGAAGAGCGATTCGGGATCTCGAGGCGCACCTCTGGACCTTCGATGAGAGCGGTCGAGTCGCGCGGTTCAGGCATCTCGCGGACACCCATCAGCACGTCGTGGCATTCAGGGGCGCGTAGCGCCCCAGAAGCCCGCAGCGGCAAACCATACGACGGACGACAGCAGGAAGAGGTTCTTCATCCGGGGAACTGGGGGTGATCCCTGGATGCGTCGGCCGGGGCTCCCCCCCCGGGAACGGACCACGCGGCCCGCGATATCAACCCGACCACGCCGCACAGATCATCGACTCTGCGCGGCCCCCGAACCCCTCGACGATGTTCCTCTCCACGCGACCCGACCGCTCTTCGCAGGGTTCCATACAGCAAGAAAGGCCTCCAGTCACGCTGTTTCGACGACCGCGTTGTGCTGCGTCTTTTTCAGCTCCTGCTGGTGAGTTTGACACTGTCACGTGAGGCAGGCCTCCCGTGTAATCTCAACATAATAGAAGGAGAGCAAGTTCTCTACGCCTACTGAAATCAGTGGCACAAATCCTGCTTGTCACGGAATGCAGTGAAATTTTACCTCAGAGGGGGGTACTACTTATGAAGCGAAATCGCGTTCTTAGCTTGGCCGTCGTGACGCTTTGCCTCATGACGGCTGGGGCCGTAACTGCCCAAGTCTACACTTCGAGTCTCGCCGGGCGGGTCACGGACCAGACGGGTGCAGTACTGCCTGGTGTCACCCTAACTCTCAGCGGCCCCAAGCTGCTCCAACCCCAGACGGCGATCTCCACGGAAACGGGCGCTTATCGGTTTGCGGACCTCCCGGTCGGAACCTACAGCCTCACCTTTGAGCTCGCCGGATTCCAGACGGTGGTACGCGAAGACCTGATTCTGAATGCGGGAGCCACGGTAACCGTGAACGTCCAGCTCGGCCTCGCCCAAGTCGCCGAGGTCATCACGGTATCGGGCGAGTCGCCGATCGTCGATGTACGCGAAACGGGCATTCCACAGACCTTCGACCGGACCCGGCTCGAGAACATCCCAAGCGCCCGCGACCCCTGGGTCATTCTCGAGCAGACTCCCGGAATGGTGATGGATCGGCAAAACGTGGGTGGCAACGAGTCGGGCCAGCAGTCCGTCTTCGTCACCCGCGGGACGTCCTTCACGCAGAACTCCTGGAACTACGACGGTGTGAACATCACCGACAACGCCGCCTCGGGCGCCACTCCGATGTACTACGACTTCGGCGCCTTCGACGAGATCAACATCACCACCGGCGGCCAGGACACCTCGATGCAGACGTCGGGCACCCAGATCAGTTTTATCATCAAGCAAGGAACCAACTATTTCGCGGGACAGGCGAGCTTCTACGGTACCGATGGGTCCTTGCAGAGCGACAATATCGACGACGAGCTTCGCGCCCAGAATGCGGGAGCCGGCTCACCCATCAAGCACATCCTGGACTACGGGTTCGACTTGGGAGGCCCCATCGTGAGGGACCGGGCCTGGATTTGGGGTGACTACGGCGTCCAGGATATCCACCGCGGCGTCGTCGGCTTCCTGAAGCCGGGCTGCACCGACCCCAACGACAAGAACTGCCTCAACGACGACCCGACTCTGCTCAAAAACTTCAACGTCAAGTTCAACCTCCAGGCGGCGCAGGACAACCGCTTCAATTTCCTGCTGGGCTACAACAACAAGACGCGCGCCACCCGAGGGGCGAGCGACCTCCGTCCCCTGGAGACGACGTTCAAGCAAAGCGGGCCTGCCTATGTGTGGAAATTCGAGGACCAGCACACCTTCAGCCCTACACTCCTGATGACGGGCCGCTTCGCTTACGTGGACGGGGGCTTCGCCCTCGACTACCAGGACCCGGCGCTTCGGGACGTGCAGGTGACCTACGACTACAGCACCGGCGCTTACGCCAGGTCCTTACAGGACTATCACACCACCCGGCCTCAGTACGTGGGGAACCTCGACGGCAACTACTTCCTCTCGAACGCGCTCGGCGGTGAACACGAGTTCAAGTTCGGCTACCAGTACAAGAAGACTCCCGTCGACTCCTCTACCACGTTCGGCGGAGACGTCTATGCGGTCTTCGACGGCGGCGAGCCCGTGGAAGCCTGGCTGTTCCGGCCTGCGGGAGTTTCCTACGAGGGCACCTACCACGCCTTGCACGTTCAGGACGTCTTTACCCACGGCCGCATGACGCTGAAGCTGGGTGTTCGCTATGACTACCAGGTAGGGAAGAACGTTCCGTCTCAGATTCCCGCGAACAAGGTGGCCCCCGATCTCCTGCCCTCCGTCGATTTCGCCGGCACGGCTCCCATCGAAGCGTGGAATACGTTCTCGCCGCGGCTCGGCTTCACCTACGATCTGAGCGGAGACGGCAAGACCATCGTCCGCGCCAACTACGGCCGCTACTACGATATCCTCGACCTCTACGGGGTAGTCCAGAGAACGAACGGTGCGCTCTACGCCGAGATCGATCACCCCTGGGCCGACCTCAACGGCGACACCTTCGTCCAGAGAAACGAAATCGACACCAGCGTCGTTCTCTACAACGCGAACGTCGATCCGGCGAATCCAGGCTCGCTCGAGTCACCGAACCAGATCGATCCGAACCTCTCACCTCCCGTGACCGACGAGTTCATCGTTGGATTCGAGCGCGAGGTCAAGACGGACTTCTCCGTGGGCGTCAACTACATCTACAAGAGGTTCACCAACCTGCTCTGGGACGACTGGTATTCCGACGGGGGCGTCTCCGGTATCGACTTTCCTTGGGTGGGAGTGACCCGGAACGACTTCGTCCCGACGACTGAGACGTTCCAGGGACAGGCCATCACCTACTACCGGCCCGCGCCCGGCGTGAGCAAGACCGGAGACCTGGTCACCAACTGGCCCGACTATCACCAGCGCTTTTCCGGCTTCGAGCTCACCGCCAACAAGAGGCTCTCGGACCGCTGGATGATGAACGCCGGCTTCACTTTCGCCGATCACCGCGAGTACTTCGAGAGCGACGCCGCGGTCTTCGACCCCACCAACATCGACATCCGTGACGGAGAACAGGTCTATTACGGCAGCGCGGGAAGCGGAAAGAGCGGTTTCTTCATGAACTCCCGCTGGAACTTCAAGCTCGACGGAATGTACCAGCTCCCCGCGGGCTTCAACCTCGCCGGCAAGCTGAACGGGCGTGAGGGATTCGTATTCCCCGAGACCTTCCGCACCTCATCGAGACCCGGTGGCGCCGGCCGTGCCGAAGTGCTGTTCGACCCCCTCGGAACCACCCGTCTCGAGCACCTGTGGGTAGCCGACTTCCGGCTCGAAAAACAGTTCGAATTCGGTGGCGCCAGGCGGCTGAGCGCCATCATGGACATCTTCAACCTGTTCAACGAGCCGACGGTTCTGGGCCGCGAGCGCCGGCAGAACCTGACGACGGCGAACCGGGTGCAGGACGTCCTGTCGGCACGCATCTTCCGATTCGGGGTGCGCTTCAACTGGTAAGCTCTTCCAGTCAAGCGGATCGATGCCGGCGGCCTTCGGGCCGCCGGTTTTTTCTTCAGGGTTTCTCCGAGCTACGACGGAGCGCTTCTTCCAGGTTGAGTCGGGCCTGTCGATAGTCCGGGCTCAAGGCGACGGCTCGTCGGAGGAGGGGAATCGCTCGGGAAGCGGCGCCTCCTTGGAGATAGAGAAACGCGAGGTTGTTGTAAGCCTCCGCATAGTCCGGGGCGAGCTCGATGGCGCGGCGAAAAGCGCGCTCCGCCTCCTCGGGTCGCCCGTTCCGCGCGAGGGCGATACCGAGGTTGTTCTGGGCGGGAGCAAACTCCGGGTCGAGCTCCGTCGCTTTCCTGAAGGCTTCCAACGCGCCAGCATCCTCGCCGCGGCGCGCGAGTGCGTTCCCCAGGGCGTTCGCGATCTGGGCATCCTTTGAATCGAGTGATTGGGCGCGCCGATAGTGAACGACAGCCTCGTCGACCTTTCCGTCTTCCAGCAGCAGGTTTCCGATGTTCAACTGAACGACGGCATTGGTGTCATCATCCCGTTCCGCCTCTCGAAGCGCGGTCCAGGCTTCATCGCGTTTGCCTTGCGACAGAAGGGCGTCGGCGAGAACGAGACGAAGCGAGGAGTCGGACTCGACCGAAAGACGTTCGCGCAGCAGGCGTTCCGCCTCGGCAGGCCGATGCTGAGCGAGGCGTATTTCCGCGAGCTGGTAAAAGGCGCGCACCTGATTCCTGTCGAGCTCGAGCACCCTCTCGAAGCCGGAGGCTGCTTGGGGGAGCTTTCCCTGGCCTTTGTAAGCGAGGGCGAGCCCATAGTTAGCTTCGATGCCTCCGTCGTTTCGTGCGAGAGCCCGGCGGAAAATCTCCTCGGCGCCGAGATAGTCCTGCCGCTGCAAGCGGATGTTGCCGAGCGTTATATAGGCGACCATGACATCGGGGTCGTCCTCGAGAAAAGAGCCCAGTAGCGAGGATGCGGTCTCGAAGTCACCGGTGATGTTGGCAATCGTGGCCTCGGTGAAGCGGTTGAACGTGCCGATCTTGTCTTTCGGATCGGGGAGAAGCCTGTCCTCGGTGGCGGGGATGCTTTTCGCCGTCGCCGTGATGTAACCGAGCGAGCGGAGCCTCTCCTCGGTTTCGGGATCCACCGGCGCGGTCTCGGCCCGAGACGCCTCGCCTCGTCTCAATCGCTCGAGCTCGCCCGAAAGGCCGGCGACGGCGGCCGCTTTCTCCGAGGCCAGGTTCTCGCGCTCGTGAGGATCGGCTCCGAGGTCGTAGAGCTCCGGTTTCGGGGCATCGATGAACTTGAAGCTCTCGTTGCGCAGGCCCCTGAGAGGTGCCCAGCCAAAGTGCAGCCTGGCGTAATGAGACTCGACGTAGCCGGTAATGTCGAGCCCTCTCTCCCTGCCCTCCAGAAGCGCTCGGAGGCTCACGCCGTCGATCCCGGGTGGGGGCTCGACGCTGAGCAGATCCAGGATGGTGGGCATCACGTCGATGCTGCGCACCTGTCCTGGGACCCGATTCGCGGCCGCCACTCCCGGGCCTTTCACCAGGAGCGGTATGCGGATGGTGGAGTCGTAGACGAACAGTCCATGCCCCGCCTCGCCGTGCTCTCCGAGCGACTCGCCGTGGTCGCCGAGAAGCACGATCAGGGAATCGTCATAGAGCCTCCTATCTTTCAAGAACGAGAGGAGCCTTCCCACTTGCTCGTCCACGAAGGCGATCTCGCCGTCGTAGCGACCCAAATCGTCGTCGCCAAACCCCTCGCGGAAGCCTGCCGGCGGGGCATAGGGCGTATGCGGGTCGAAGAAATGAACGAAAGCGAAAAAAGGAGCTTCTCCTTGCTCCTGCATCCAGCGGAGTGCCGGCTCGAGGACCTGGTCGGCCGGCCTCTGGTGGCTGCTGAGCGTCGTGGCGCTCTCGCTGGGGGCATCGAACCGATCGAAGTAAGTGCGAAAGCCGCGCGCGATGCCCCAGCGGGAGTCGAGAACGAAAGACCCGACGAAGCCTCCCGTGGCCATTCCCCGGGCAGCGAGCTTCTCGGCAAGCGTCACTTCCGAGGCGGCAAGCCGGAACCCGAAGTTGTCGATGATTCCATGATGGAGGGGCGTGCGCCCGGTGAAGATCGATGAATGGGCGGGGAGGGTCAGCGGTGTCGCCGTGGCCGCATTCTCGAAGAGCGTGCCCTCCTCCGCCAGGCGATCGATGTTGGGGGTGCGCGCCGCCTCGTATCCGTAGCATCCCAGGTGATCAGCCCGGAGCGTATCGATGCTGATCAAGATCAAGCGCGCCGCGTGGGCGGGAGCGGGCTGAAACCGGACGACGAAGACGAGCACCGCGGCGAGCAGCAGGACGCCAAACGCCGGCCCCAGAAGCCGCCCTCTCCCCCGGCGCGCCGCGGAGGGAGCACTTTTCTCTTGGGGCGCTCGCCTGGCTTTTTTTGGGCCCACCTAGAGTCTCTTCTTCAATTCGTCAACCAGCCGTCTGACTTTCCCGATGTCGGACCGGTAGCGCTCGGCGGGCGCCGTCTGGACGAATCGCTCGAGATAGCTCACCGCCTCTTCGAAGCGATTGAGCTTGGTGAGCAAAGTCCCGAGATTGTAGAGCGTATCGTACTGCCGCGGATCGAGCTCCAGCGACCGCCGCCAGCTCGAAACCGCCTCGTCGCTCCGCCCGGCGCCCGCCGCGATGACACCGAGCGCGTTCCAGACGACGGCGAGGTGCGGGTCGATCTCGAGAGCGCGGCGGAGCTCCCGTTCGGCGTCCCCATGCCGGCCCTGGACGAGATACACCGACGCGAGGTTGCTGTAGGCGCTCGCATAGCTCGGGTCGATGGCGAGGAGCTTTTCGAACGTCTCGATCGCTTTGTCGGCCTTACCCGCTCGGGCATAGGTCACGCCGAGATAATTGTAGGTCTCGGCGTAGCTCGGATCTTCCGCGGCGACCGACTCCAGGAGCTCCGCGGACTCCTGCAGCTTGCCCGCTTCCTGCAGGTAGAGCCCGAGGCGTGCCCTCATCGTCGGTGTGGGGGACGAATGCGCGAGCGAGCTCTCGAGGACGGCAATGGCCTCATCGAGCCGTCCCGATTCGCGCAGAACGTAGGACAGGTTGTCGTAGGCCTTTCCCATGGATGGCCGCTCCCTCAGGATGGCGCGCAAGATCTCGATCGCCTCGTCGGTACGGCCCGCCAGGTGCGCCGCCACGGCTTCGTCCAGCTTGTCGGAGAGGTGGACGAGACGTTTCGGATCATCGTCGGCGGTATAGGAGCTCTTCCGCCCGAAAAGGAGCCTCGGTGTCCGCGCTGTGACGTAGCCGAGCGATTCGAGCCTCCGACGCGTCTCCTCGTCCACCGAGAGGGGTCGTGGTTCCGCTCCCTCGGCGCTCGAGGCGGTCGTGACCAGCTCTTCGAGTCGGGACGCCATTTCTGCGACCAAGGAGGGACTCGAGCTGCCGAGGTTTCGCGTTTCGCCGGGATCCGACTCCAGGTCATACAGCTCCGCGATGGGAAGATCGATGTACTTGAAGCCCCGGTAATAGATACCGGTCAAAGGTGCCCACCCCCGGTTGAGGTTGAAAGCCAGAGCCTCGAAATAGCTCTCCCGGCCCGCGTCGTCCTCTCGTCCCTCGATGAGCGGGATTAGTGAGCGGCCCTGCGGCGCGTCGAGCGCCCGAAGCCCCGACAAGGCGAGGGTGGTAGGGGCGACGTCGATCAATCGCACCCGAGATGACACGCGGCGAGAGGGAAGGACACCGCGCCACGAGAGAATCAGCGGCACGTGCAGTGAGCTCTCGTAAGCGAACATCCCGTGCGTCCGTTCGCCGTGCTCGCCGAGACCCTCGCCGTGGTCGGACGTCAAGACCACCAGCGTGTTGGCGAGACGGCCTTGCGACGACAGAGTATCGAAGAACCTCCCCAAGGCCGCGTCGACGTGGGCGACCTCGCCGGTGTAGAGATCCTCGCGGAAGTCCTCGCGGAACGGCTCCGGCGGAAGATAAGGCGCATGGGGATCGTAAAGGTGAACGAAGGCGAACCACTTCTCGCTCCCGCGGCTGGAAAGCCAGTCGAGGGCTCGACCGAGAACGTCCTCCGCGGGGCGCTCCGAAACGGTGAAGTCGTCGAGCGCGCTCGTGTCCCCGTAGAAATCATCGTACAGCTCGAAGCCTCGATCCAGACCGAAACGGGAGTCGAGAGCGAAGGAGCCCACGAACGCGGCGGTACGATAGCCCCCTTCGCGAAAAACGTCGGTCAAAGTCTCTTTCCCGGGCGCGAGACGGAAAGAGCCATTGTCGCGAACACCGTGGGCGACGGGATACGTCGCGGTGAAGAGCGAGGCATGAGACGGAAGCGTGATGGGAACGTGCGAGACGGCGTGCTCGAAGACGACCGCCGCGTCGCCGAGTGCATCGATACTCGGGGTAGCGTGGCGGGCGCCGTAGAGCCCGAGATGATCCGCGCGCAACGTGTCGATGCTGATGAGAAGGACGTTCGGTGACGGTTTCAACGGAAGGGGAACTTGGGCTTGCGAGCGTGTCCAGACGAAGAGGGCGGTCGTCCCTGCGAGAGCGAGGATCGAAGCGGCAAACCACATCCAGCGCCGGGACGATCCGTGAACGCCGGTCTCTCCCGCTGCAGTCGCGGGCGGCGGTTTGACGTGGGCGCGTTCTCCCCTTCGACGGTGCTTCGACACCGCTCCCATCTTAGCAACCCGGGCTTTTCCACCTCCACGGCAACCGTCAGCACGCAAACGGGAGCTCGTATTGACGCTCCCCTTTTCGAAGTCATCGTGGATCGCCTGAAAGAGTACGAAGCACTCGGGGTCGAGCACTTCATGCTCTGGTTCATGGATTTCCCGAGCCTTCAGGGCATCCGGCTTTTCGCCGCCGAGGTGATGCCGAAAGTGCGCTCCAGAGGCTCGCCGAGGTAAACCAGGCAACGGATGCTATCGAGAAGATCGTTTTCATCGCGTCTTCGCCCAGGCTCCCCCGGAAGTAGGCGACCGGCGCCGCGAGACACGCCGCCAAACTGACCAGGGCGAGGACGAAGACCGCCTTTCTCACGTTCGCCTCGTCGCGAGCCCGAGAGCGACATAGCCCGCGAGGGCGATGCCGTAGCCCGGGAGCCACCGGTAGAAGAGGTGCAGGGGCATGAAGTAGCAGGCGGTGAGAGTTCCCGCCCAGACGACGGCCGCCCTCCAGTTGACGAGAGCGCCTTCGGCCTCGGCCCGATACCGCGGAAGGCCGAACCGGGGAAAGAGCCAGTGCTCGGCGAAGACGACGGCCCCGACGGGCATGAGAACGAGCCCGTAGAGAGCTACGTAGTCGAGAAGCTTCAGGAACACCGCGGGAAAGCAGGAGAATGCCGTGGTGAGCCCCCCGGCGACGAGGGTGATCTTCCATCGCGGCCAGCCCGTCACCGCCTGGAGGGCGAGCCCGGCCCGATAAAGCGTCGGGTTCGCCGTCGTCCAGCCGGCGAAGAAGACCGCGAATGCCCCGGAGACGCCGAGGGCCTGATAAGCCATGCGCCCCGGGTCCATCTCCCGGCCGATGGCGGCCACCATGATGCCCGAACAGATCCAGGCGAGCATGTGGCCTGAATACATCCCGACGGCGGAGTAGAGCCCGTAGCTCCAGGTCTTCGCGAAGCGGAAGAGCGCCATGTCGGAAAGCCCGATGTGCATGGCGAGGTTTGCGAACCAGGCGAAGAACAAGACGTGCCCCAGGGTGAACTTCTCCTGCCCCTCGGTCGCGACCCCGGTCCAGACCTGACTCCGCGCCACCTGGGCGAGATTCGAGAGGTCCGGCGCAACACCGAGCTTGGGTAACGAGGCGATGGCGCCTGCGAGGAACGCGACGAAAATCCAGGGAGAGCACAGCCCTCCGAATCGAGCGAGCTTCTCGAATCCGAGGATGGCAAAGAGCGTAAACACCGTGCCGATGAGGACGGTTACCAAGACCCAGCCGAGGCTCGTGGGGACGAAATCGGAGAGCCCCGGGCTCCGGATCGCGAAAGCGGGGCCGAGCGCGGTGGCGGAAACGGCGATCATCGCCCCGGCGAGGATGCAGTAGAGGACCGCGTTCGCGATGTTGTAGACGAAGGCGAGGCCCGGTCCCGCGATCTTCCTCAAGTACCAGTAGAGCGTGAGGCGAGTCTCGGTCGCGATCGGGGCGCAGACAAAGGTCCAGGAGAGGACCGCGAGGAGGTTTCCCACCAGGAGGCCGATGATCAGATCGCGGAACGTAACGCCGTGCAGAACGAAGAACGCCCCGATGACGAACTCCGTTGCCGCCACGTGCTCACCGGCGAAGAGGCCGGCGAAGTGCCGTCCGGGCTCGAGGGCGCTCTCCTCAACCGGCTCGCGGTCGTACTCGTAGAGCTGGTCCATACGGGCGGTCAGGCGAGCCAGCCTGCTCATGGGGAAGAAGAACAAATCAAAGCGGAGGTCGTAACGCTCCCGGTGTCCGAGGCTTCAGGACGCGGTAGCGGTCCTCGTGGCTTCAACGGGAATCGCCGGCGCGCGGCCGAGCGCGAGCCGGTACGCGAGAGGCCGCAGCCAAAAATACGCGAGGCCGGCGGCGAGGAGGTCGCAAAAGACGGCGGCCCAGAAGACGGTCTCCCACGATCCCCAGGTCTCGACGAGCCAGGCCGCGCCCCAGCTCGCGAAGATCGACGCCGTCCCCTTGGCCGTGTACTGGATGCCGTAGTTCGTCGCGGCGTACTTCGGACCGAAGACGTCTCCGATGGCGGCGGGGAAGAGCGAATAGATCTCGCCCCAGGCGAAGAACACCAGGCCCGAAAGAATGACGAACAGCAGAGGATGCCCGATGAAGCTCAGGAGCGCGAAGATGCCGAGAGCTTCCAGGGCGAAGGCGATTCCCATCGTCTGGTAGCGGCCGATTCGATCGGAGATGTAGCCCCAGAAGGGGCGGGTCAAGCCGTTCAGGGCGCCGCTCAGAATGAGGGCGAGTCCGAGGGCGGTGACTCCGGAGAACAGAACATGCTTGTCCATCCCATAGGTGGAGGCGATGGGGTTGATCTGGGCCGTGACCATAAGCCCTCCGAAGGCCACCATCGTCATCATCAAGTACATGAGCCAGAACGTTCCCGTGCGCACCATTTGTCCCGGCGTGTAGTCGAGAGCGTTTTGGACAACCTTGGAGGGCTTCGAGGCGCCGGCCGCGACTCTCAAATCCGTGGGCGCCTTCCGCAGGAACTGGGCCGCAACCAGGACCAGCACCCCTTGAATCACTCCCCAGACGATGAACGTGCGGCGGTAGCCGCTCGACTCTATCATCCATTGAATGGGCAAGATGGTGAGCGCCGTCCCGAAACCGTAGGCGCCCGCGGTGAGTCCGGCGGCGAAGCCGCGCCGGTCGGGGAACCACTTGAGAGCGGTCCCGATGGAAGAAAGGTAGACCGCTCCGGCGCCAACACCGCCAAGCCCGTACGAGAAGTAGAGCCCGGGAAGGGAATTCGCGAGTCCCGAGCCTATCCATCCCAGCCCGACGAGGATCGCTCCGAAGCTCACGACCACCCTCGTACCGAGCCGGTCGATGAGCAATCCTTGAAGGGGTCCGAGCCAGGTCTGGACGAGGACGAAGATGGCGAACGCGATCTGGACGGCGGACAACTTAGCGTCGAGGCTCTCGGTGAGCGGGATGGTGAAGAGAGTCCAGGCGTACTGGAGGTTCGCGATGGCCATCATCGCGATGACGCACGCCACGAGCTGGAGCCATCGATTGACGGTGGGCGCCTTCGTTTCCATGCGGCGCATCATAAGGGCTCGCTCGACGCGAAGGCAAGAAACGCGCGGATGTGCTATCTTCCCCCGGCGTCAGGAGGTCTAGGAACGTGCTGACGAAAACACTCCGAATCCCGCGCGAGCGGAGCGAGCCCGGCCGGGAGGAAGCGATTGCGCCGGAGGCGCGAATCGCGGGGATCCGGCCGTCCTCCCCGAGCGAAGAGCGAGGGGAGCGAGCCGAGCGAGGAGCGAGGCGAGCACTGAGAATGAGACGTATCTTGCTCGCCTTCACCTTCGCATCCCTGGCGGGTGTGTTCCCCTCGTTCGCCGCCGCGGTGGAGCCTCGTGTGCTTCTCGTGGGGGTCTGGCCCAACCGACTCCGGTTCTTCGACGAGTCGACCGAGGAGGTCGTTGGCGAAATGCAGTTGCGCTACGGCGCCGTCACCAACGTCTTTGGATCCGATCGAACGTCGGACTACCGCCGCTTCTTCTTCGTCACCGACCGGATGGAGGCGGTGGAGGTGGTGGACATCGCGTCGAAGACCGTTGTGGACGAGGTCAAGCTTTCTTCGCCCGAGAGGAGAGTGCGGATGTACGGGGCGGCGCCCGACGCCGCGGGTAAAGTCCTCTACATCACCGTCGAGGCCGTGGGCATGGAGGTGGACCGCTTTCTTCCCGAGACCGTCGACGTGGTGCGGTACGATCTCGAATCCCACCGGCTCCTCGACAGCTTCCCGCTTCCTCCCGAGATCGAGGTTCTCGGTCTCCCTCCGCTCCTTCGTCCCGCGCCCGACGGAAAGACGCTCTACGTGCTGTCGCAGAACATCTACGTCCTGGACATCGAGACCCACCAGATAGTCGACAAGATCGATCTCTCGAAAGCGCGGGCGCCCGGGTACACCGCGCCTGGGCTCGGCTTCAGTCCCTTCGAAGCGTCTCCCGGAATCCTCTACGGCTTCTATCGGAGCCCCGACCCCATTCTGAACAAGACGATGTTCGGCATCACCCGCGTCGACCTGGAGCGGCGCGAAGTTACGAGCTTCGACGTTTCGACGGACCTGAAGGTGGAGTGGTTCACTCTTTCTCCGGATGCAAAACGCGCCTACGGGGGAATGGACGACATGGTAGCAGTGGATCTCGAAGCGAGAACGCTGCTCGTGAGAAAAGAGGGTGTGGAGCGGGGCCGCCAGAACACCGCCATGGTCGTCTCCAGTGACGGGACCAAGCTCTTCGTCGGGGGAGTCGGACCCTTGATCCACGTCTACGACGCGAAAACCCTCGAGCCGCTCCGGCAGATTCACGCCGGGGGGGACATCATGAATCCGCCTCAGTCCCTTCCCCGGAGCATCTTCGGCAAATAGGCTTAGTCGTCGGCGTAGGGATAGGGAGCGACGATGGCCGCGCCCACTTCGAATCGGCCGGGGCGAAAGGCGGAGATGTCCACGGTCTTCGAGCGCCCATCGAGGAGGATCTCCGACATCACCAGGCCGACGGCCGGCGAGATCTTGAAGCCCATTCCGGAAAAGCCCGTGCAGCAGTAGAGCCCGGCCACTCCAGGCACCTCGCCCATGAGCCCGTGGTAGTCGGGGGTCATAGTGTAGACGCCGGAGACCCCGCGGGCGATCCCCGCGTTCTCCATCGCCGGGATGCGCTTCGAGAGAATCTCGACTTTGGACGCCATCGCGTCGAGGGACGGCCGCTCCGGGAAATTATCGGGATCGGCCCCGCGGGGTCCGTAGAAGTCACCGACAAGGGTCTGCGTCTTCCCCTCGGCACGGAAGTAGATGTCGAGGATGGAATCGATGCAGGTGATGTGCGGCTCTCGAATCTCCGCCGGTCGCTCGAGGATCGCGACCTCGTGGTACTCGGTGTCGAGAGGAAGCTCGATCCCGGCGGCGCGAAAGAGCCGATCGCTCCAGGCCCCGGCGGCGACGATGACCCGGCTCGATTCGATGAGCCCCGAGTCGGTGCGCACGCCGCGAACGCGGTCGCCTTCGACTTCGAGGCCGAGCACCAGGTCGGACGGACGATAGCGGGCACCGAGCTCGCGCGCCCGGTGGAGAAAGTCTGTGGCCACCGTGGCGCCGTCGCCGTAACCGGAGTCGGGTTCGTAGGCGGCGAGGGCCACGTCCTCGAGGTTCCACCGGGGCTCGATCGCCTGGAGCTCCATCCGGGTCACGAGCTCGACGTTGGCGCCGCAGGAGCGCTGCATCTCGACGTTCGCGCGCAGGTTCTCGATCTCGCCCTCGGGCACGATGCGGACGAAACCCGTCTTCCGGAAATGTCCGGGCCGTCCCAGCCGCTCGCGCCACTCGACGAAGTACTCGAGGCTCTTGACCGCGAGGAGCACTTCCTCGCGCACCGTGTAGTGCATCCGCACCAGGGCCGAGGAACGGCCGCTCGCGCCGGAGGCCACGGCCGCTTTCTCGAGGACAGTAACGGTGCCCGCGCGCCTTTCCGCGAGATGGCAGGCGATGGAAGCCCCCATCACCCCCGCCCCGATGACGACGAAATCGGAAGTCTCTTTCATGGCGCGCGATCCTAGCACGCGGGCTGCGATAGAATCCGCACCACCGACCAGGAGAGTTATCCCATGATCGCTTTCGTCCTCGCTCTCGTCCTCCAATCGGCTTCGACTCCCTCCTCGTGGCTCCGTGAGGTGAGCCCGGGAGAGCTCGAGCGGCACTCGCGCGAGATCGTCCGGCACGTTCGACCCTCGGGGAGCCCGGGGGAGTTCGCGGCCATCGACTACATCGTGGGGGAGCTCCGGGCCGACGGCGTACCCGTCGAGGTCTACGAATTTTCTGTCTATGTCAGCGATCCGGTGCGGGCGTCGTTTCGTCTCGAGTCGGAGACCCCCGTCGATTTTCCCGCGCTCACCCAGGCGTTTTCCGCTTCTACTCCCGCGACGGGGGTGACCGCCGAGATCGTCGACCTCGGACGCGGCGCCGCCGACGATTACTCCCGCGTCGAGGCGCGCGGCAAGCTGGTGCTGGTCGACGGGCTCGCCGACCCCGAGGGAGTCCAGGCCGCTCAGAACGCGGGTGCCGTCGGGGCGGTCTTCGCAGCTACGGCCGATCGCGTGAACGAGATGACCGTCGGCCCCATCTGGGGCACCCCCTCCCCCGGAGACGTCCGGCTCCTTCCGCGGATTCCGAGCGTCGCCGTGAGCCGGGACGCGGGGGCTGCGATACGAAGGCTGCTCGGATCCGGTTCAGTTCGCGGACGGGTTACGACGGAGGTGTCTTCCGGGTTCAAGACCCTGCGGCTGCCGGTCGCGACGGTCACCGCTCCGCGGGATCCCGAGGGATTCGTCCTTCTCGGCGGCCACATCGACGGCTGGCACCACGGCGCGAACGACGAGGGAGCTTCGAATGCCGCGATGGTCGAGATCGCGCGCATCGCCCATCGCCGTCGCGACGAGCTCGCGCGGGGTCTGAAGGTCGCCTGGTGGCCCGGGCATTCGAACGGACGCTACGCGGGCTCGACCTGGTACTCCGATCGGTTCTGGGTCGAGCTTCGCGACCACGCCTTCGCCTATCTCAACATCGACGGCGTTGGGCAAAAGGAGGCGAGCCGGTTCTCGGCGGTGGCGACGGCCGAGCTCGAGCCGCTCGCTCGCGGGATCGTGAAGGACCAGGCGGGCATCGATCCCGAAGTCGGGCGGCCGGGCCGAAACTCCGACCAGTCGTTCTGTGGAATCGGGCTTCCCCTCCTTCAGTTCAACCACGAGCGCACCGAAGACATCGGCGGCTACTGGTGGTGGCACACTCCCGAGGACACGTTCGACAAGATCGATTTCGACATCCTCGCGGGGGACACCAGGCTCTATGTAGAGGCGCTCCATCGCCTTCTGACCGAGCCGGCGCCCCCTTTCGATCTGAGCGCGGCCGCCTCCGAGCTCGAGAAGATCCTGGTCGAGCGAGCCGGCCCCGGCCTGGATCTCTCGCCCGCGATCGAGCGCACGCGGCGTCTCGAGGCTCTGCTGGAAAGGATTGAAGCCTCTCTCACGGGCGCCAGGATTGATTCGGCGCTCGCGCGCCGGATGGTGGGAACGCTCCGGCCCGTCCTTCGGGTGATGTACCAGGAGCGCGGTCCCTATCATCAGGACTTCGCGCTCGAGCATCCACTCCTGCCCGGTCTGGCATCCGATCCCAACGCTTCGGAGTTCGCTCGAACGCACCTCCTCCGGGAAACGAACCGTCTCCTCGACCACCTCGATCAGGCTCTTTCCGAGGCAGAAGCTTTGGAACGGGAGCTCGTGAAATGAATAGAAGGCAAGCGATGAAGTCCCTCGCCGCTGCCGTCGCGGCCCCTCCGTTCCTGCAGGGAGAAGGAAACGCCGACATCCACGCTCACATCGAGCGGAGCTTCGAGGCCCATCTCGAAGCCCTCCAGAACTTCATCCGCCAGAAGAGCATCAGCAGCGAGAACGTCGGGGTTCTCGAGTGCGCGGAATATCTGGCGGACATCCTGAGAAGGCTCGGCGCGAGCGCGGAGCTCGCCGAGACCGACGGCTTCCCCGTGGTCTGGGGCTTCTACGACGCGGGGGCGTCTCGTACTCTCGCCGTCTACTCTCTCTACGACGTCGTTCATGTCGTCGAAAGCGAATGGAGCTCGCCGCCTTTCGAAGCCCGGGTGGTGCCGCTCGCGGGGTTGGGGAAGGCGATCGTCGGGCGCGGCGCCGTCAACCAGAAGGGACCGATCCGGGCCCTCCTGAACGCGATGGAGTCCGTCGTCGCCGTCCGGGGGAAGCTTCCCCTGAACGTGATGTTCGTCTTCGAAGGGGAAGAGGAGCTCGGAAGCCCGCATCTCCCTCAGTTCGTCGCGCATTACGCCGACCGCCTCCGCACTGCAGAGGGGTGTCTCTCGCCCGGGGCAGCGCAGAACCTCCAGGGGAGCGTGGTTCTCGAGCTCGGGAACAAAGGCATCGTCTATTTCGAGATGGAAGCGTCAGGCGAGCGAATGCCCCACGGTCCGAGAAAGTTCGACCTCAGCAGCTATCAACAGACGGTGGTCGAGAGCCCCGTCTGGCGATTGGTGGAGGCGCTCGCGACCCTGACGGACGGGAACGGGCCCAAGCTTCGCATCGAGGAGCTGAACCGCGCCGTCGCCCCGCTTACCTCCCAGGATCGAGACTTAATAAGGAAGTTGACCGGGACGTTCAATCCGGACGAGGTCTGGAAGCGGCAGTTTCAGGTCGACTCCTTCACCGAAGGTCTCGAGGGAGAGGCCCTTCTCGAGCGCTACGTGTTCTCCCCGAGTCTCAACATCGACGGGATCTGGGCGGGCTACACGGGTGAGGGCGTCGCAACGCTGATGCCGCAGAAGGCGACCGCCAAGCTCGACTTGAGGCTCGTTCCCGACCTCCGCGCTTCGGAGGTGATGCCTGCGATCCGGCGCCATCTCGACGAGCGGGGCTTCGGAGACATAGCGCTTCGCGAGCTTTCGGGCTACGACTGGTCCCGGACACCGCTCGAGGCTCCCATCGTCGAGACCCTCCTCGCCTCCTACCGCGGCTATGGATTCGAGCCTTCGATCTGGCCGCTTCGTCCGTCGGGAGCGCCGGCGTATCTCTTCACGGGACCCCCGGTCTCGATCCCGATGATTGGCGGAGGGCTCGGCCACGGGGCGCGGCAGCACAGCGTCGACGAGTACCTGGTCGTCGAGGGCGAGGGACGGATCGCGGGCCTCCCGCAGATGGAGAAGTTCTACGCGGATTTTCTCTTCGCGTTCGCGAGAGGCTGAGCTCCCGCGGCAGGCATGCAGAACATCTACGTCCCGGATGTTACGACCCAATGAATCCGCCGCCGCCCCTTTCCCGGAGCGCCCTGGGAAGAAACGGCTAGTCGTTGGCGTAGGGATAGGGGGCATTCCGCCCGGGTCCCGTCGAGGGTGCGGGGGTGAACTACCGAGCGGATTCGTCTTGACAGTTCGGCGCCTTTCTGGCGTCCGCATGGCCGTTCGTCGAGAGTCGTTGCCGAGAGACAGCGATCTTGCGCTGGATAAACTCCACCCCATAAACGCGCTCGGCGCTCAACCGATTGTGTGCAGTAAAGCCGGAGATATCTCTCGTCGTGGCTGTGATACAAGGCAAACGGCTTTCGTGCTCGATCTCGAGCCCAGTTCGCGCGCGACACCGCGTCCCATCCGGCCTGACGGCGAAGCTCGACGAATCGGAGACGGACCAGAAGGAGCTCGAGGTCGTCGTCAACTGGTTCGACGAGCTGAAGCGCCTCGCTCCGACGCCCTCGGGACGATGAGCCGGCGCGCCACCGTCAACGACACAATAGCGATTCGCGCAGGGAAGTTAGAACCGGTCAAGTCAAAGTCCTACTCCGACCTCGCGAAATCTTTCGCCGGTGACGCGGCCGAGACGGCGTCGTCCGACCTGTCCTTCAAGGTGGAGGACCAAGGAGTTGGAACGGCACAAGACGGCTGAAAGGGAGGAGGAATGTCGACTCGAGGCAGGGCTTGAAGGAGGCCTCGGGGATTTCGGAGCTTCGAGAATGAATTAAGGATCGGACTTGAAACCGATGCGGTGGCTCTTCTTTGGCGCCGCTTCTAGATACTCGCGGATGGTCTGGAAGAGCACGCGGATGTTTGCATCGTGGTCGGCATGTTTTCTTTCAAGCGCCTCGATCCTGCGGGCGAGATCCTTGTGGAGGGCG
>Ga0214473_10001795_pt1 | contig 27485 bp, 24 predicted proteins | sample RVTome_7_FD_203509 | JGI IMG/M metagenome (GOLD analysis project Ga0214473, IMG submission 203509) | Soil microbial communities from uranium-contaminated site in the Upper Colorado River Basin, Wyoming, United States - RVT98D197 | ecosystem: Environmental > Terrestrial > Soil > Contaminated >...
ACTGGCAAATACTGATTGGAAGCCTCTCTCACAATTTTTTATTACTGATACGGCTAAAACAAGCAGAGTAATTAATTCTTATGCCGAACTGTCAAATGCTTATCCCCATTCAGAAATAGCTTATGAATCCTATTTTAGAATTGGAAAAATTTACTTCACCAAGCTGAATAACATGAGTGAAGCAAAAAAATATTTTGAAAGGATAATAAACGAAGCATCTCTGTCACGATTTGCTGTTGAATCATTCGAACAGTTAGGAAAAATATTTATTATAGAAGGTGATCTTCAAAAAGCTAAAGAATATTTTGAAAAAATTATAAGTAATGGAAGAGCTACAGATGAAAACAGGAATTACGCAAACTACCAGGTAGCCCGAATAAATTTATTCGAAGGCAGATTCACGGAATCAAAAACGCGGTTGAGTAAAATCATTGTTAACCTAAAAGATAATTCAGCAAACGATGCAATTGAACTTTCGCTTCTTTTGAACTCTGCCTCGGCTGATTCGTCTAATCTTTTGAAATTTGGGAATGCTGAATTCCTGACAGAACAAAAAAAATTTTTGCAAGCGTCTGAAGAGTATAAGGAAATATCTTCCGATCCCAATGCTTTCATTTTGCATCATATCAGTAAAATTAGGGAAGCAGAAGTAGAATTGGCATTAGATAATCTTGATGAATCTATTGAATTGCTTGGAAAAATAGTTGAAGAAGCCGAAAAGAATATTTATGCCGACAAAGCACTATATTTGCTGAGTAGAATTTATCAGTATGGTAAGAAGAATTATCCAAAAGCAATTGAATCCTATGAGCGGCTGCTCTCAAAATTTCCCAATTCGCTTTACCTGGATGATTCCCGAAACGCGATATTAGAATTAAGAAACAAATTGAGCTAAATAACATGGCAAAGAAAATCAATCAAAAAATTGTTAAATGTTCATTTTGCGGAAGAGATGGAAGCGAAGTCGGCAGCATGATTGCCGGACCGGACGTTTACATATGCGATATTTGCATAGGCAGCAGTGTAGATATTCTTAAGAATAATCTTGCCGCATTTAATAACACAAAGTCAAAAGGTTTCAAACAGCATACACCAAAATCTTTAAAAAAGACTCTTGACGAATATGTGATTGGACAGGACAGAGCAAAAAAGATTTTAGCCGTTGCAGTATACAATCACTACAAACGAATAAATGCCAAATCAACTTTTTTTGAATTAGATGATGTAGAAATTGAAAAAAGTAATATTCTTCTAATAGGTCCAACCGGGGTTGGAAAAACATTGCTTGCTCAAACTCTTGCAAAAATATTAGAAGTTCCTTTTGCGATTGCAGATGCAACTACTTTAACTGAAGCCGGATATGTTGGAGATGATGTCGAAACTGTTTTAGTTCATTTGCTACAAGCTGCCGATTATAATTTGGAGCGGGCACAAAAAGGAATTGTGTACATTGATGAAATAGATAAGATAGCCCGGAAGAGTGAAAGCACTTCAATTACACGAGATGTTTCGGGTGAAGGAGTTCAGCAGGCATTGCTAAAAATATTGGAAGGAACGGTTGCGGGAGTCCCGCCCAAAGGAGGTAGAAAACATCCCGAACAAAATTTGATAAACGTTAATACAAAAAATATTTTGTTTATTGTTGGCGGTGCTTTCGATGGAATTGATAAAATAATCGCATCAAGAATCAACAAGAACAAAATGGGATTTTCGGCTGATACTTCCCGCGATAAAATCACCGAAGAAGATTTATTGAATAAGATTTTACCTGAAGATTTATTACGGTTCGGATTAATTCCTGAACTTGTTGGAAGACTTCCTGTTATTGCACCGCTGCATTCGCTTTCGCAGGAAGCGCTTAAAAACATTTTGACGGAGCCGAAGAATGCAATTCTGAAACAGTATAAGAAATTATTCCTTATGGAAAACATCGAACTGGAATTTGAGGATCCTGCATTGGATTCAATAGTTGAAAAAGCTATGGAAAGAAAAACCGGTGCCCGTGCGTTGAGATCAATTGTTGAAGATTTTATGCTTGATATTATGTATCACCTTCCCGGTAAAGAAAATGTTGAAAAATGTATTATAACTAAAGAAGTAATTGAGAGCGGTAAAGAACCTATATTCTTGGAGAGCGATAGAAAATCTGCTTAGTAATTACGGTATTATAATTTGTTATGAAGAAGTCCCAAAAATCATTAATGCTAAACTGTCATTCCCACGAAAGTGGGAATCCATTTATTTTTTAATTTTTAGATTCCCGTTTTCACGGGAATGACATCACAAACGGATTCGTTTTGCATTCCCTTTATTCAGAATCAATGAAAGCTCATTCTTATATAATAAAATTATTTCTGCTTCTAATCGTCGCATTTATTTCAGTTTATCCCCAATCCAAAATATTAATTTTTATGGATTTGAAGCAAACCGATCACTTAAAAGCTTATGGAATAACGTTTCATGATTTAACTAAAGGATCAAAAGCAGATTGGTTATTGAATTATCGTGGTGGATCTTTCATGATCGACTATTCTGACAACGTTGCTGTTGAATGCAGAGTTGAAGGTGTCGCTTTTGAAACGGTGACTTCATCACAAGCTGCTGAGATATACTCTTTGGTTCAGAGTGAAGATAATAACATGGATGTTGTGCGGTTAGAAAAAGCACCGAAGATTGCAGTTTATGTCCCGCCAGGTTTTCAGCCATGGGATGATGCGGTTACTCTTGCTTTAGAGTATGCTAAAGTTCCTTACGATAAAATTTGGAATGATGAAATTCTTCGCGGCGATTTGGCAAAATATGATTGGCTTCATCTTCACCATGAGGATTTTACAGGGCAATATGGAAAATTCTATGCAAGCTTTGCAAATGCTCAATGGTATATCGATCAGCAGATTCAGTATGAGAATGACGCCAATAAAAACGGGTTCAAAAAAGTATCGGAGATGATGAAAGCTGTTAGCTTAACAATTAAAAATTACATTGCACAAGGTGGATTTTTATTCGCAATGTGTTCTGCTACCGATTCCTATGATATTTCATTAGCCGCTATGAATGTTGACATCTGTGCAGAAATGTATGATGGCGATGCTGCTGATCCTAAGGCACAAGAGAAGTTAGATTTTTCCAATACATTGGCTTTTCAAAATTTCAAGTTGGAAACAAATCCCTACGTTTATGAATACAGCGATATTGACATTCAGCCACTGGAGATTGGTAATTTTGAGAACGATTATTTTACTCTATTTGATTTCTCAGCCAAATATGATCCGGTTCCAACAATGCTTACTCAAGATCACGCAAATGTTATCCGCGGATTCATGGGTCAAACGACAATGTTCAGAAGGGAATTAATAAAATCTTCCGCAATTATTTTGGCAAAAAGACAGGGAACTGATCAAGTGAAATATATACATGGGAATTTTGGAAGAGGAACATTTACATTTTATGGCGGGCACGACCCCGAAGACTATCAGCATGCTGTTGGAGATCCGCCGACAGATTTAATTCTTTATAAAAATTCACCCGGTTATAGATTGATATTAAATAACGTTTTATTTCCGGCAGCTACAAAGAAAAAGCAGAAGACATAAACCAAAGTCAATAGAACGCTGATGACACAGATTCGACAGATTTACGCAGATTTAAAATCTGTGATTATCAGTTTAATCAGTGTCATCTGTGTGCCATTGATTTAGTTAAAAAGGAAATCAAAGCATGAAAAAGGTAAGAATAAAAAACTCAAACCAAGAATTCACAGTTGGTAAAATTGTTTGTGTTGGTAGAAATTATGCCGAACATGCAAAGGAGTTGGGAAATGAAGTCCCCGAGAAACCGGTAATATTCTTAAAACCAGCTTCCGCACTTATTCACTCACGAGAAAAAATTATTCATCCAACCTTCTCGAAAGATATGCACCACGAAGTTGAGTTAGTTTTGCTAATTGGCAAAACGATAAAGAATGCCAAGAAAACCGAAGCTGAAGCTTCAATCACTGGTTATGGAGTTGGTTTGGATATGACACTCCGTGATGTCCAAAACGTGTTGAAGAAAAAAGGGCATCCATGGACAGTTGCGAAATGCTTTGATACCTCTGCAGTTGTTTCGGATTTCATTCTGAAGTCAGATTACAATCTTACTGTAGATGAAGAAATCTCATTATCGGTTAACGGGCAGATAAGGCAAAAAGAAAAACTCAGCAAAATGCTATTCCATCCTGCTGAAATAGTCGAGTACATTTCCTCTTTGATGACGTTGGAAGAAGGCGACTTAGTTTATACCGGAACTCCAGCGGGAGTTGGGAAGGTGGAAGTTGGAGATAAGTTGGTTGGAAAAATTGACGGGGTTGGGGAGTTGGAAGCTGAGATTAGCTGACCATTATTAGCTTCCCGAAATTCCAAATACCAGAGGACAAATTACAAATAAGCTCCAATTGCCAAATTTCAAATATTAAAACCAAGGAGTAACTGTTATGGAAAATGATGAGGAGTTTAAGAAAAAAGTAATTCAATACTGGGACAATGAACTTGAAAAATACAAATTACTTGTTGGTCCTGGGATGAGACAATTGATCGATGAGGAAAGAGCGCCGTATAAGAAGCAATTAGATTTTTTATATGATGCTTATATGTTCCAAAATTATTTGTTAGATCATCAAGATGATTTGTTAGGGAAATATGTGAATAAAACAGTTAGTCTGTTTTTTATAAGAGCAGCGAGTGATCTTTTTGCATTAAGACAATGTTTAATGGTTGGGCAATTAGTAACTGCTGCAACAATTGAGCGAAATATTTTTCAAACATATGTCGACAACAAATTGGTTTTAGATGATGATACAGAAGAAAGAAGCAAGTTGTACGAAGAATATCAGTATGTACTGCTTTGGAATAGAATAAAAATGCACAAAAAATATTTGGCAGAGTTGGAATCAGATCCAAATGTACTTGTCGAGAAAAGAAATTCTGAAAGATCTTACTTCAACAATTTATATAAGAATTTTGAGATAGAGCAGATTGAAGATAACTATGAAAAAGTAAAGCATAATTACCATCCGAAATATCCATATAATTGGGCATGGAAGATCTTCAAAGATGAATTAAAAGATAAGAAAAAACTTACTCTTGAGTTCATCTGTAGAAAATTGGGTATTTATGATGATTACCTTCATGTTTATGCAACATCCTCACTAGCTGTGCATAATCAACCCTTTGTCGCCAATTTTATGACTAGGAAAGATGGGATAACATCTGTACCGATTTTTAATAATACTGTAAGCTCAATAACTGGTATATCTGTAAGTTTTGTTATTGAAATATTTATTCTGCTGCTGAAGTATTCTAAATCCGAGAAATTTGAAGAAATAGAGTTTTACTTAAACCATATCTATAAGAAAACATACATTGATAACCGATAGCTTTTATGTAAAAAAGATTTGAAATCTACTTTTCCTTTATTTATGTTAAACCGTAAGAATTATTAAACAAATAATCTGTAAAACTATCACCATAATAATTCAATATGTCTCTTAGTGAAATTGGTGAGTGGTCGGAAGTTAAGCTAGATATAATAAAAGAATATGCAACAGCTTATTCAATTATTCTGGATAAACAAAAACGGCCGGAGCTGAAACATGTATATATTGATGCTTTTGCTGGGGCTGGTTACCATGTTTCGAAAAAAGAAGGTTATTTAATTTGGGGCTCACCTCTTCAAGCTTTATTAATTGATCCACCATTTTCAGCTTATCATTTAATTGACCTAGATCAAGGAAATACAGAAGTACTGGAACTGCAAGTTAAAAGCAGAACTTCCGGACCTTATGATCCTAATAGTGTCTATATTTACAATGCCGACTGTAACAAGATTCTTTTAGACAAAATATTTCCTTTAGTTCGATATAAAGATTTTAAGCGGGGCTTATGTCTTTTAGACCCATTTGGAATACATTTAGACTGGGAAGTTATTTATCAAGCTGGCCAAATGAGGTCAATTGAAATATTCTTAAATTTTTCCGTATATGATATGAATCGCAATATACTTCACCGAGATTCGTCTAAAGTTGATAAAAAACAAATCGATAGAATGAATAAATATTGGGGTGATGAGTCTTGGAAAAATGTTGCCTACTCGACCGAGGGAAATCTCTTCGGATTAGAAGAGAAGACAACTAATGATGTACTCGCAAGGACTTTCCGGCAGAGGTTAAAGAAAGTTGCTGGGTTTTCATATGTACCCGAACCAATTCCAATGAAAAATTCTAAAGGTGCAATATTATACTATTTGTTTTTTGCCTCGCACAAACCTGTCGCTGCTAAGATTGTAACTGCTATTTTCAATAAATATAGAAATCGCTAAGTTTTGCCATGGCAAAAAACTCATCCATAGAGTGGACAGAATCTACGTGGAATCCGATAACCGGATGCACGAAAGTCAGCCCCGGCTGTAAGTTTTGTTATGCAGAACGGATGGCAAAGCGATTAAAAGCGATGGGCTCGGCTAACTATGAGAACGGATTTAAATTAACTCTCCACGAACATGTTTTAGAACTTCCCTTAACCTGGAAAAAACCCCAGACAATCTTTGTTAATTCGATGAGCGATCTTTTTCACAAGAATGTTCCGCTTGAGTTCATTCAAAAAATGTTTGATGTGATGAACAAAGCTTACTGGCACAAATTCCAAATTCTTACAAAACGCTCTGAAAGGTTATTTGAGCTTGATCCACTGTTTACCCGCCTTGGGCGGGCAGGCTGGACTGATAATATTTGGATGGGTGTAAGCGTTGAAAATGAAAATTACACTTACCGAATAAACCATTTGAGATATACAAACGCAAAAGTTAAATTTTTATCTATTGAGCCATTAATAGGACCAATAGAACAGCTTGATTTAACAAACATAAACTGGGTAATTGTTGGCGGTGAATCCGGTCCCGGTGCAAGACCTATGAAAGAAGAATGGGTGATTAAAATCAGAGATGAGTGCAAGCGAGCAAAAGTACCTTTCTTCTTCAAGCAATGGGGAGGTGTAAATAAAAAGAAAAACGGCAGAGTTCTTAAGGGAAGAACTTGGGAGGAAATGCCGAAACTTAGAAAAGTTAGTTGATAAAAAATCCTACCTATTCAACTCACCCAAAGCTTTTTTTATTAGTTCTTCTAGTGAAAGTGCGGGTTGATTTTGAAGAATATTTCTTACCAAATTATCCGCAATCTTAGGATTGTATCCAAGCGTTGTTAGCGCAGAGACGGCTTCATTTTTAATGCTCTGCGGAATTACCATTGTCCCTTCGTCCATAACTTGATCAACTTTTGTCTTAAGCTCCAACACAAGTCTTTCTGCTGTTTTTCTGCCAATACCGGGAATGGCAATGATTCGGGAAATATTAGATGATTCAATGGCATTTTTTAGATCGTCTGTCTGAATACCCGAAAGCAAACTTAGAGCAATTTTGGGTCCGATTCCACTTACAGAAATTAAAAGTTCAAACATTTCCTTTTCGGATTCACTGTAAAATCCAAAGAGGGAAATTGAATCTTCTTTGACACTTGTATGAATGAACAAGGAAGCAGTTTCTTTACCGCTTATCTTTTCAAAAGTATTAATTGATATGCCAACGATATAGCCAACGCCGTTCACGTCCAAAATTACTTTTGTGGGCTTTGAAGAAACTATTTTACCTGTTAAAAAACCTATCATGTTATAATTTTTACTTGAAATTAATATCCACGGGTTTTCAGACTATTGACAAAATCCCATGCAATTCGCATTGTAGTATCATCTGAATTTAGAAGATTAAAAAATCCCGAAAATGTATCGAACCAAATGAGTTTACCTTTATGGACGTCAATGGCATAAATAAATATGTCGAAAAAATCCGAATTAATATTTCGCTTATCGGATCTTATCTGAATGGCGAAATGAATTGCAACATCAGCATTCAATGATTTACCGATTTTCACTATTTCCTCTTGACCCAACGCTCCTGCATTTTGATTTCTCAAAACTGAATCAATCATTTCAGCTATAACTAATTTATAACCGTCGAGTTTTAATTTATCTAAAAATGCGTCTCTTAAAATTTCCGGAAATTTCACGTTCTGGGTACTAGGGTCGCTCACAAATTCGTATGGGAATACAGCATAAGTTAAATTTTTCGATTCATCTTCTTTCTCATGCGGAAAAATTGTATTTGAAAAGAGAATAGGAACTATAAATGCCAAGCTTAATGTGAATACTCTTTTCATTTTACATTCTCCTTATGAATTAATTACTTTTTCTGGATACGCCTCGATATACGCTTTCCAACTTTTCTTTTTACTGCTGGGTCGCCTTAATCTAAATGCATGGCATAAAGCTACGGCCAGAGCATCTGTTTCATCAAATATAATTTTTTCTTTTGACATATCAAGAAGAGTCTTAACCATAAAGTAAACCTGTTGTTTAGATGCTGCTCCTTTTCCAACAACGGATTTTTTTATTTCTCTTGGTGAGTATTCGTTAATTGGAATTTTATTATGCGCTGCAGCTAATATCGATACTCCTCTTGCATATCCAATTTTCATTGCTGATTGAGCATTCTTCCCATAAAATGCGGTTTCAATAACAAATTCATCCGGTTTATAGGTTTTAATTAATTTATCGACCTGATCATATATAATTTCTAGCTTTTGAGCAAGATGGTTTTTTGCAGGTAGTTTTATGCAGCCGCTTGTAATTCTCTGACAGACAGAAAAATTTTGTCTTATGATTCCATAGCCTGTAATTATTGTGCCGGGATCAATACCGAGAATTATCATGTAATTGTTTTATTTTTTCTCTTGGACTAAAGTCAATGTTGTTGGTGACAGTTATTAACCTCAGACTTTGGCATAGCCATCACTCTGTGAAAGTCTGGGGTTATGAAACAAGAATAAAGATTGGCTTTAGCCATGATCATGTTTTATAAAATTACTATTGATTCATTTAATTGAGTTCAAATCAAAATCTGCATTGGAGTAAACATTCTGAACGTCATCGCTATCTTCAAGCGATTCGATTAGCTTAATCACTTTTTCAGCGTCTTCACCACCAACCGAAACGCTGTTTTTTGCAATCCATTGTAGCGAAGCATTTTCTATTTCCAATTTTTTTTCGATCAAAGTTTTTCTCACATTTTCAAAATTCTCAAGCGAAGTCTGTACCTCAAAATATTGATCCTCAGATTGAAAGTCATCCGCACCGGAATCGAGAACTAATTCCATAATTTCATCTTCGCTTTTGCTTTGCTTAGGAAGAGTGATCACACCTTTTCTCTTAAACATCCAGGCAACTGAACCCGTCTCGCCAAGGGTTCCTCCATTTTTACTGAAGAGATGGCGAACTTCGGCGACAGTTCTATTTTTGTTATCGGTTGCAACTTCTACAATTACTGCAACTCCTGCGGGACCATATCCCTCGTAATTAAATTCATGATAAGTTGTGCCTTCCAATTCACCGGTAGCTTTTTTTATTGCGCGTTCAATATTGTCTTGAGGCATGTTTTGAGCTTTAGCGTTATCAACAGCAAGTCTTAACCGGGGATTGCCATTTATATCCCCGCCGCCTTCTCTGGCAGCAATTGTAATCTCTTTTATCAGCTTTGTAAAAATTTTTCCTCTTTTGGCATCGATAACTGCTTTCTTTCTTTTAGTTGTTGCCCATTTTGAATGCCCGGACATTAGCTGCTCTCCTTATTGTTATCGTTTATATGTAAATCTTTTAATTTTAGCTGGGGAAAAGTCTTACCATCTCTAGAATACTTATCAATGCTAAACACTGCTTCAATTGAAGCATGATTACTTATCAGCACTTCGCACATTGCCCCCATATTAAATCCGATGCAATCTAATACTCTATCGGAATCTGCCTGTTTTAAGTTGAGGATTAAATGATTGTTCCCGACAAATCTTGGCTTGCCTTCAACAGAAAGATTTTCAGCGAGAAAAACAGGTCTCATATTTCCCGGACCAAATGGAGCAAACTGATCAATTATTCTAAAAAACTTTGGAGTAAGATCCGAGAACTTTAATAATGAATCAATATGAACCTCAGGGAGAAATTCTTTTTCACCCAAAGTCTCCTTTACAATTTGGTTGAACTTGGTTCTGAAATCATCAATTTTATCAACCTTCACAGCTAAACCGGCGGCTGCCTGATGACCTCCAAAGTGAATCAAAAACTCTTCACACTTTTTTAAAGCCTCGTAAATATTAAAATTACCGGTGCTTCGTGCAGAACCTTTCGCTACTCCATCTACTGTTGTTAACATTATTGTTGGGCGATAATATATTTCAACTAATCTTGATGCAACAATTCCAATTACACCCGGATGCCACGATTCTTTATGAAGAATTATTGCAAGATCTTTATCTAAATTGAGAGTACCCTCAACAATATCCAACGCTTGAAAAAAAGTATCTTCATCGATTTTTCTTCTTTCATAATTCTCCGATTCTAAAACTTTAGCTAACTGAAAAGCTTCATCAACATCCTTTGTAATGAGCAGTTGAACTGCCCGCTCAGCATCGCCTAAACGCCCTACTGCATTTATTCTGGGGGCAATTGTAAAAACTATCTGTCCGGATGTTAAATCGCCAGGTTCTAGATGGCTGCTTTTTATCAAAGCATGTATTCCTGGTCTGGGAGATTGATTTACCTGGCTCAGTCCTTCTTTAACAAGAATTCTATTTTCATCTGTGAGAGAGACTATATCGGCAGAAGCTGCAAGCGCAACAAGGTCTAAATATTGCAGTGGCAAATCACGCTTGCCGATTCTTTCTGCAATGCCCTGTGCAAGCTTAAATGCGATTCCTGCGCCGGATAAATATTTAAATGGATAGCTGCAGTTTGGTGTTAAAGGATCAAGAATGGCATGAGCATTTGGTATTTCTTCTTTTGGCTGGTGATGATCACAGATTATAACATCCATGCCGAGTTCATTTGCAAAGTGAGTTTCTTCAATAGCAGTTATTCCGCAATCAACAGAAATAAGAAGCGATGTTCCTTTGCTTTTTACAAATTCAACTCCGAGTTTTGAAACGCCGTAACCTTCGGTAAGCCGTTTTGGAATATAAAAATCAATGTTTGCCCCAAGTTCCTTTAAGAACATGTACATCAAAGCGGTGGCGCATGTACCGTCAACATCATAATCGCCGTAGATACAAATTAATTCATTTTCAGTTATTGCTTTAATCACCCGTGTTGTTGCACACTCCATTCCATTCATCAGGAATGGATCGTGAATTGAATCCAGGGAAGGCCGGAAAAAAGATTTTGCTTGCTGGTAATTATTAATATTTCTTAAAACAAGGAGTCTGGCAAGAGTTTCGGATATGTTAAGTGCTTCAGCCAGAGACTTGACTTTAAATTCATCGGGCTGCGGTTTTATTTTCCAGACTTTTTTTGGCATACGCTTTTCCGTTTTGCAAAATCAAAGAACAAAAGTTAGCTCAAACCTATAAGCCGAATTCTGTGTTCCCGAATAAATCGGGACGGCAATTATTTGTCTGGTTTCCGAATTACTTCGGAATTCTAGCGGTCCACCCGGAAATCATTCAAAGCGAACAACGTTGTTCCGTCAGCTGACGGAAAGATTTCCCTACTTGACCTTGCTTCGAGTGGGGTTTACCCTGTCCCGCATTACGGGATCCCGAAGGACCGGCAGTGTTACCACGACCGCGGTAGGCTCTTACCCTGCCATTTCACCTTTACCCCCCGCCCATAGGCCGGGGGAAGTATATTTTCTGTGGCACTATCCGTATTCCAACTTACATTGGAATCCCGGGCGTTACCCGGCACTCTGTTCTGTGAAGTTCGGACTTTCCTCCCCCCGATGTATCGAGGAGCAATTGCCCGGTATGAACTACTTTTATTCTATAAACTCGTTTTTATTAAAAAATTTTTCTAACTGATGCAAATATAAGAAATTACATGAGCGAAATCAGTATACAGACTTGTACACGACAATTTCGTCATTGTAGAAAGGACTGCAGAGAGCTGAAGTTTTTTCTTAATACTTCAAATTAGCGGCGTAACTTAAATTCTATTCAGCTGCTTCTGCAATTTCAGCTGAAACAAGGATTCTTCCGCAGTATTCACAGAAGAAGAGTTTGTTATTCCGCCTTATTTCCAATTGTCTTTGTGATGGAACAATATTATGGCAGCCTGAACAAGCAGAACGTTTAATTGTCACAACTGCTTTACCTTTTTTAGCTTTCCGGATTCTCATATAGGCAGCGTAATCCGGCTTTTTAGTTTCATTGATAATCTTTTTTCTTTTTTCTTTCAGCTTTACTTCTTCTTTTTCATTTGCTTTAATGATTTCTTTCAGATCAGCTTCCTTTGTTTTTAGTTCTGCTTTTAATTCTGTAAGCTGAGGTTCAATTGCTTCGATATCCAATGCTAATCCTTTGCTCGCATCGGCAAGAGCATTATTTTCCGCTTCCATTTTATTAATAAGCTCTTCAGAATGATCGATTTCTTTTGTAAGAGCATCATACTCTTTGTTATTTCTGACCTGGTAAAGCTGTGCTTTGAATTTCTTTTGATTTGCTCTCAGCTTTTCGATTTCCTCCTCATTCTCTTCGCGCTTTTCAAGGGATTCTTTTCTTTTTAATTCTTTTTCCTCGGTATCTCCCTTTAGAGATTTTAACTTCTTCTCAAGATCTTCGACTGCATGAGGAAGATCTCCGCGAAGCTCCTCAAGTTCATCGAGCTGATCATCCAACAATTGTAATTCATAAAGTGTTTTTAATCTGTTGATCAATTTACATGGCTCCTGATTTTATTATAAATATTGATCGGGTTTGTATTCCCGTTAAACTTTAAAACTTTAATTTCTCTTTTTTCTTTTACAAGGCTAGATAGTCTTCTTTGAATTTCATTCAGTACAGGTATTTCCGTTTCGTAATGACCTGCATCAATCAGTAAAATTTTACCCTTGGCAGAATGAAATGCATGATACTTTATGTCGGAGGTTACAAATGCATCGGCGCCGCTGTTTATTGCTTCGTTAATAAGATCACTGCCTGAACCGCCGCACACAGCAACTCTGCTAATGCGTTTTCTCGATCCTTCAACGTATCTAAAACTCTTTGTCTCCAATTTTTGTGATACGAGTGATAAAGTTGCTGAAAGTGATAATCCTTTTTCAAAATTGCCGATGGCTCCCGCTCCATAGTTTACATTATTGTTCTCGATTGGATAAATATCGTAGGCAGGTTCTTCATAAGGGTGAGAAGAAAACATGCTTTTTAGAACATTATTAAGTTTCCATGAGTTGACTAATACTTCAAGTTTTATTTCCTTAACCCTTTCATGTCTGTCTTTCAAGCCAACCGATGGATTAGAATCACTTGAACCTTTAAATGTTCCTTCTCCTTCGGATCTGAAGCTGCAGCTTAAATATTCGCCAATGGTACCTCCACCGGCAGCAAATATTGAGGCTGCCACTTTTTCAACATGTGATGGGGGAATATATATTGAAAGCTTGTATTGATTTGATTTTTGATTTTTCAGAAACGTAATGTTTCTTAATCCTAATTGTTTTGCGAGCTGAAAGCTTACCCCGTGTTTTGTGAAATCTAAATTTGTATGCGCGGAGTAAAGAGTAATATCCTTCTTTATAAGCTTTTCTATCAATTGAGCATCGGAATCATTATTCAAATCAAGTTTTTTTATCGGATAGAAAATTAATGGATGATGCGTTATTATCAAATTACAGTTTTTCTTGATTGCCTGGTTCACTACCGCTGGAGTAATCTCTAAGCTTAGCATAATGTTAGTAACTTTTTTATTTATGCTACCAACTTGAACACCGACATTATCGTTTTGCCAAGCTATCTGCTGGGGTGCCCAATCTTCCAAATATTTAATTACTTCTCTGCAAGTCATACAAAAAAAATGCACTTCTAATTTTGAAGTGCATGTTTGAAAATCCTTTTAGTTGTGGTGTTACATCTTTTACTGGTAAAAATCTCAGAAACTTTTTTTTGTGAAGGGCTGTCATCATATTTTATTGTGACAAATATAAGCTTTAATCATATAATTTTCAATTTAAATTCTCATTAAAAATATTGCTTATTTACAGTTTATTTTGGTTCTACCCAGTTTTCGTCTTCTTTAATGATGTCGATTAAGGAATCTACCGCAAATTCTGCAGGAATACTCCTTCGAACAATATCCTTCCCCCGGTAAAGTGTAATTTTGTCGATTCCTGAGCCCACGTAACCGTAATCAGCATCTGCCATTTCGCCGGGGCCATTAACTATGCAGCCCATTATTGCAACCTTTACACCTTTTAGATGCTCAGTTCTTTTCCGGATCATTTCCGTAGTATCTTGAAGATCAAACAATGTTCTACCGCAAGATGGACATGCAATATATTCGGTTTTCGAAATTCTTACTCTTGCTGCTTGTAATATTCCGAAAAGCGTTCTATTAATTAATGATTCGTTCGTTTCTTTATTTTTAACAAAACTTTTAACGTATACATTTTTATCTTCAGCAGGTTTTATAATACCTTCAACATCTAACCAAACTCCATCGCCGAATCCATCAACCAGCAAAGCTCCAATATCTGTTGATACATACAGCCGCAGTTCATCAAGGGTTAAATTCCTATAGGTTCTTTTTATGATTACAGGATTTAGTACATCATTTTCTATTAGTTTGATAAAAACCCGTCTTTGTTCGGCCATTCCATGTTTGTTTGATGTGACCGCGACTATCACAGCAGTTTTGTCATTCTTAAGCTTAAAAATCAATTCAGACTTAACGGATTCGATATCGAGTTCCACAAAATTCAATACTTTGGATTTTTGCTTATCTGACCTATAATTCTCTGCATTCATAATAGGAAAAGATTTCTCTTTATCATTATGTCTCAGCCAATGTTCATAATCATAAATTTCTTTCATTCCCATCGGAATATCAAACGGTGAATTTTGTTTTCCCAAATAAATAAAGTCTGCAGCCATATCGCTCATATTCCATTTATCAGTAACCGGATCATACAAGTAACCTATATCCGATAATTCACTATGCTCTATAATTTTTTTTGTAGAATAATCTGCAAAGATTCTTGGAACACTTGTTCCCCCGATTCCTAAAACTTCAAAAGTGTGCCTTCGAGAATAATTTAAGGGATCAAATTGAATCTCCTGAACCTCTTCAATATTTTTATGGGGAAAGCGATTTTTATAACGATGAACCAATGAAATCGCAACCGGAGCTTCGTATTCAGGATCTTCAGTTAAAGAAACTCTGATTGTATCTCCGATTCCATCCTCAAGCAAGCTTCCGATGCCAAGGGCAGATTTTATTCTTCCGTCCTCGCCGCCGCCGGCTTCTGTAACGCCAAGATGTAATGGATAATTCATTCCTTCTTCTTGCATTTTGCCAATCAACAAACGATATGCTTGAATCATGACCTGAGGATTGCTTGCCTTCATTGAGAGAACTATGCTGTAATAATTCAACTCTTCACAAATTCTAACAAACTCTAAAGCGGATTCAACCATTCCAAGCGGTGTATCGCCGTATCTGCTCATTATTCTATCTGAAAGAGAACCGTGATTAGTTCCTATTCGCATGGCGGTTCCGTATTCTTTACATATTTTCACAAGTGGAGAAAATTTTTCTCTGATTCTGTCTAATTCAGAGAAGTAAGATTCATCCGAATATTCAATAGACTCAAACTTTTTCTTATCAACATAATTACCTGGATTAATCCTAACTTTCTCAACAATTCTTGCTGAAATTTCAGCAGCATTTGGTGTGAAATGTATATCGGCTATAAGGGGAGCATTATATCCTCTGGCTCTCAATTCTTTTTTAATGTTTGCAAGATTTTCAGCTTCTGATTTACTCGGAGCCGTTATTCGAACATATTCGCATCCCGCATCAATCATTCGAATCGTTTGTTCGACAGTGGCTTTCGTGTCCATTGTGTTAGTTGTAGTCATTGACTGTATGCGAATCGGATTATTTCCACCGAGGGGAACATTACCAATAAAAACTTCGCGAGTTTTATAACGACTGTATTGGGTTAAACTGTTGCAGTATTTTTTGAAATGAGTAATCTTTTCAATCATCATTATCTTTTCAACTTAACATTATAATCACAAAAGAAACCTAATAGTTCCAAAATAATTGGTATGAATAATATTAGGGGTAATAATTGATTTGGTGACTTGATTTTATTTGATTTAGCGAATCTTGCAGATCGCTTGGTTCCAACTGCCTTTTTTTGAATTCAAAAACCAAATCACTCCAATAAGAGCTAAGCCAATATTTTAGGGTTTGCTCATTCATAAATTCAACTCTTGAAATTCCATACTCCTGTAATACCGCCTTGCAGAACTGGCATGGTTCTGTTGTTGACATAACAATGATGGATTTTTTATCTAAAGCATTAAATAGTTCCCAACCTCTATTTTTCACCGCGTCATTTAATGCGTTGATAACAGCATGTCCGACCACATTTGTATCGGATAGGATTGTATTATATCCTCGGCCAATCAGGCTGTAATTATAGAGGACAACTGCCGAAACAGGTTCATCACCTTTTTCAATAGCTCGAATTGCAGAATTTCTAAGTTCACGTTTTGAAAGCGATACTAATTCGCTGTCAGCGGAAATTCGAAAAAATTCTGATCTAAGAAGATAAACGATAATGATCAACACAATACCCAAAAGCAGCAATAGGTAAATTGATTTCTTCATTCTTTAATTTTTTTTTTTGTTAGTACAATAAATATAAAATCTTTTGGATATATCATAATTTTTTGTGTAAGAGAAAAATATGCAATGATGTAGAGTAAAAATATCAAATATCAGAGAACAAATTACAAATAAATCCTAAATCTCAATTTCATTGACAATTATCCTTCTGGAATTTGATTATTAGCTATTATTTGTATGTGGTGACAATTACTTGTTAAATATAACATCTTTAGATAACAGTTCAGGTTTTATACTTTGCAGAAAAAAATGATTATTTTTATTAGTAAGATCAATTTGATGAAAAATATTTAATGAAAATTCAAAATGCGAATTCCCGAAAATAAGATAGAAGAAATAAGATCATCAGCAGATATTGTTGATCTCATATCTGAATTTGTTCAACTTAGAAAAAGAGGGAAGAACTTCATAGGACTTTGCCCGTTTCATACTGAAAAAACGCCGTCTTTTACGGTGAGTGAAGACAAGCAAATATTTCACTGTTTCGGATGTCATACCGGAGGGAATATTTACAAGTTTTTGATGGAGTATGAGAAAATATCTTTTATTGAAGCTGTTCAAGAGGTTGCAGCAAAAGTGGGGATAAATCTTGAATATGAAGAAGATACAACCGGTAAAGAAAGTGAACAGGAGATTTTATATGATATAAATGTTCTTGCGGCAAGATATTTTTCAGATATTTTGCTTAATTCGCCGGAAGGAGAGATTGCCAGAAAATATTTTCAAGAAAGAAAAATAAAACCTCAAACAATGCGCGCATTCGGGCTTGGCTTTGCACTTAATGGATGGCAAAATTTTGTTGAGTTTGCCAAATCCAAAAAGATTGATCTCCAGAAAGCTGTTCAATTGGGTTTAATAGGGCAAAATAATGACGGCCGTTTGTTTGACAAATTTTCAGACCGAATAATCTTTCCGATTTTTTCTGCAAACGGAAGAGTAATTGCTTTTGCTGGAAGAATTCTTGAAAACAAGGAAGGATCAGCTAAGTATTTGAATTCTCCCGAATCATTAATTTATGTGAAGGGTCGGATTCTCTACGGGTTGTCCTTTGCAAAGGATGAAATAAGAAAGCTTGACAAAGCAATTCTCGTTGAAGGTTATATGGATTTGATTTCCCTATACCAAAACGGAATAAAAAACGTTGTTGCTGTTTCGGGTACAGCATTTACAGAAGATCAAGTTCAGCTTTTATCACGCTACACTAAAAATGTTGTGCTGCTTTTTGATTCCGATACCGCGGGAATAAAAGCATCGATGAGGAGTATTGAAATGCTGCTTAAGCGTGATATCGAAGTGAAAATTGCGGCTCTTCCTGCCGGCGAGGATCCTGATTCATACATTAACAAATATGGTAAAGAAGAATTCGAGGAATTGATTCGTAAAGCACAGAATTTTTTAGAGTATCAAACTGTTTACTTTGAATCACAGCATTACTTCGAAGATCACAATAAAACGGCGGAGGCAATTCGCGAGCTTGTTAAGCTTTTGGCTTTAATAGAAGATGAATTAAAAAGAAATTTACTGATGAAGTCAGTTGCAAAAAGATTTAACCTCCGAGAAAAACTTTTAGAAAGTGAGCTTGACAAAATCTTAAAGAAACAAGTTAAACAAGAATCGTTTAAACATGTTATAAAAGATGGCAAACCAGGTAAAGAAAAAACCGAATTGCGTATTACGCTGATGGATGATAAATCCAGTGGTTACTATATGCTCGAAAAAGAGCTCGTGAAACTTTTATATGAGGGAAACAAAGAAATCATTGAGCTTATCTTTAATCATTTATCACCGGAAGACTTTAATTATCAGTTTCATCAAGAGCTTGCAAGTTTAGTTGATGAAGCACACAGAAATTTGGAAGATTTAAGCGCAAGCACCTTAATCGCAAAGATTAAAGATGAAGAGCAGCAAGCATATCTTTTAGAAATTACTTTCGATAAATATTCTATTAGCAAAACGTGGGATGAGTTAAATCCTGTTTTTGAGGATGAAAAACTTTTTTACACCTTTGCCAAGGATACAATTAAAAACTTTAAAATTGCTAAGATCGAAGAAAGAATTGCAGCAAATAATGAAAGAATGGAGCTTGCCGAAAACGAAGTGGAAAGATTAAATATTATGAAAGAGAATATGGAGCTTGAAAAAGACAAGAAGATGATTAAGGAAGAATTAGAGTGAGAATTGAGCCACCGCAAAATAAACGTTCTCTTTTAATGGATGTTGCAAAAGTTTTTGTAATTTAACCCCTCGAAAATAATCTTTATCCTTGACAGCAATTTTGATTTTATAAGAAATAAAAGAATGATTTCGTGGAAAGCGTACTTACAATATTAATCCTTGGATTTGTAGCTGGTTTTATACTGTCTATCCCGGTTGCAGGTCCCATAAACATTTTAGTTACAACAAATGCCCTTTTAGGAAAACTGCGTTATTGTCTAAGAGTAGCAATTGGTGCTTCTGTAATTGAGTTCTTTTATGTACTGGTTATTGTTTTTGGAATAGTTTCTCTCTACGGACTTTACAAACCATTTGTCCCATATATTCTTATTATTGGTTCGGTGATTCTTGTAATTGTTGGTATAAGAGTGATGAGAACAAAGTTCGACCTGGCTAATATAAATCTTAAAGAGATAGTTAAAGATAGAATTGCAAATAAAGGAGGATTCACAACCGGTATTCTTATAAACATCACAAATCCTTCACTTTTTCTTGGATGGCTTTCGTCAACTTTTGTAATATTTTCACTTGCCAGTTCCTTAAATTTAAATACCGGCGGATTGGATTTAATTGTTAAGGGAAATCTTGATACTATTAAAAAAATTAATTCCGAAAAAAACATAGAACAAAAAATTGATACTAATTTAATGGAAAGGTTTAATAATCACAGTAATGATGATGAATTGAATCCCATAGTTTTAAGTCTCATTTATGCTGCAAGTCTTTCGATAGGAAGTTTTTTATGGTTAAATATTTATTCAAGGGTAATTGTAAAATTCAGAAACAAGCTCAAAATAGGATTAATTAGCTGGATAATCCGGCTTCTTGGATTCGGGCTAATGCTGATAGGTTTTTTTCTCGCCTACAATTCAATAAAAATGTTTAGCTATAGTTAACAATAAATCAAATTGCGATGACTATTAATGATTTATTTAATAGTTTTGAAATGTTAAAAAAGAATTTTGAGGAATAATGGAACAGAAAGTTTATTTAGATAGAAACGAAAATACTTACGGTCCGGCACCGCTTTGTTTCGAAGTTTTGAAGAAAGCCGATTCTTCAAAATTAAGCTGTTACACAAAAGCATTTGCATCCGGAGTAAAAAGCATTTTATCGGAAAGATTGGCTAAAGAGGTAAATCTTCCGGAAAAAAGAGTTCTGCTGGGTTATGGTGCTGAAGATTTATTAAAGCAGGCAATTCACTGTTACCTGGGAAAAGATGAAAAATTATTAATTCCGGCGTACTCGTGGTGGTACTACAAAGAGCTTGCAAATGAAGTCGGTGGGAAAAATTTTGAGTATCCGCTTGATGAAGGAGAAGATAGCTTTCATTATAATTTGACCGAGCTAATTAAGCTCTATCGACAGGAAGAACCAAAAGTAGTTCTAATTAGTTCACCAAATAATCCAACCGGAAATTCAATCAGTCTCCCGGATTTGAAAGTACTTTTGGCTGAATTGCGTGATGCAATCGTAATATTCGATCAGGCTTATGCATTTGACGGTTTCAATGCTCATCTTGAAATCCTTCTAAAAGATAATCCTAACCTTATTTTGGTAAGAACATTTTCTAAATATTATGCCCTCGCAGGTTTAAGAATTGGTTTTGCATATATCGGAGAGAATATTCAAAAACTTCCGCGGCTGACGAACAGATATTTAGGGTTCAATAGGCTGTCTGAGGAAGTTGCCATCGCAGCATTGGATTCAGCGGAATATTACAAAACTATTTCGGCTAAGATGAACAAGGATAAAGAACTTTATAATTCCGAATTAGGAAAGATAAAAGGATTCAAAGTCTTTAAATCAGATGCCAATTTTATCTTGGTAAAAATTCCAAAGGAGATTTATAAAGATCTTAAGGAATTTTTGAACGGCAAAGGTTTGATCATAAAGTTCATGAACGAAGATCTTTTAAATTCCCATTTACGAATTACCTTGGGAACTGAAGAACAAAATCGAGCAGTTATTAATGCCATCAAGGAATTCGCTGAGAACCGACTTAGCTAATGAGTTTTTTCCAAGAGTATAAAAGTTCCTTAAAAAAAATTGAGGTCGAAGAGGCATTTGATCTTTATTTTTACCGCCCGCTTGCTTTTTTATTAGTTAAGGGAATTTACAACACTGACATAACCCCAAATCAACTAACCGTAATTTCAATGATCTTTGGCATACTTGGGGGAATCAGCTATTCCTTTGGAAGCCACACAGCATTCATCATTGGGGCAATCTTATATCTACTTTATAATATTATTGATTGCAGTGATGGCCAGTTAGCAAGATTGAAAAAAAACGGAACTGCAGTCGGACGAATACTGGACGGTATAGCTGATTATGTTGTGAGTGTCGCTCTTTACATTGGCATCGGTTTCGGTTATGCAAATAATTCATCTAACCCGGTTATATTATGGCTTTTAACCGCAGGAGCAGGAATTAGTAATGCAATTCAATCGGGATTATTAGATTATTATCGCACAAGATACTTAGACTATGTTCTAAAGCGTGTAAGTATTTTAGATGAAGAACTGAAAGTATTTAAAGATGAATTTGAACGTTTAAAAAATATTAATGGAAAATATTTTGATAAAGCAGTCATTTGGATTTATCTTAAATATTCTGCGGTCCAGCATTTAGCCACCCATCCAAAACCAGGACAAGAAAAAATTAAGTCGCTCATCAGCGGTGAAGAATATGCTGAGAAAAACCGGTTGTTAATTCGTCTCTGGACTATCCTTGGCCCGACAACCCAATGGACTTTTTTAATTGTAACATCTTTCCTTAACCGAATTAATGTTTATCTTCTAGGTATTTTTATCGTCGGAAATATTCTTGCCATAATTTTTTCATTTTTACAATTTAAAGTCGATAAATCTTTAAAACTGAAATCCTAAAAATGAAATCCATAATTTTGGCTGCAGGTGTATCCGCCAGGCTTCGTCCTTTAACTGATCATACCCCGAAGTGTTTACTTAAATTTGGCGGTAAAACTATCTTGCAGCGTATGTTGGACAATCTTCTTTATTATAATCTTAGTGATATAATTATAGTTACAGGTTACCTCCAAGAACAGATCAAAGACTTTATCACAAAATTTTATCCCCATTTATCAGTAACCTATATTTTTAATGATAAATATGATACAACAAATAACATATATTCTTTATGGATGACGAAAGACCTTGTGCTAAATAATGATATGCTGTTGATGGATAGCGATATTCTTTTTGATAAGAGAATTATAGGCCTTTTAATAAATTCGGAGTACAAGGATTGTCTTGCATTAAGATCAGATCATCTACTAAGTGATGAAGAAATAAAAATCCGACTTAATAGTGATAAATCAATAGCTGAGATAAGTAAAACCGTTGATCTCAAACATGCTGTTGGTGAATCAATTGGTATTGAGAAGTTTAGTGCTGAATTCACAAAAAAGCTGTTCGAAATTCTTGATAGAAAAATTTTAACCAAAAATGAGGTTAACATTTTTTATGAGGCTGCATTTCAAGAGTCAATTAATGGTGGGAATAAAATCTATGCTGTTGACATTGGCTCGTTAAAATGCATTGAACTAGATTACGCCGAGGACATAGAAAGAGCAAATAAAGAGGTCATTCAGCATTTAGACTGATTAATATTTGTTTAAAGCTATATTCATTAATTATTTCTTTTGAATTCATTATATTTCAAAAGGAAATTAACATTAAATCTCGATTATAAATTGATTGAAAGCAATTTCTTCTCAAAATCTTCTAATATGAAAAAAGAGGAAAATTCTACTTCTCAAAATGAAAATGAGAGCAGCGAGAGTAAGAGTTTAAAATCTGTGGAAGAAAACCAATTAAAACATATCATTTCATTCCTGCAGAAAGACTTTGTATGGTTTTCCTCTTTAACCGAGCAAATCAATTATTGTTCAGAAAATATTCACTCTGTCATTGGGTACAAATCTGAAGAGATAAAATCCTTTAATGAAAAAAGGCTGGCGATCACATTCAATGAGGATATAGCACGCATAAGGGAAGCTTTAAACGAATTTTTAACCGATGGATCGACTAACAGCATTAAATTATTCTACAGACTGGAACGAAAAGATAATACTTTCATTTCGGTTATAGAAAAAATTTATGCAGAAAGAGATAATAAAAGTGAGGTGATAAATCTTCGCGGAATTGTTTCCGACATAACTGAAATTAAAGAAACCGAAAATCGTTTGTTCGATACAATCAGCGATTTGCAAAAACTAAATGAAGCAAAAGATAAATTTGTATCACGGCTTGCGCATGACCTTCGTTCTCCCTTTACAAGCATTATTGGTTTTGCTGAAGTTTTAATAAATGACCCCCAAATTCCAGACAAAGATAAATTTGAATACTTAAATTTCATACTTCATTCATCACGGAATCTTTTAAATTATGTAATTCAATTGAATGAAATAATAAAACTTCAGACCCATAGAACCAAGCTTGAACCACAAAGAATAAATGTTAACATATTAACCCATTATTCTGTATCTTCTTTTACGGCTCCAGTGGTTGATAAAAGTCTGCAAATAAAAGTAAATGTCAGCGAATCAATGCACATAAATGCAGATGAAAGACTATTTTTATTATTGATCACCAACCTAATAAGTAATGCAGTAAAGTTTTCAAATCTAGGAGGTAAAATTTTTATCTCTGCACATGAGTTTAATGAAGATTTTGTTGAAATAATTGTGAAAGATGAGGGGGCAGGCATATCTGAAAAGAATAAAACGAGATTATTTAAAATTGATCAAATATTTTTTTCTGAAGGAACAAAAGGTGAAAAAGGCACGGGAGTAGGTTTGCTGCTCTCAAAAGAGATTGTTGAAAAGCATGGCGGGAATCTTTGGTTCTACTCGAATCAAAATGAAGGATCGGAATTTCATTTCACTATTCCTGTATCAAAAAACACAATTCTAATTGTTGAAAATGAACCTTCTGCAAGAAACAGTTTTGAAGAATTAATTAAAACTAAGTATCCAGAATTTGATGTGCTGAGTGCACATGATGCTTACGATGCGCTGAACTTGATTGCAAATAAAATTCCTTTATTGATTTTAGTTGAACATGAGCTTCCTTTAATGACGGGGCTGCAAATGTTAGACAATTTTCTGAAAATGCAAAAAAAATCTAAGATTTCGGTCATTGTATTTTTAGATAACCCATCCGAAGATTTAATATATTCATACAGTAAAATTGGGGTTACAGAATTTCTGTCTAAACCCATCTCTTTAACAGTGCTTCAGAAAAAATTTGAGGAATTAGTAAGTACATTTCGATAGATTACTTTTATCTCTATTAATCTTAAATTACCGCTCAGAAAATTTTGTTATACTTAAATAAGAAATAAAATGATCTTGTTAAAAATATAAATAGGAGGTCCCATTGAGACTCACTGTAGTTGGAACAGGATACGTAGGATTGGTAACCGGAACTTGTTTTGCTGAAACAGGTAATGATGTTATTTGTGTTGATATAGATCAGGAGAAACTAAAAAAATTAAGAAAAGGTATTATCCCGATTTTTGAACCTGGCTTAGAAAACTTGTTCGGAAGAAACCTGAAAGAAGGCAGGTTACAATTTACTTCGAATCTTTATGAAGCAGTACGAAAATCTACAGTGGTCATGCTTTGTCTTCCAACACCTCAAGACGAAGATGGAAGCGCCGATTTAAGTTACGTTCTTAAAGTTGCAGATGATCTCGGTAAACTGTTCAAGAAGGAACCAAAGCTTGGGTTCAGGGTTATTGTTGATAAGAGCACAGTGCCAGTCGGTACAAGCGATAAAGTCAGGGCCGCAATAAAAAAACACGCACCTAAATTTAATTTTGATGTTGCATCAAATCCGGAGTTTCTAAGAGAAGGTTTAGCGGTTGAAGATTTTATGAAACCGGAACGGGTTGTTATTGGAACTCGAAATGAAAGGACGAGAAAAATTATGGATCAGCTTTATGATCCATTTGTGAGGTCCGGAAATCCAATTTACTTTATGGATGAGAAATCCGCAGAGATGACAAAGTATGCGGCTAATTCTTTTCTTGCAATGAAAATTTCTTTCATGAATGAAATAGCTAATCTTTGTGAGTTAACTAAAGCAGACGTTGATAAAGTCAGAATTTCGCTTGGTGCCGATTCAAGAATTGGTAAGAGATTTCTTTTCCCAGGTGTTGGCTATGGCGGTTCTTGCTTTCCTAAGGATGTTGCCGCTTTAATAAATACCGCCAACGAAATTAAATATGATTTTAGAATTCTTAAAGCTGTACACGAGATAAATAAAAAACAGATAGATGTTTTTGTAGAAAAAATTATTAAGCATTTCAAAGGAAAAATTTCGGGAAAGAAATTTGCGGTTTGGGGATTAGCATTCAAGCCCAACACAGATGATGTTAGAGAAGCCCCGGCAATTGCTATAATTAAAAAGCTGCTGGCAGCAGGATCAAAAGTTTCAGCTTACGATCCGGTTGCAAAAGAAGCGACCCAAAAAATGCTTGGTGATAAAATTATTTATGCAAAACATCCTTATAAAGCACTAAACGGTGCCGATGCCCTAATTATAGTTACCGAATGGAACGAATTTAGAAATCCGGATTTCGAAAAAATTGCCTCGCTCTTAAAACAGCCCGTAATTTTTGACGGAAGAAATCTTTATGATGTTGAAAAAATGAAAGATATGAAGTTTACATATTACTCAATTGGAAGAAGGGCTCTGTTAAAATAATCGATAACCATTCATCTATATTAGCTATGCCTGAAGAGGTGCAAGAAAAAAGAAGCATAAGAGATAAATACTGGTTTGCACTTTATACCAAACCAAGAAATGAATTCAAAGCTGCTCAACAGCTTGAGTCAATTAATATAGACTATTATCTTCCAACTATTGTAAAAATCAGCCAGTGGTCTGATAGAAAGAAAAAAATTACCGAACCTTTGCTAAGTGGATACATTTTTATTTTCTCGAATGAGAAAGAAAGAATTCTCTCCCTCGAACAGCCTTCAATTGTTAGATGCCTTTGCCAGAGAGGTCGGCCTGCCCGGATTCCGGAATGGCAAATTGATAATTTGAAGAGGATGCTTCAATCAAATGCTGAATTTCATATTAAAGAAGGGCTAACCCCGGGTGTTAAAGTTAAAATAAAAGAAGGACCATTTCAGGGAGTAATAGGTGTTGTTCAAGAGGCTGAAATTGGAAAAGCAATTGTTGTTTCGATTGATCTGCTAAATCGCTCGGTAATTGCTCACTTGCCTAAAGGAAGTGTTTTTGAAGTAGTAAAAATCACATAGTTTTTAATTACATTGCTTAGTCATTAAATTCAAGCGGTTAATTATGCTTTCACAATCAGAAATAATAACTCTAAACAAAGGGGATGCGTTAGATCATTTTCTTATTATTCGAAAATGTGAACTGCGAACATCTAAAACCAATAAACAATTTTTAGTGCTTGAGCTTGCAGACAGGTCGGTTTCTCTAAACTCAAATATGTTCGACAGTTTTGAAGAAATTTATTCTAAAGTCAAAGTTGGTGATATTGTCAAAGTTAAAGGTATCATTGACGATTATCAGGGTTCACCGCAAATTAAGGTAAAAACTATCAGACCTGCAAAATTTTCTGATGATGTTACAGTTATAGATTTTCTGACAAAATCAAAACGTGACTTTAATGAAATGAAGAACGAATTTTTTGATAGAATCGAGAAAATCTCAGGTTTAACCCTTCGTACTCTAATAAAAAATATTTTTACGGATAACAATTTTGAAAAATATTCATCTGTGCCGGCTGGTAAATCCTGGCATCATTCATACATTGGGGGCTTGCTTGAACATACTCTTGAAATAATAAAAATTTGTGATTTGATGTGCGATTTTCATACAGAGATAAACAGGGATTTACTCATCTGCGGAGCCATGCTTCATGACTTTGGTAAAATTGAAGAACTTAGTTTTGAAGCAGGATTTGAATATTCCGATAAAGGTAAGCTGGTAGGGCATATAGTTATCGGTGCTATGCTGGTAAATGAAAAAATTAAAGAGATAGATAATTTTCCCGAGGAGTTAAAGAACTGTTTAATTCATTTAATTCTAAGTCATCAAGGAAAACTTGAACATGCCTCACCTGTTGTTCCTAAAACTCTTGAAGCAATTGCTCTTTATCAAGCGGATGAGCTTAGTGCTAAAGTGAATGCTTACAAAAATGCACTTGCCACAGAAATGAAAACGGACAGTAAGTGGACAAAATTTTTATCGCTCGCGTCGACCGATTTATATAGTCATGGTATAAATCCGGAAAATGAGAAACAAATAAGTAACTCTTTATTTGATTAACTAAGGAAATAAAATGAACTCAACAAAAAGGTTCTGCGGTCTGTTTATTCTGATTTTCTTTCTTCTTTTCAGTTTTACAATTCAAGCTCAAATGGTAGAGAAACTGCTTGAAGAAGGTGATCAATACACGGAAGAATATAATAATCAAAAAGCTTTAGACGCATATCTTAAGGCA